>Ga0247834_1001949_pt1 | contig 32963 bp, 29 predicted proteins | sample LaCruzMarch2015__8_FD_187118 | JGI IMG/M metagenome (GOLD analysis project Ga0247834, IMG submission 187118) | Freshwater microbial communities from meromictic Lake La Cruz, Castile-La Mancha, Spain - LaCruzMarch2015_12m | ecosystem: Environmental > Aquatic > Freshwater > Lake | place: Spain... | reverse complement strand
GCCCACCTGCTGCTCAGCGGCTGACTTCCGCCTCGCCCACGCTTCAATCACCACCCAAGCAGCCAAGCCATTGCTCGGACACGCATACAGCATGCCCTTCGACGTCTCCCATTCACGTTTTTAGGGTCAATGCACCTGCCCTGGTGCCTGCGGGGGCGGATGCCTTTGCCAAACGTGGAGCCATCCCGCCTGATGGCGGCTTTGCCTATGCCACCAACAAGACGGCCACCAAGGAAACGAATGAGCCCAACCATGCGGGACGCCTGCCCACTGGCACCGTCTGGTGGTCCTGGACTCCGACCACTGCCGGCTCGGTGATTTTGCAGACTGCTGGCAGCACATTCGACACGGTACTGGCCGTCTATCGCGGCACGGCCATTAACGCCCTGTCCGTCGTCACTTCTAACAACGACGTGTCCCTGGCCGACAAAACCAGCCGGGTTACTTTCTCCGCATCGGCGGGCACCACCTACCTCATCGTCGTGGATGGCTACGACACCAAGGCGCGCGGCAACATCACGCTGATTGTCACCCCGCCGCCGAGCTTCGCGCGTCCGAACATCTACGGCGTGCCTGCCTGGCTGAAACTGGACGCTGCTAACAAGATCACCACGGCGGAAAAAACCTTCTCCACCCTGACCGGCAGCGTCAACCCGCTGACAGGCGTCTTCATCGGCAGCTTTAACGTCCGCGCCCTGGTCACAGGCAGCGGCAGCCAGTTGCTCATCAACAAGCCGGTGCCGCTGGAGGGTGTCTTCCAGCAGGGTGCCGCAGCCGGACATCTCGGCACCGGATTCTTCCTCCTGCCGCCCTTCACCACAGTGGAGACCACACGCTCCGGGCTGGGTGTCTTCAATCTTACGCCACCCCGCGCCAAGTACCCCTGATGCGCCATTCCCTTCTGGCTTTCTGCCTGCTCCTAGCCTCCACCCAGGCTCAAAATGTGGTCTTCCGGCTCGATTCCCTGCCTTCCTGCACCTTGGAGGAGGGACTAGATGCTGCCACCGCCGCCGCTTTCCGCGCCGCAGCGGCTTCCCCGGAAAAGGTGGAGGAGCTGGCGGACGGCCTTTCTGCCCAAAAAGACCCAGCGGGAGATTTCATCCTTGGCTGGGCAGCGGAGAACCCACCCGCAGGGCGGCCTGACCTCTTGAAGGCTGCCCAGCACTACCGGGCGGGCGCAGCCGCCTCCCACCCGGCTAGTCAGGTGAACCTCGCCGCTCTGCTCATGCGCGGCAGCGCTAGCCACCCCCAGGCCGGGGATCTCCTCCGCTCGGCAATGCCGCGCCTGCCTGCACAGGCGGGCTTTTTCCTCGGCATCCACGCCCTATCCGCAGCCTCCAGTCCGCCCGAGGCCGAGGAGGCTCTGCCGCACTGGGAAAAAGCAGGAAAGGCCGGATCAGCCCGTGCCTGGAGACACCTCGGCATGGCCCGGGAAGGCCTGCTGGGCTTTCCAGGACTGAAGAATCCTACCGCAGCGGCCCAAGCCTACCTTGAAGCCGTCAAGCTGGACGATCACGAAGCCCGCGTGCGCTTGGGAGCGTTGATTTTCAGTGAAAAACAGCCCGGTGTGGCTGCGGTCGCTGATTCACCAGACCAGCTTTTCAAGGCAGTAAGGGAATCGAGCCACCCTGAGGCTCTTTTCCTGCTCGGTCAGGTGCTGGAACAGGATCTTCCTGGACATCCGGCTCGCCCATTGGAGGCCATTGAAGTCTATCGGAAGGCCGCTGAGGAACTCCACCATCCTCCCGCCATGGTACGCCTGGGCGTGATGGCAGCGGAAAAAGCCGGGCAGCCTTTCCCGCCCGAAGCGCTCTCATGGTATGAAAAGGCAGCTGCACAGGGACACGGGCCAGCCCTGTACCAGCTCGCCCTCCATAACGCCTCCCAGCCAGATGGTGCGCCGAAGTCATTCCAGCGCTTTCTCGCCGCTGCCCTAGCTGGTTATGCACCCTCCGCAGGCCGGGTAGCGGACGCCTACCGGCGTGGTCTCGGCACTCCTGTGGATCCCCACGCAGCCGCCTCTTGGCTTTCCAGGGCCATCGAAGCAGGTGACACAGATGCCATGGTGAGCCTCGCCGAAATGATGCTTGGCGGTGAGGGTGTGCCCTTCAATGAGCAGCTTCTCGACCAGCTAACGCAGAGGGCGCTTTCTGCCGGGAATCCTAGAGCGGGGCTGTTGATAGGAATGATGTTTTCCCGAGGTGTCTGCAAAGAGAAAAATCAGTCGTTGGCCTTGGCTCACCTACGCTGGGCAGCGCATCGTGGGCTGTCGCAGGCCGCAGCCCTTGTTGAATCGGTCTCCGCTAAACTTGGTAAATCAGAAATCGCAGAAGCACTCCGCATTGAGGCCTCCCTGCCTCAAACTCAGCCTTCTGGTTTTACTATTGGTAGATAGGCTAACTGAAAAGCAGTTTGGCACGCTGATTTTGTCTGGTTTGTTCGCCAAGATGCTGGTCCGACAGGGTGCGTCGCCGGAATGATGTGCCGAAACAAAGTGGCCCGCACAGTTCTCTGTGCGGAACGAGCGCCCATTGGACTGCCATGCCGCACAGAGGACTGTGCGGACCACACTGGTGCCGCTCCTTCCGCATGACATCATTCCGGCGACGCACCCGTCCGACACCTTGCGTCTTCAACTCGCGCTCTGTCGCTCGTGTGGCCTTCTCCTGCCCTTGGCCGGGAACTCGATCAGCGCGCAGCCTTCGTCAGCCGCCGCGTTTGGAGGATGCTGTCACGGGTTGGGCACCAGCGTCTCGTAGAGTTTTTTGGTGCGTTTGGCGATGCTGGTCCAGCTAAAGCGGTCCACAGCGCGCTGGCGTCCGGCCAGGGCCATGCGGTGGCATTTGTCGGGGTCGGCCATGAGTTGATTGATGCCGTCTGCGAGGTCCTTGGCGAAGCCTTCTGGGTCGGTGGCCTCGAAGGGGCTTTCCGTCTGCTGGTCCAGCGGGACGAGGATGCCGGTCTCGCCGGGGACGACGACCTCTTTGATGCCGCCCACCGCGCTGGCGACGACTGCGGTCTCGCAGGCCATGGCTTCCAGATTGATGATGCCAAAAGGCTCGTAGATGGACGGGCAGCAGAAGACGCTGGCGTGGGAGTACATGGCGATCTTTTCCTGCAGGGGCAGCATGGCCTGAATCCAGACGATGCCGTCACGACGCGTCTGCGCCGCAGCCACGACGGCCTGCATTTCTGCTAGTATCTCTGGCGTGTCGGGTGCGCCGGCGCAAAGGACGATCTGGTAGCCTGGGTTCATCTGCTCAATGGCACGCGCGAGGTGGATGATGCCCTTCTGCCGAGTGATGCGCCCGACAAATAGGACGTACGGGATGTCGGGGTCCACGCCATGCTTGCGCAGCACCTCGGGTGCCTCGATGCGGTGGTATTCGTCGGGATCAATGCCGTTGTGGATGACGTGGATTTTGTGCGGGTCCACGTGGAAGAAGCGCAGGATGTCGGCCTTGGTCTCCTCGGAGACGGCGATGACGGCGTCTGCCATCTCGATGGCGGTCTTCTCCAGCCAGACGGTGAAGTCGTAGCCGCCGCCGAGTTGTTCGCGCTTCCAGGGGCGCAGAGGCTCGATGGAATGGACGGTGAGCACCATGGGGATGCCGTAGTTCAGCTTTGCCAGAATGCCGCCGAAGTGGGAGTACCAGGTGTGCAGGTGGACGACCTGCGCGTCCACCCGGCGGGTGTTGAAGTCGAGGCAGCGCTGGAGAGCGCCGAACACGGACTTCAGGTTCGCTGGGCTGGTCCACTGGGAGGCATCGAGTCCTGTGCCGTGTACGGCGAGATTTGGCGTGGTGCTTTCCTGGTCGCCAAAGCAGCGTACCTCCACCTCCATGAGCTTTGCCAACTCGCGCGTGAGGTATTCGACATGCACACCTGCGCCGCCGTAGATGTAAGGTGGGTATTCGTTGGTGAGAAAGAGTGACTTCATGGGAGATACGGTTCTATCCCGAAGGCTGCGGCAATGGCAAGTAGTGAAAGTCTGTCACTATCGGCACCCTTCACTGCGGCGGGGGATTCAACTGCGTCTCCGGCGCACCGCGATGCTCTGCCAGGAAACGCTTTGGGGACAGGCGATTGAGCGGGCTGTCCGCGTAGCCCACGCTGGGGTTCACATACGGTCCCTTGCGGACCTCGAAATGCAGGTGGGCCAAGTAGATGCCATTTGCGGTGCCGACTGTGCCGATGACCTCGCTACGTTGCACGAACTGGCCGGGCTTGATGAATATCTGGTCCAGGTGGGCATAGACGGTCTGGATCACGCGCTCAGTTTTTGGGTCATCGTGATCCGGCACGCGATGGGCGATGATGACCATGCTGCCCCAGCCCGTGCCAGGCTGGCCTGCATAGATAACGCGGCCTGCGCCTGCGGCATAAATGGGGTCGCCGAGGTCGGAGTTTTGGCCGCCGATGCCATTGAGATCATCGCCGAGATGGCGCGTGACACGGAAGGGCTGTGCATTGTAGGTGAGCGCGGCGTGCTGTGAACCCAGCGGATGGTCGAAGCGAACGGCAGTGGGGAGCTGTGCGACCTCCTGCGGACTGAGGCGGATGAAGGCGGCGTCGAAAGGGCGGGGAGTCGCATTTCCTGAAAACGACGCAATCCAGTGCTGCGCTCCGTTCTCCCAAGCAAGCCAGCCCAGCCCGCCGAGGAGGGCCAGCGCGAGGAGGATGAGCATGACGCGTTGCATCGGAAATAGAAACCCCGGACACGGAGGTAAACAAGCTGTGCTTCGGAGTGATCGAAACTTGCGCTGATTCTCAACTAGGCTAGCCTCGTCTCAACATGGACCCAAGAGTGAAAGAGCGGTTGGAGGCCCACCTCGACGCGACCGGCCTACGCCGGACCAAGCAGCGCGAGGTGATCGTGGAGGCGGCCTTTGCCACGGACGACCATTTCAATGCCGAGGAGCTGCTGGAAAAGACCCGCAAGCTGGACCGCACGATCTCCCGTGCCACGATCTACCGCACGCTCCAGCTCCTGGTGGACTGCGGCGTCCTGCGCGTAGTGGACCTGGGCCGTGACCAGACTTTCTACGATCCGAACTTCCTCGACAAGCCGCAGCACAATCACCTCATCTGTCTGGACTGCGACCGGGTGGTGGAGTTTGAGGACGAAAACAGCACCATCCTGCACGACTGCATCACCCGCCGTCTCGGTTTCCAGCCACAGATGAAGTCCATGCGCATTGAGGCGAAGTGTGACGAGCTGGCCCGCATCGGCAGTTGCAAACACAAGACGCAACGTGAGGCGGCGCTGGCGCGGTAGGGGATTGTGATTCGGGAGATTTAACCGTAAACTCCGCCCATGACCGCCGCCGTCCCCAGTCGTGAAGCCCGCTTCCAGCGGCCAGATTTGATCGCGGAGACAGGCGTGCCGCCGCTGGAGGCGGGAGATCGGCTGTCCCGCGCCGAGTTCCACCGGCGCTATCTGGCGATGCCGAAGCTAAAGAAGGCCGAACTGATTGAAGGAGTCGTTCATATGCCATCACCCGTTAAACTCAGCCGTCATAGCAAACCGCAAAGTCACCTGGTCTGGTGGCTGACCCACTACACCATGAGCAGGCCTACCACCGAGGCTGCGGACAACGGCACCGTGCTGCTCGACTTTGATAACGAATTCCAGCCGGATGTCTTCCTGCGCATCCTGCCGGAGTGCGGCGGGCAGTCACGCACGACGGAGGATGATTATGTGGAAGGAGCGCCGGAGCTGGTCGCCGAGGTGGCGTCATCCAGCGCCAGCTATGACATGCACACGAAGAAGACGGCCTACCGCCGCAATGGCGTGCGCGAATACCTCGTGTGGCTCACCCGCGAGCAGCGCATCGTCTGGTGGCATCTCATGGAGGGCGAGTATGCGGAGCTGCCCGCCGACGAACAGGGCGTGATGAAAAGCGTGGTTTTCCCCGGACTCTGGCTGGATGTGCCCGCACTGCTGCGCGGCGACCTGGCCGCCGTTCTGGAAAAGCTGCAAGAGGGCCTGAAAACGTAACGGGAGCGCTGGCTTGCACCGGCGCGCATCTCCGCTACTCTCCGCGCCCCGATCATGTGGAAAGGACGTTTTCAGCAAGAAACCAGCAGGCTCGTGCAGAGCTATGGTGAGTCCGTGTCCTATGACTGGCAGCTCTTTTCCCATGACATCCGCGGGTCCATCGCGCATTCCAAGGGGCTGCTAAAGGCGGGCATCCTCACGGCGGAGGAGCAGGCGGCCATTGAGCGCGGTCTTTTGGAAATCAGGCATGAGATTGAGAGCGGCAACTTTGAGTTCAAGGAGTCACTGGAAGACGTCCACATGAACATCGAGGCGGAACTGACACGCCGGATCGGCCCTGCGGGGGCGAAGCTGCACACGGCGCGCAGCCGCAATGACCAGGTGGCCACGGATGTGCGTCTCTACACGCGGGATGCGGTGGATGCAGTCGTCGTGCTCATTCATGAGCTGCAACGGGCGCTGATCGAGACCGCAGAGCGCAGCGGCGGTGCCGTGGTGCCGGGCTACACGCATCTCCAGCGCGGACAGCCGGTGCTTTTTGCCCATCACCTGCTGGCCTATGTGGAGATGCTGGACCGCGATGCCGCCCGTCTCATGGATGCACGCAAGCGGATTGATGTGATGCCGCTGGGTTCCGGCGCGCTTGCTGGTTCGACGATCATTTTGGATCGCGAATATGTGGCGCAGCAACTCGGCTTCGCGTCCGTGACGCAAAACAGCATGGATGCGGTCAGCGACCGTGACTTCGTGGCCGAGGTGCTCTTTGCCATCGCCCTGTGCGGCGTGCATCTGTCACGCCTCAGTGAGGATGTCATCCTGTGGTGCAGCGCCGAGTTTGGTTTTGTGACGCTGAGTGATGCGCACACGACAGGCTCGTCCCTGATGCCGCAGAAAAAGAACCCGGATGTGGCCGAACTGACGCGCGGCAAGTCGGGGCGTCTGGTCGGCAATCTCGTGGCGCTGCTGACACTGCTGAAAGGCCTGCCGATGACCTACAACCGCGATATGCAGGAGGACAAGGAGCCGCTCTTTGATTCCTGCGACACGATCAAGGCCGCGCTCGCCGTCTTCGCCGAGATGATCTCCGGCATGGAAGTCAACGAAGCCCGCACCCGCGCCGCCACCAGCGACCCGATGCTGCTGGCCACGGACCTGGCGGACTACCTGGTGAATCATGGCGTGCCGTTTCGGCAGGCACATGAGGTCATCGGCAAACTCGTCGCCCACTCCATTGCGGAGAAGGTGGCCTTTGCCGACATCCCGCTAGCGACCTACCAGGGATTTTCGCCAGCCTTTGAGGCGGATCTTTTCGACTGCCTGAACCTGGAGACAGCGCTGGCCGCGCGCACAGGCATCGGCGCGCCATCGCCACAGAATGTGGCCGCGCAAATCGCGCGCTGGAGGGAGGTGCTGACGGCATGAGCACGGCGGAGTTTCCCCTTTTCACACCCGGAGCTGAGGCTGGCTGGGAGCAGGTGCTGTGCGAGCGCGTCTATGACAGCCCGCACTTGCAGGTGGACAGCGTCGCCTGCCTCACACCCAACCGCCGTGAGGCACCTGTGCCGTGGCTGGTCGTGCGGCGGAAGGCTGCCGTGGTCATCGCGCCTGTGACGGCGGACGGGCAGTATTTGCTGATCCAGCAAGAGCGGTTGCCCGTGATGGATACATGCTGGGAGTTGCCGGCAGGGCAGATTGACCTGCCTGTCGCCGAGATCACGCCGGAGAGCATCACTGCCACCGCCCTGCGTGAGCTGAACGAGGAAACCGGCTATGCGCTGGCGGAAGGCGGCCGACTGGAACCACTGGGCTGGTACTTCCCCTCGCAAGGATTCACCGACGAGTGCGTTTATCTTTTCAAAGCGGAGCCCGTGTGTGTCGTCAGCCGTCCCCACCCGGATGGAAGCGAGCACATCAGCCCCGCGCATTTGGTCAGTCCGGGAGAACTGCGCAGGATGATCGCTGACAATGAGATCACCAACGCCCTGACACTGGCCCTTTATGCGCGGATGGCGGCGAAGGGAACGATCTGAACCTCCAACTCATTTTCCTTCCTGTTTATGTGGCACGGCATCCTGAAAAAAGTCTTCAAAGTGCGCGACAAAGTCGCGATGAACCTCAGCAAAGACGATGAGGAGAAGCCCTTCCTGGAGCACCTCGACGACCTGCGCACCATGCTCGTGCGGATGGGGGTGACGCTGCTCGTCTCCACCATTGTCTCGTTCGTTTTCTACAAGGAGCTGTTCAAGGCCATCCTGTATCCCCTGGTGCTGGCTGGGTTCGCCCCGGACATTGAGGCGGCCAGGGGACTGCTCATCAACACAGACATCGCCGGTCCGTTCATGATGGCGGTCAATGTCTCGCTCATTGCAGCGGTCATCGCCTCCTTTCCACTGCTGCTGGTCTTCCTGCTGCAGTTCATACTGCCGGGGCTGAAGCCGAAGGAGAAAAGGCTGCTCTTTCCCGCCATCGGCATCGGCACTGGCCTGTTCCTTGGCGGCGCTTCCTTTGCCTACTGGGTGGTGCTGCCGCGGGCACTTCTTTTCTTTGCCGAATTCGCTGGCACCGTCGGTGCGAAGCAGATGTGGGAGATAGGTGCCTACATCACCTTCACCACGCGCTTCATTCTCGTGTTCGGCATCGCCTTTGAGCTGCCGGTGATCGTTATGGCCTTAGTAAAGCTCGACTTCTTGACCTTCAAGATCATGAAGAATACTTGGCGTCATGCGTTGATCGCCATCACGCTCTTTGCGGCGATCATCACGCCGACACCGGACGTCCTCACGCTCATGCTCATGTCCGGGCCGCTTTATGTCCTGTATGGAATCTGCGTCGTGATGGCCTACTTCTTGGAAAAGAAAGACAAGGAAGCCTATCCTGAATATTACGCGGAGTTGGAGAAGGATCAAAAAGAGCTAGAGGAGGTCAAGGACGACTGGGATAACGAAAGCTACAACCCCTGGACCTCCGAGGACAAAGACGACGAGGAGGACGAATACCAGAAGCCGCGCCCCACGCCATCGGCCCCGCCCCCAGAGGTGGAGAAAGCCATAAATACAGTCCCAATGGACGAGCCGCTGGACGAGGGCGAGGACCAAAGCTCCGTCATGCCCGATGAAGAAGCCGATGTCGCGGAGCAGCCCAAAGTCCCCGCACCACCCGCAGAGGATAAGCCAGCCACCGAGAAGACCACCGAGGAACTCGCCCGCGAGGATGAGGAACGCAGTGCGAATCCAGGGGGCATTTCAGCGGATGAGAGATCATGATGGAATACAGGCCATGCTGGTGTCTCGTAATCTGCACTCACCATGAAGCCCTTCACCTCTCTCCTTTTCCTGCTGGTAGCCGTTTCCATCTGCCAGGCACAATCCTTCGATCTCTCTGCCGATGCCAAGCCAGTAAAAGTCGCCGCATCCATCGTCTCAGAGGTCAAGACCGCAGCGCCGGGCAAACCTTTCCGTGTCGCGGTGAAGCTGGTCCATGCGCCGCACAACCACACCTACGGCAAGGTGCTGCCGAGCGATGGCACGGGCAAGCCGACCAAGTTCATCTGGACCCTGCCCACTGGGTGGAGCGCGGAGGAGCTGCCCTGGCCTGCGCCGTATGAACTGAAGTCCACAGATGGAAAGCCGAGCCTCGGCTATGAGGGCACCGTGCATCTGCCCGTGCGCATCACACCCGCCGCAGATGCCGCGGGCACAGCGGAGCTGAAGCTGAAGGTGGACGCGCTGGTGTGTGATCCCACAAGCTGCATGCCATTCAAGACAGAGACGAGTCTTACGGTGGCGTTCGGGGCGCAGGAGGTGATGGATACGGCTGCGGCGGAGGTGTTTGAAAAGATGGGCGGCGAGACTGCGAGTGCGCCGGTCAAGGCGGCATTGGCACCGGAGCGCTCCTTCCTGGGCTATCTCCTCTTTGCCTTCATCGGCGGGCTGATTCTGAACATCATGCCCTGCGTCTTCCCGGTGCTGGGCATCAAAATTCTGGGCGTGGTGAAGCAGGCAGGGGAAAACAAGCGCGAGGTGGTGCTGCACGGGCTGGCCTACACATTGGGCGTCCTGGTTTGCTTCTGGGTGCTGGGCGGTCTGGTGATCGCTCTCGGCAAGACCTGGGGCTTTCAGCTTCAGTCAGCGGGCTTCAATTTTAGTCTTTGCGCCTTCTTCCTCATCTTTGCGCTGAACATGGCGGGCGTGTTTGAGATTGGCGCTTCGGCGGTCGGTGTAGGCTCAGACCTGCAGGCGCAGCAGGGACTCGGCGGTTCGTTTTTCTCCGGCCTGCTGGCGACGGTGGTGGCCACTCCGTGCTCGGCACCGTTCCTCGGCTCAGCGCTGGGCTTTACCGTGACGCTGCCTGCCGCGCAGGCGATGCTGATGTTCAGCATGATCGGCATCGGTCTGGCGAGTCCGTTTCTCGTGCTCGCTGCTGTGCCGAAGCTGCTGTCCGCACTGCCTCGTCCGGGCGCGTGGATGGAGAGCTTCAAGCAGGGGATGTCCTTCCTGCTGTTCGGCACTGTGGCCTATCAGGCATGGGTGCTCACGGGCATGATCGAAGGACAGCCTTTGCTCTTTCTCATGCTCGGCCTCGTGCTCGTGGCGCTGGGCTGCTGGATCTACGGGCGCTGGTCCTTGCCTCACAAGCCGACGCGCACGCGATTGATCGCGGTAGTGCTCACGTTCGCGGCGATTGGCGGCGGCATCGCCCTTGGCTGGCCGCAGGTGGAAAAGGGCGCGGTCGCCACGGGCAGCCATAGCGAAGGCGGTTTGACCTGGGAGGCATGGTCGCCAGAAAAAGTGGCCGAACTACGCGCGGCGAACACGCCCGTGTACATTGATTACACCGCCAAGTGGTGCCTGACCTGCCAGGTGAACAAGCGCGTGTACAAGGATGCCACACTGCAGCAGTTGATCGCCGACAAGAAGGTCGTGCTGCTCAAGGCTGACTGGACGAACGAGGACGAGCGCATCACCAAGGCGCTGTCCGATCTGGGCAAGGCGGCGGTGCCGGTGAACGTGCTCTACATGCCGGGGCAATCGGAGCCGGTGGTGCTGCCGGAGCTGCTGACGGTGGACAATGTGTCTGCCGCGCTGGGACAGGTGAAGTGACTCACTCGTAGCGGAACGGCGTGAGCCTTCCGATGCACGGGAGGTCGAGAGCACTGGCGTCTTCAAAGAGGGAAGGCTCACGCCTTCTTCTACGAGGTGAGCTTTCTCACACCGCAATGGGTGCCTTGATCGCCGGATGCGGGTCGTAGCCTTCGAGGGTGAAGTCTTCGTACTTGAAGGCGAAGATGTCTTTGACCTCCGGGTTCAGCTTCATCACAGGCAGGGGACGCGGCGCGCGGGTGAGCTGGAGTTTGGCCTGGTCGAGATGATTGGCGTAGAGATGGAGGTCGCCAAAGGTGTGGACGAAGTCGCCGGGCTGGAGATCGCAGACCTGCGCGACCATCAGGGTGAGCAGGGCGTAGCTGGCGATGTTAAAGGGCACGCCGAGAAAGAGATCGGCGCTGCGCTGGTAAAGCTGGCAGCTCAGTCTGCCGCGATCCACGAAGAACTGAAACAAGCAGTGGCAGGGCGGCAGGGCCATCTGGTCCACGAGGGCGACATTCCAGGCGCTGACGATGTGACGGCGGTTCGTGGGGTTTGTTCGGATGCCTTCGATCAGTTTGGCGATCTGGTCCACTGGCGCGGACTCTGGTGCGCCCTGCCAGCGCCGCCATTGCGCGCCATACACGGGGCCGAGCTCGCCGTTCTCGTCGGCCCATTCGTCCCAGATGGTGACTTTGTTCTCTTGCAGGTAGCGCACGTTGGTGTCGCCCTTCAGGAACCACAGCAGCTCGTGGATGATGGAGCGCAGGTGCAGCTTCTTCGTCGTCACCAATGGGAAGCCGACACTGAGATCATAGCGGCTTTGCTCGCCGAAGATGGAATACGCGCCTGTCCCAGTTCTATCGTCACGGTAGCTGCCGTGTTCCAGAACCTTGCGCAGTAGGCGATGATATTCGGTCATAATGGCGAAATCCGAAATCCGAATGGCGGGCCGGGGTTTGTATCTTCGAGTTTCGGATTTCGGATTTTACTTCCCGTACGGCACTGGCGTTCCTGTGGAGTTCGCCAGTTCCTTGAAGCGGGCCATTACCTCTAGCGTGACCTTGCCGGGCTTGCCGTCGCCGATGAGGCGGCGGTCGTACTGCACGGCGGGGATGACTTCGGCGGCGGTGCCGGTGAGGAAGCACTCGTCTGCGGTGTAGATGTCGTGCCGGGTCATGGTCTCCTCAAGGACGGTGAGGCCCATGCCGCGCATGACTTCGATCACGGCCATGCGGGTGATGCCGTTGAGCGCGCCACTGGCGATGGTGGGGGTATGGACCTGCCCGGCTTTGAGGGTGAAGACGTTGTCGCCGGTGCATTCGGCCACATAGCCCTGCTCGTTGAGCATGATGCCCTCCTCACAACCGGCCTGGATGGCCTCGATCTTGGCCATGATGTTGTTCAGGTAGTTCAGGCTTTTTACCTGCGGGCTGAGTGCGGCGGCGGTGGGGCGGCGGGTGCCGCAGGTGATGAGGTTCAGCCCGGTCTCGTAGCGCTCCTTTGGATATAGCGTGATGCCGCTGGCGATGATGATGATGCCGGGCTTCGGGCACTGGTAAGGATTCAGGCCGAGGGAGCCGACACCGCGCGTGATGACGAGGCGGATGTAGCCATCCCGCAGGCCGTTGGCAGCCACGGTTTCCAGAGTGGCGGCCTCCATCTCGGAAGGTGAAATGGGAATCGTCAGGCAGATGGAGCGCGCGCTTTCATAGAGGCGGACGAGGTGCTCAGTCAGGCGGAAGACGCGCCCGTTGTAGATGCGGATGCCTTCAAAGCAGCCATCGCCATACAGCAGGCCGTGGTCAAAGACGGACACCTTAGCCTCGGATTCGGGGACGAGTTTGCCGTCGAGATAGATGAGCAGGTTTGAAGCAGCCATGAGGGAGTGCGGAGGATGGCAGGCGCAGGCGGGTTTGCAAGCGCGCGTGAGGCGGCCCCGCGCGATGGTGATTCAACGGCTCAGGTCTTCCTGGCAGAGCACCTTGAAGCCGGCGCGGTGTAGCACGTCGGCGGCGATCTCCACATCGTCGCAATGCAGTGCCAGCAGCGGATGCAGGCCTGGGCGGACGAGCAGGGGGTAGCAGAACTCGATGTTCAGCTCCGCCTCCAGCAGGGCGGCTAGGCACTCGGTGAGGCGGCGGTTGGACTCAGTCAGCTCGACGACGATGATCTTGCAGTCGGTGTGCGGGATGCCGCGCTCAATGAAAAGCATCCCCGCGCCATCGGGATCACTGAGCACCAGGCGCACCAGCGTCATCTCCGTGGTGTCTTGCATGGAGAGGCCGAGGATTTCGATGGAGTGGTCACGCAGCAGCCGGGTCAGGGCCATGAGCGCGCCGACGCGGTTTTGGAGAAAGACAGAGAGCTGGCGGATGGCACCGCCACGCGGCACCTTCACGGGCATTTCTTGGAGGAGGGTGCTTTGCATGGGGTGAAAAGCGTAAACTACTGCTACTGGACTAGCCCGCTGGGCCGGTGGCTGAGCGGGATTCATCAAAGAGGGTGACGCGCAGTGGGATGGAAACCAGAGTTTCATTGCCTGAACGCAAAACCCACCGGTAAACGCCGGCCTTTTCAAAGCGGATGCGTTGGAGGTTAAGCACGATGTTCCGGGTCACAAAGGGAATGAAATTGCCAGGGAAGACGACATCAATGGCTGGTTCCAGAGGCAGCACGGGCATGATAGCGGTGCCACTCTGGTCCACGCAGCCGACCTCGAACTGGTAGCGCCCTGCGTCCCCCGGCTCAAAGATCAGCCGGATGACCAGCGAGCACTGCGGATGGACCACGGGAAACTCACGCGAGCACAGCGTATCGAACGCACCCAGGATGCAGAGCTTCCCAGAGTAATCTGAGGCGGAGTCACAGAGGGTGGCGAGTTGGACGTTCATTCGAGTTTTGGGGAGCAGGGGGAGTACGATCCTATCGGCCAAAGAGCTTTTTGAAGAAGCCTCCCAGGGTGCGCTGCTGACGTTGCGGCGGCGGCGGTGGCGCGCGCGGCGGCGGAACATGTCTGCGGGAGATGTGTTCCTCCTCATCCATGTCTTCATCCGCTTCCCCCTCGTCCAGGGCTACAGCCTGGGGCACATCCTTCATCGCTAGTACCAGTGGATCATCCGTGGGTGCGCCTTCATAAAATTTGGTGAAGACCTCTTTCACAATCGGGGCCGCGTAACCGCCGCCGCTCACGTTTTCTCCGGGCCGTCCTTCATACAAGACCGCGAAGGCCAGCACGGGCTGACTGGCGGGGAGAAAGCCGGTGAACCAGGCGAGGTTCTGATCCTTCGCCACCTTCCACTGCGCGGTGCCGGTTTTCCCGGCGATCTGTGCCTGCTTGATAGCTGCCGCATGACCCGTGCCGCCACCGCCAGAGACCACGGCCACCATGCCCTTCACCACTGCATCACGCGCATCGGGGCGCAGGCTGACCTGCTTCCTTGCTTTCGGCGCGTAGGCATCCACGACCTCTTCGCTGATGGTTTGCACCTGTTTCACTAGCCGGGGCTGCGGCATGTTCACGCCATCCCCCAGCGCGGCCATACATTGGCAAACCTGGAGCGGCGTGGCCAAAACGGCACCCTGGCCGATGGCGATGTTCGCCAGTTCACCGCCGAGGATTCGGTGATCGGCGCTCGTGGGCACTTTGCCCCGGCCCTCGCCTTTTAGGGGAATGCCCGTCCGCTCGCCGAAGCCCATGCGCAGTGCCATGTTAGTCACCGGGTCAGAGCCAGCCGCGAGGGCGGCGGCGTAGAACCAGGTGTTGCAAGAGCGCTTGATGGCGGTGATGACGTTCATTGAGCCTTCATCGCGCTTGGTGTTATGGTTGTGAAAGTAGCGGTCGCCGATCAACATGGAGACGCCGCAGTAAAAGGACGAGCTGGGCGTGACCCGACCGCTCTCCAGCGCGCCGAGAGCGGTGACGATCTTGAAGGTGGATGCCGGTGGATATTCGCCACGAAAGGCCCGCCCGTAGAGCGGCATTCGCGGGTCGTTGCTCAGCTCTTCCCAACGCTGCGGGCGGATGCCTAAGACGAACTCATTGGGGTTAAAGCTGGGGTTCGAGGCCATCGCCAGGATGTCGCCAGTGCGTACGTCCATGATGACCATAGCGCCGCCATTGCGGGCACCTTTTTTGAGGGCGTTTTCTGCGTACTTCTGGAGGTTGAAATCCAGTGTCGTCACCAGCGTGCGGCCTGGGCTGGGACGGCGCAGCACTTCATCTGACAACAGCTTGCCATCGGGATCAAAGAGCAGGTTGATTTCCCCCGGTGTGCCTTTCAGAAAGCTGTCAAAGGTGATCTCCAGGCCGTCGCGCCCTTCCATTTCCTCAAAGAGTTGGTCGCCGTCCACGATTGGCCCTTCGTTCAGCCGGCGCGTCTTTCCCGTGTAGCCGAGGATGTGGCAGGCGCTGTCCTCCTTGGGGTAATGGCGGATGTAGGCTGGCTGCAGCAGCAGCCCGTCTTCCAGCAGTGGCTTGAGTTTTCTCTGTTCTTCACCGGTGATCTCGACATTGAGTCCTTCCTCAATCGAGAACACAAGCGGCAGCCAGCGGCGGTTTTCGTAATGGCTCAGCAGGCGGTCATCCGGTAGTGACCATTTTTTGCCGAGCAGTTGGTTCGCCGCGCTGATCTTGCCTTTGGCGAAACTCAGGATCGCCTCCGGCGTGGCCCGGTCCATGAAGGGGAAGTTCAGCGCCAGGTAGTTCACCACGCGGTTCTGGGCCAGGGAGACGCCATTGCGGTCCACGATCTGCCCGCGCGGTGCCGGGATGCTCAGGCGCATGGTGCGCGCTTCTTTTTGGGTCAGCAGGGATGCGGAGAGGTCCTTCTTTCTCTCCGGCACTTCACCGCCCGCGCTGCTCACCGGCTGCGCCTTGGGCACGTCTTGAGCGCCGAGGGTGGCGCACAGACAGGGGATGAGGACGAGGGTCCGCCAGGAACGGTCAAACGGGGTCTGCATGAGGGAGGGTAGCGCGTCAGGGCCGGGGAATACGCAGCGCAAGATGCCGGAGTCGCCTTTCCGCGTCAAGGCGCACGTCAGCCCAAAAGGACTCGGCAAAAGCAGGGGCACTTCGTTTCGTTTAGCGCCCAAGCCCCCTCTGCGTAGCGGAAGCGTGTGAGCGTTCCGGGTTGGGGAGTCTTGGGCGCGTATTCCGCCTTTAAAGAGCGGAAGGCTCACGCCTTCCACTACGCTGGTTAGGCTTTCTTTGGCATCGTGCAGGTGCCGGCTTTGCACTCAGAGCACTCGGCGGCAGGCTTCTTTTTGCAGAAGGGGCAACTGGTGCAGCTCGATAGCATGAGGGCAGTGGCGGCGATGGTCAGGGTGAGCAGTATTTTCATGTCGGGTGTGTGTGTTGGTTTGATCGGGCCGAGCGGGATGCCGAGCCTTTTGATATTGATGCTTGATGCTTGGATTTATTCCTACCTTTATTTTCATGGCTTTTTCTTTGCCGCCAATGCCTCGGTGATCGCGATATCCAGCGTGGTGGCTTCAAAGGTGGGCGCGGGTTTGCCGATGGCGACCACTGGCAGGTCTGGTGCGGGCGTTTGGGATCGTTGGTGTCGAAGTGACAGCCCGCATTGGACAAAGATGCGAGGCGGGCATTGCCAGCACCGGGGTGGGGTCGTAGTCTGAGCAGGCTTATGATTCGCTCCTTCCTTTCCTTTCTGCTGTTTCTTGCCATGTCTGCCACCACGTTGGCTGGGACGACCAGCTACTCGGGCAAAGTCGTCATCATTCCTGTCGGCGAGGAGGACTTGGTCGCCCGCGCGCGCTTCGAGTTCATGTCCCGCACGCTGGAGCGCTGCACGAAGGAGGGCGCGGAGGCGGTGATCTTTGACCTGGACACGCCCGGCGGGCTGCTGTGGGACACGGTGGACCTGATGATGACGGACCTGCAAAAGCTCAAGCCGCGCAGCTTTGCGTTTGTGAACCCGCGCGCCCTGTCCGCAGGCGCGATGATCGCCGTGGCCACGGATGGCATCTATATGTCCCCCACCAGCAGCGCGGGCGCGGCCTCCCCGGTCTATGGCAACGGCCAAGAGATGGGCGAGGCCGAGCGTGCGAAGATGAACTCCGCTACCATGAGCATGGCGCGCGCCGTGGCGAAGCGGAAGGGCCATGACCCGCGCGTGATTGAGGCGATGATTGACATGGGCAAGGAGCTGAAGGTCAACGGCCAGACGCTCGACACGAAGAAGGAAATCCTGACCCTCGACGCCGAGCAGGCCGTGATGCTGGTGGATGGCAAGCCGCTGTTTGCCAAGGCCATTGTTGACGGCCTGGATGAGATCAAAAAGGCTGAGGGGCTGAAAGGCGAGACGATCACCGCCGAGCCGACACTCTTTGAGCAGATCGCCATCTGGGTCACGAAGTACGCGGCCCTTCTCATCCTCATCGGCGTGGCGGGCGGCTACTTGGAGATGCAGGCACCTGGCTTTGGCCTGCCGGGCTTCATTTCCATCGCTGCGTTCTCGCTGTTCTTCTTCGGCCATTATGTGGCGGGCAGCCTTGTGGGGCAGGAGACGGCGGTGGTGGCAGCGGTCTTTATTGTCGGCATCATCTTTCTGATCTTGGAATTGCTGGTCTTTCCCGGCACCTTGCTGCTGGGCATCATCGGCTTTGTCTGCGTCATGCTGGCGCTGGTTTATACCATGTCCGGCTGGGAGATGCCCGTGCCGCTGCCCACGGTGGGTGGCGATCCGGTGCCAGTGGACTACCAGTTCAGCCTCGCCACCTATGCCGTGGGCCTGCGGAACTTCGCGATCGGCGTCATCGGCGCGGGCGTACTGATCCTGGTCCTGGCGCGCTGGCTTCCACAGACCGGCCCGTTTCAGAAGCTCGTGCTCGCTGGCACGGCGGGCGGTAGCCTTGACACCACACCCGCCATGACCGCCGCGCGCGGTGTGCAGGCTGGGGACACTGGAACCACTTGCAGCGCCCTGCGCCCCTACGGCACAGTGCAGTTCGGCGAAACGCGGCTGGAGGCCATGGTCGAAGGTGACTACCTGCAAACCGGTGCCGCCGTGCGCGTGCGGGAGGTCCAGGGCACGAAGGTGATTGTCGAAGCGGCAAGCCCCGTGTAGAGCAGGCACCCCAGGCGTTGACAAAGCTCCTGACCGCTCCTTTTTAACCGCCCCTTTCCGGGCAGCCCTCAACCACCACTCTGACCGCACCTTTCCACCCTATGGACTTCATCGCCAAAAACATCGCCGAACTTTCGCCCTCCATGACCCTCGCCATCTCCAGCCAGGCAAAGGCGCTGAAGAAGCAGGGTGTGGACGTGCTGAGCTTTGGCGCAGGCGAGCCTGACTTCAATACCCCGGCGCACATCATTGCCGCCGCCATTGAGGCGCTGAATACCGGCAAGACCCGCTACACCGAGAGCGCCGGCCTCATCGAGCTGCGCGAGGCCATCGCCGCGAAGTTCCTGGTGGATAACGGCCTGCAGTACGATCCCGCCCAGATCAGCGTCAACTGCGGTGCCAAGCACTCATGCTACAACGCCATCGCCGCCTGCGTCAATGTGGGCGATGAGGTCATCATCCCCGCCCCCTATTGGACCAGCTACCCAGAGATGGTGAAGCTCGTCGGCGGCATCCCCGTCATTGTCGAAACCAAGTCTGAGAACGGCTGGAAAATCACCGCCGATGAGTTTGAGGACGCCATGTCTCCGATGACCAAGATGATCATCATGAACAGCCCAGGCAACCCCACCGGCTCCGTTTACAGCAAAGAAGAGCTCCAGGCCATCGGCGATATCGCCGCCGCTGAGGACATCATTATCCTCTCCGATGAGATTTACGAAAAGCTCGTGTACGCCGACCAGCAGCACTTCAGCATCGCCAGCCTCAGCAAAGACATTTTCGACCACACCATCACCATCAACGGCTTTTCCAAAGCCTATGCGATGACAGGCTGGCGCCTCGGCTACACCGCCGCACCGAAGAAGATCGCCGACGCCATTGACACCATCCAGAGCCACACCACCAGCAATCCCACCACCTTTGCTCAATATGGTGCCATCGCCGCCTTGCAGGGGGATCAGCAAATCGTCGCCGACATGCGCGACGAGTTCGATGTGCGTCGCCAGTACATGCTCAGCCGCCTCCAGGGCATCAAGAACCTCACCGTCATAGAGCCGCTTGGCGCTTTCTACTTCCTCGTCGGCATTGAGGCCATCGGCATCAAGAGCGTGAACTTTTGCGAAAAGCTGCTCAGCAAGGGCAAAGTCGCCGCCATCCCCGGCATCGCCTTCGGGGCGGAGAGCACCATCCGCTTCAGCTACGCCACCGGCCTTGATGTCATCAATGCTGGCATGGACCGCTTTGAGGAGTTCTGCTCGCAGCATTGATCGTGACCGCGTGACGGACGCAGCAGCTTCATAGAATCCTACTCGTCCTCCTCGTCCTCCTACTCTACTCGTCCTCGAAAAGGCCACGTTGGAGACTGCCGCGTTCAATAATTCGAGGACGAATAGGAGTAAGAGGAAGAAAATGAGCAACCATGACCACCGCCCTTGCTGCCGTTCTCTATGAGGCAGGGAAGCCCCTCGTCATTGAGGAGGTGCAAGTGTTCCCGCCCCAGGTCGGTGAGGTCACCGTACGCATGAAGGCCGCTGGCGTCTGCCACAGTGACCTGCATGTCATGAAGGGCGACCTGCCCATGCCCGTCCCCATCATCCTCGGCCATGAGGGCGCGGGCGTCATCACCGAGGTCGGCCCCGGAGTCACCAGCGTCCTGCCCGGGGACCACGTCATCCCCATCTGGCGCGCCTCCTGTGGCCGCTGTGACTACTGCCTCAACGGCCGCCCTGCCCTCTGCGAGATGGGCACCGCCATGCGTTTCACAGGTCTCATGCCCGACGGCCGGACCCGTTTCCGAAATTCCTGCGGCGACAGCATCCGCCACTACGCCGGTGTCTCCACCTTCAGCTCCCTCTCCACCATGCCAGAGGCCGCCGTGGTGAGGATTGATCCTGAGTTCCCACTCTGGAAGGCCGCCCTCATCGGCTGCGGCGTCATTACGGGTGTCGGCGCAGTGGTTTATGCCGCCAATGTCCGCCCCGGCTCCAGCGTCGCCGTTTTTGGCTGCGGCGGCATCGGTTTAAACATCATCCAGGGCGCACGCATGGTCAGCGCCGCCAAGATCATCGCCGTGGACGCCGCCCCGGCAAAAGTAGCCCACGCCCGCCGCATGGGCGCCACGCACTTTGTTGATGCCAGCGCCGGCGATCCCGTGCAGGCCGTCAAAGACCTCACCGGCGGACGCGGCGTGGACTATGCCTTCGAGGCCATCGGCCTGCCGCGCCCCATCGAGCAGGCGTACGACAGCGTCCGCAAAGGTGGCACCTGCGTCGTCTCCGGCATCTGCCGGGCAGACGCCCGCGCCGCCATCAACGTCAACCAGCTCGTCTATGCCGAGAAGACGCTCAAAGGCACCCTCTACGGCAGCGCCCGCCCGCGCATTGACCTCCTCAACCTCATCTCCCTGCACCGCAGCGGTAGCCTCATGCTTGATGAGCTTCTCACCCGCACCTGGCCCCTGGAGCAGATCAACGAAGCCTATGCCGCTCTGGAACGCGGCGAGGTCGCCCGCAGCCTCATCGTCTGGGATTGAATCACCGCACCCACTCGCTCATCTCGTAGAGCTTCGGGTCGCGCAGCGGCTGGCGCGCGTTGCGGATGATCTTTTTCACCTCGTTAAAAATCGCGTCCCCCTCTGCGCCCTCGCCCAGGTCGCCGAGTCCGAACTCACTCTCCAGCTTTTCCGGGTCTTCGCCGGCCTCCAGTCGCTTCACCATTTCCTGTAACGCAGGCGGTGTCTTTGCGCCCATCATTTCAGTCATCTTGCGCATGAAGTGGCCGAGCTGGCGCGGGTCCGGGTGCTCCGTGTCCAAACCCTCCATCTGCCCCTCCATGCCCGTCATCAGCGACTCCATCTGCGCCTCGTCAATCCCAGCGAAGGGGTCGTCCGCAGATTCCTCTTTGGCCCGCCCGACCACTGCAAAGCGGGACACGCGCTTCTCTAGGACGAAAGCCGGATTATCCGGGCAGGCAGGCACCCTGTCACGCCAGGCCAGGCTGCGTGCCAGGAACTGGTAAAGCGTGTGGTTTTGCGGACAATAGAACTCGTAGATGGGCATGACGGCGTGACCTTGCACCAAGGATGCGTGATGGCAAACCTTCCCGCAGGGGTTGCTTTGCCAGGAAACGTCGGCCCCGGCTCGGAGTCTGCTGTTGCCGCGAGCTTGTGAAACTTTTCACAAAATCGGGTTGCCGCTGTTCCTGCGACTCCGATAATCGTCCAACCCTCGTCTTTCGCCCCCATGCCCGCCCCTGAAGCTGCCCCTGCCCCCGCGCCTGCCGCACCACCACCGCCGCCGACAGACCTGGTGAATGTGCAGATTGATGGGGTGTGGATGAAGTTCCCCAAGGGCACGCGTATGATCGAGGCGTGCAAACAGGCAAAGAAGGAGGTTCCGCACTACTGCTATCACCCGAAGCTGACCAGCCCCGGCAACTGCCGCATGTGCCTGGTGGAGATGGGGATGCCAGCGCGCCCTGCGCCGGGCACAGAGCCGGAGAAGGACGAGCACGGGATGCCAAAGATCGGCTGGATGCCGCGTGCCGCCATCGCATGTGCAAACACGGTGGCAGAGGGGATGGGCATCCGCACGGACTCGGTGCTGACGCAGGAGTGCCGCAAGGGGGTGATGGAGTTCCTTTTGATCAACCACCCGCTTGACTGTCCGATCTGCGACCAGGCGGGGGAGTGCCGACTGCAGGAGTTCAGCGTGGAGCACGGCAAGGGCGAGAGCCGCTTCCGCGAAAACAAGGTGAAGAAGCCAAAGAATGTGGACATCGGCCCCAGGGTGCGCCTAGACGACGAGCGCTGCATCATGTGCAGCCGCTGCATCCGCTTCACTGCGGAGATCGCGGATGATCCAGTGCTGGGCTTCACGGAACGCGGCAGCCACACCACCCTCTCCGTGCATCCAGGGAAGCGGCTGGAAAACAACTACTCGCTGAACACGGTGGACATCTGCCCGGTGGGGGCGCTGACCTCTAACGACTTCCGCTTTCAGCAGCGCGTGTGGTTTTTGAGTGAGACGAACAGCATCTGCACCGGCTGCGGACGCGGCTGTAACATGGAGATCGGTGCGCGTGGGGACGGCATCTACCGGCAGACACCGCGCGAAAACAACGACGTGAATTCCACCTGGATGTGCGACCAGGGCAGGCTGGACTTTCATTTCGTGAACAGCGAGTTCCGCCTCACCGACCCGATGGTGAAGACTGGCGGCAAGCACAGCACGACAACCTGGAAGAAAGCCTTCCAGGCCGTGGCGGACAGTGTGCTTGGCGCGAAGGGCGAGGAGATCGCCATCATCGCCAGCGCGCGGATGACGAATGAGGAGCTGTTCTTTGTACGGCAACTCGCGCGGACGCTGGGCACGGAGAATGTGGATGTGATCCCCCGCACCGGCGGTGCGGACAACTACCTGCGTGCCGATGACCTGAATCCGAACACCAACGGGGTGCGGCAGATTCTCGGCATTGAGCCGGGCAGCCGTCTGGCGGGCATCACAGAGCTGATGAGCCGGGGGCGGCTGCGTGTCGTGATCGCCCTGGGGGAAAATTTGCTCAAGTCCGGTTTCGAGCGCCGCGACCTGGAAAAGGTGGGCTTCCTGTCCACGCTGCACATCCTAGCAAATGCGAGCGCGGAGCTTTCCAATGTGGTGCTGCCGGGCACGGCTTATGCCGAGAAGCGCGGCAGCATGATCAATGTCACCGGTCGTCTGCAGCGCCTGAACAAAGCGGTGAACGCCCCCGGCAATGCCCGCGATACCTGGGAAATCCTGCGCGACTTGGTGGTGGCCTGCGGCGGCTCCAATGGCCTTTACAGCGTGGAGGATGTCTTCAATAGCCTCGCTGCCGAGGTGCCCGCCTTTTCGGGTCTCTCCCTGGCAAAGATCGGTGATGAGGGTGTGCCATTCATTGAGACTGGCGAGAAGGTGCCGCTGTTGGAGCGAGAGAGAGAAAGACGGGCAAAGGGCATCATTGTCGGTTGATCGTGCTGTCCGCAGCTTTGCCCATGATCCCCAGCCGCCTGGATTTTTCCCGTCCTTTTTCTTGTCACTGCAAAGCGGGTGGCCTATGAAGGGGGTGGTCTGACCGTCTCTCCCTTTTTTCGGCGGTTGGGTTACCGCCATTCACTCATTTTTGGAAATCATGACTTTCTTCCGACTGTGCGCAGCGCTGGGTTGTCTTGCCGTTTTCGGTGTCACGGGCGCAGGTGCCCAGACGCTGCTAGACTCGCTGACCAGCAACCTCAACATTGAGGGGGTGGAAACCACCTTCGACCCAGAGACCGGCCTGGCCACGGCTAAGGGGGATGTGCGCATCAACTACGCCGATGTGGAGATCCGCTGCGGCTCTGCCAGCTACAATGCCAGCACCGGGGAGGTGATCGCACGCGAAGGTGTGGTCATCTGGAAAGCTGGCACGACCTACAAAGGGGAAAACATCATCTACAATGCCAACACGGGAGAACTCAGTGGGGACGCGGTGCGCAGTTCAATGCCGATGAGCTCTGGTGCCTTCTTTTACCAGACGGAAAAGTTCGAGACAGAGACTAAGCTCATTGAGCGCGTGGACGGTGGTGAGACCTACTTCACCACCCATGATCTAGCAGAGCCAAACTTCCGCCTGCGCGCGCGTAGCTTGACCATTTACCCAGGTGACCGTGTGGTGATGCGCAATGTCACCGTGCTGGCGGGGGACACGCCGGTCTTCTACCTGCCTTACCTTTCGCAACCGCTGGAGGATGAGGTGGGCTACCGCTTTAGCCCCGGCTACTCCAGTCGTTGGGGTGCCTTTCTCCTGAATCAATACGGCGTCATCCACGGCGACCACACGCTGGCGAAATACCGGCTGGACCTGCGCTCCGAGCGGGGCGTCGGCGTGGGTGCGGACTTCCTCTCCCTGCGGCACCGGGAGAACAGCGCGAACTTCGGTACACTAAAGCTATATTACCTGCGCGATGGCGACCCGGACAGCAACCGCACCAGTGTGGCGCGCGATCCGGTGAGTGAGGATCGTTACCGCATCAACTTCCAGCACCGCATCTACCTGCCGGGGCCGGAGAAGAGTACTTGGTATCTCGACTTTGACATTAACAAGATCAGCGACGCCCATTTCTACGAGGACTTCTTTTTCAATGACTTCCGGGAGACTCCAGAGCCGGACAACCAAATCTCCCTCGTCCACACGGACCCCGCCTACGTCGCCACCTTGATGGCGCGCTTCCAGGCTAATGATTTCTACACAACTGGCACGAAGCTGCCGGAGCTGGCAGTGGACTGGACGCGCCGCCAACTCTGGAATTCCGGCATATACCATCAGGGCACATTCAGCGCCGGATTGCTCAAAGATGAGCTTAGCGATGAGGTTGAACTCCGCCTCGGCCGTCTGGCAGCGCCCACCCCGGCGCAGTCTGCCTTGCTGGATGGGCCGGGCTTCGCACGTGTCCATACCTACCAGGAGTTGCTTTACCCGAAGACGTTCTTTGGTTGGCTGAATGTGGTGCCGCGCATTGGCGGCGGCTTCACCCACTACGCGGACATTGATGGCAGCGTCACCGGCATGTCCGGGGATACGAAGTCCATCTTCCATCTCGGCCTGGATGTCTCCTTCAAGCTGTCCAAGACCTGGGATGACTTCTCCAAGCCCGAATGGGGGCTTGATGGCCTGCGCCATGTCTTGCAGCCGTATGTGAATTTCTCTTATCTTGATGCAGAGCAGGCAGTCGGCTTCCCCTCCATTGACCGCATCTCCCCCACCACACGTCCACGCTCCATTGACCTACCGCTGTATTCCGCTATCGATGACCTCCGCTCCTGGAACATCACCCGCATTGGGATGCGCAATCTGCTCCAGACACGGCGGGACTACACCAGCCAGAGTAATGGCACCTTCCTCTCTGCGACCAACGAGGACAACCAGACCTACACCTGGGCCGGTCTGAACACTTATGTAGATGTCTTCGCGGGTGACCCTGAGTTCAACCGCAGCCTCTCGAACCTCTACAACGAGCTGTTCTGGCGGCCCGTGCCCTGGATCAATTTCTGGATGGACGCGCAAATCCCGCTGGATGAAGGCCCCGGTTCCTTCACCGAGCTAAACCAGGGCGTCACCCTCATGCCCAGCCAGAACCTGTCATTGACTCTCGGCCACCAGTACATCAATGACAGCCCCTACTTCCGCGACTCCAACCTTGTCTTCTCCCGCGTCTATGCACGCTTGACGGACAACTGGGGCTTCGCCATGAATCACATCTATGAGATGGACGATGGCACGATGGAGTTCCAAAGCTACAGCATCACGCGCGACCTTTCGAGCTGGATGGCCTCCATCGGCACCATGGTACGGGACAACCGCAACGGCGTCTCTGACTACGGCATCCTTTTTAGCCTCACGCTCAAGGACTTCCCGCAGGTCAATCTGCCCCTGGACATTGATCCGAACCCCTCTGGCCGTGGCGGTAATCAGTAGCCTGGAGATGTGTGTCACGGTATTTGTTTGAGAGGCTTTACTGGCGCGTCTAGCCTCCTCTCTCAGCCCCAGTGCTGCACCCCCATTCTCATCACATGAAGCTCACTATCATTGGTTCCGGTTATGTTGGTCTCACCACAGGCGCTTGTTTCGCCGAAGTCGGTCATCAAGTCGTCTGCGTGGATAATGATCCACGCAAGGTCGAAACCCTCCTCGCAGGCCAGATCCCCATTTATGAACCGGGTCTGGAGGCTCTCGTAAAGAAGAACGTCGCCGCCCGCCGCCTGCGCTTCACTACCAGCACGGAGGAGGGCGTGGATCACGGCGAGGTGCTCTTCATCGCCGTGCCTACCCCGCCGCAGCCAGACGGCAGCGTGGACCTCAGCTTCATCGAAAAGGTCGCGCGTGAAATTTCCCAGTTCCTCAGCAGCTACCGCGTCATCGTGGACAAGAGCACCGTCCCCGTGAAGACCGGCGAGCGCGTGGCTCAGACCATCCGCCGTTATGCGAAGCCGGGCGTCGAGTTTGATGTCGTCAGCAACCCCGAATTCCTCCGCGAGGGTAGCGCCGTGCCCGACCTGATGAAGCCCGACCGCATCGTCATCGGCGGCAACAGCGACCGCGCGCTCGCCCTCATGCAAAAGGTCTATGAGCCTTTCGTGGCCCCCGTTCTCGTTACCGACATCAACAGCGCCGAGCTAATCAAGCACGCCGCCAACAGCTTCCTGGCGCTAAAAATCAGTTACATCAACGCCCTCTCCGAAATCTGCGAGATCAGCGGGGCGGATGTGCTGAAAGTGGCCGAGGGCATTGGCGCAGACAAGCGTATCGGTCGTGATTTCCTCTCCGCAGGTCTCGGCTACGGCGGCTCCTGCTTCCCAAAGGACATCGCCGCCTTTATCGCGATCAGCGAGCAGTTCGGCCTACCCTTCAACCTGCTGAAGGAAGTTCAAAACATCAACGCACGCCAGCTTGAGCGCTTCCTCGACGGCATCCGCGAGGCTCTCTGGGTGCTCAAGGACAAGAAGCTCGCCGTCTGGGGGCTAGCCTTCAAGCCGAACACTGACGATGTCCGCTCCTCAGTCGCCATCAGTCTGGTCGAGCGTCTAGTCGCCGAAGGGGCCGATGTCAGTGCTTACGATCCCCGGGCGATGGAGAAGGCCAGAGACCTGCCCGTGGCAAAGAGCATTAAGCTCGCCACCTCCGCGCTGGAGGCAGCACAGGGTGCCGAGGCGCTCATCATCGCTACCGAATGGGCAGAATTTACCAATGTGGACCTCGCTGAATTGCGCGATGTCATGCGCACACCGCTCATCTTTGACGGGCGCAATCTCATTGACCCCGCCGCTGCCGCTGCCTTCGGCTTCCAGTATCGTGGCATCGGCCGTGGCGTCGTCGCGGACCGCGGATGATTGGCCTGCACCGCCAGGACCGTTCCGCCACATTTTGCTTTCTGAACTCCCGCCCCACCAACATCCGCCTCCTCGCGCTCGATGTGCTCAGCGAATGGCAGCAGACGCCGCGCTTCGCTGCCGATCTGCTGGATGAGGCCACGCGCCGTGCTGCCCTCTCCCCGCCGAACGCCGCCTTCCTCCACGACATCGTTTTGACCGCGCTGCGGAATCTCAGCCTGCTCGACCATTGGGCCGACCACCTCACCAGTGGCAAGCAGTTGGATCACCGTACCCGCTGGTTGCTGCGCATTGGCCTGTGTCAGCTCCTTTTGTTAGGCGTGCCCTCTCATGCGGCGGTGAACGAGACTGTCGCCGCCGCTGGGCGCTCCGGCGCGCTCATCAATGCCGTGCTGCGCCGTGCCGGGCGTGAAGAGTCCGCCCTACAGGCGGGCCTCACCGCGCTGCCGCTCGCCATCACACACTCGCACCCTGAGTTCATGGTGCGCCGTTGGATCAAAATTATGGGCAAGACCAAGGCGGAGTCGCTCTGCCAGTGGAACCAAATTCCCGCGCCCGTCTTTGTGCGCCTCAACCCGCTGCACGAGGACGCCGCTGCCCGGCTCGCCAAAGTCCCCGGCCTGAGCGCCCATACTGAGGAGGGCTTTTTTGTCTGTGAGTCCCCGCCGCGCGATGCCCTGCGCCACGGCTGGTGCTACGCCCAGGATCCCAGCACCGCCATCGCCCCCCGGATGCTCGCGCCCAAGCCTGGCGAGACCGTGCTGGATGCCTGCGCCGCGCCAGGTGGCAAGACCGCACTCATGGCCGCGCTGATGTGCAATGAAGGCCGCATCATCGCCTGCGATGCCTCTCCCACGCGCCTCCCGCGCCTGCGTGAAAACCTGACCCGGCTGCGGGCACATAATGCGCAGGTCATGCTGCATGACCTAACAAGCACGCAGCCGCCGCCCTTTGGTGACATGAAGTTTGACCGCATCCTGCTCGATGTGCCCTGCTCGAACACTGGCGTCATGCGCCGTCGTGTGGATGTGCGCTGGCGTCTGCAGGAGGAGGAGTTCGCCGCCCTCGCCGTATCCCAGCGTCAGCTCGTCGCGTCTGCCCTCACATTCCTCAAGCCCGGCGGCTCGCTCGTCTATAGCACTTGCAGCATTGACCCGGAAGAGAACCAGAACGTCATGCGCGCCGTGCTGGAGGCTCATCCCGGCCTGGAGATGATCGAAAGTCGTCTCATCTTCCCGCCGAAAGACCAGATGGACGGTGCCTATGCCGCGCGGCTGGTGCTGCATAGTTGAGGCTTGCAAGTTGAGCGTTGAGAGATTTCAAATCCGCTAAACCCGCGTCCTTTGTCTCTCAACCCCCATCCCTCGACTCTCAACCCCGCAGCCTCCGCCTCCCAGCGTGCAGACAAGTGGCTGCATCACATCCGTATCTTCAAGTCGCGCAGCCTCGCCACCCAGGCATGCACCAAGGGAAACGTCACCCTCCAAGGCCAGCCCGTGAAGCCCTCCCGCGAACTCAGGGCAGGGGACACGCTGGAGATCGTGCGTGGCGACCTGCGGCTACGGCTGCGGGTGCTCGCCTTTCCTCCCCAGCGCCTTAGCCCACCCCGCGTTGCTGAATTCACTGAGAACCTTACCCCCCTAGAGTGGGTGCAAAAAGCCGCCGAACTCCGCCGCCAGCGTGAGCTAGAGACCCCCCATGCCCACGAGACGGTGGCAAAGCCTAACAAACAGCAGATGCGCCAGCTTCGTCAATGGATGGAGCAGAACCAAGACGCGTAGCAGAACCGCGCCTGTGCCGTGGCTTGGGCGTGCGCAATTCTGACGGCTAACGCAGCAGAGTCAGCAGCTCGCGCATGCGCAGCTCGATGTTCAGCAGGCTGGCCTGGACGCTGCCCAGCCACTGCTGATCGGTCACGGGGGTAGCCTGCTGGAGGAGCTTGTCGGTAGCGTTTAAGGCGGCGCTAAAGAGTGGCAGGGACTGCTCCAAATCTACGATGAGATAGGTCCAGCCAGTGTTCCGCATCTCGGCGAACTGGCGCAGGGTGTGAATAAGGTGGGCGGCGAGATCAGCGACGGTGCTGAGAAGCTGAACGACGGCAGGGCGGTTGCGCAATTCAGCAGGGGTGCTGAGGAGGCGCTCAAACCGGCGCAGTTCTTGCGCCAGGGCGCTGGACCGGCGGGCAGGATCGGGGGGGGGATCCTTCGCCTCACGTGCGGCGGCGCGGTTCGTCTGCGGCTCATCCCCGCCGATCCCTTGAAAGGGATCACCGCCGTAGGACTGGGGCTCGAAGGGGTCCGCCATGCTAGGGGCGTGCAGGGCGTCTGGCGCGTTGCGGCTGCCGCGCTGGGAAAGAAGGAAGTGCTTCCGCCTTGCGCGCGCCTGGCGCAGGAGGGCAGCATCTTCTTCCCGGCTGAGCTGCCAGCGCGGGGCGGTGACGCGGAGGTGCAGTTGCCAGGACTGAATGAGGATGCGCTGTGACTGCTGGTTGAACCACTCGAAGAAAACCAGATTTTTCAGCCCATCAGGGGCGGGCAGCGGGCTAGGGATGGCGCTGCGGCGGCGGGGAAGCTGGGCCACCCGATAGCTGGCGGTCATCACGCCAGTGAAGCCCTGCTGGGTAGGGGAAAACCAGGCCACCTCGTCCAAATCACCATTGGGGAGCGGGTTGTGGAAGTCCACGCGGCAACCGGCGATGTCACGCAGGAAGTTTCCCACAAGCTCCACCCGCACAGGCTGGCTGACCCCGGCCAGATGGAATAGGCCGGTGACAAGACCAGGCACCTCATTGGAGAGATAACCGCCGAGGAGAGAGGATTCGAGGCAAAGGATCATCAGATACTAGATAAGCTAGAATCAGATGGCAGGCCCGGCAAGTCATTCGCTGCTTCCTCGTGCGGAACGCCCCACTCCAGTGCGGCTTCTCTCCGGCAGAGGCGCGTGCATACCTCACGCGAGCAGTGGCGGGTGCATCTCAAAGCGCGGTATCCGCACACAAACGGGGCGGCCCTGTGTAGTGGTGCCAAAGAAGCTACCCGTGGCGCTGCTCTCAGCCTTGATGACGTGGTAGGAATTGTAGCTGAAGGTCTGGCCCGGCTCCAGGCGCGGGAACTGGCCTACCACGCCGTCCCCTTCCACCACCAGGGTATCGCCATCCGTATCGCGGACGATCCATTTGCGGCCAAAGATGCTGACCGTCTCCTCAGAGCCGTTGTGGATGGAGACATGATAGACAAACGGGTGCGGCCGATCTGGTGGCGCTGGCCGCGTGGGATCATACGAGACATCATCCACGGAGGCGCTCAGACCAGGCAAATGATCAAAAGTGACATTCATGACGCAGACTACCACGAACAGGCAGGGAGACAATGGGACAATGAGAGTGCATGATTTGTCTTCACGTCACCACGTCTGATTGTCCCTTGTCTGATTGTCTGATTGTCACATGATGCCGCTATGTCCTCCCCGCCCCCAGTCCTCACCATTGCCGGTTCTGACTCCTCCTGCGGCGCAGGAGCGCAAGCGGACCTCAAGGCCATCTCTGCACTCGGTGGTTATGCGCTCACCGCGCTGACCAGCGTCGTCGCAGAGACTCCAGGAAAAATTTCCCAACTGCGGTTGCTGGATGCGGAGATCATCGCCGACCAGATACGGGTGCTGTTCCAGGCATTCCCCATCGCAGCGGCAAAGACGGGGATGCTCGGTGGTCGCGCCCAAGTACAGGCGGTGGTGCAGACCTGGCAGGAATACGCAGGCGGCATCCCGCTGGTGGTGGACCCGGTCATGGTCGCCACTGGCGGGGGAAAGCTGCTGGAGGATGATGCAGTGACGGCCCTGCGCACGTTGCTGCTGCCACTGGCCACGCTCATTACCCCAAACATGGACGAGGCGGCGGTACTCTGGGGCAGACCGGTGGAGACACGGGAGGACATGGAACTTTGTTCCATAGAACTAGCGCAGGAATACGGCACGGCAGTGCTGGTCAAAGGCGGACACCTCATTGAGGACGACGACGCGGCAGACGTGCTATGCCGCCCGCCGGGGATGCTGTGGTGGTTCGAGTCAGAGCGGACGCCGGGCGTGCAGACGCATGGCACAGGCTGCACTTTCTCCGCCAGCATCGCTGCGGAACTGGCGCACGGGTTTAGCCTGGAGGCCGCCATCACCCACGCTAAGGAGTTCGTGAGCTGTGCGATTGCCGAACATTTTGCATGGCAGCACCACGCTGGCACCGTTCATGCACTGAACCATCTACACCAGGCCAGTGCATGAAAAAGCTCTCAACCACCGTCCTGCTACTGCTGACCGGGGCTGCACCTGCTGCCGATCCGGTATTGTCCCAATCCGCCATCCAATCCGCCTTTCAGATACTACGCAGTGAATACATCCGCAGCAGTGAGCTTACCTTTGAGGAGCTGAACCGCGCCGCGCTCCAGGGGCTACTGCAACGGCTGGAGCTGGGCGCGGAACTGGTCAGCAAGCTGGAGTCCCAGCGCCCTGCTGCCACCAGTGGCGTGCTGGCAGAGAGGCTGACGCCGGAAATCGCCTACATGCGCCCGCTGACCTATGCTGAGGGCGAGCCTACGGTGCTGGAGTCGCGCCTGCGTGAGTTCGCCGCCGCGAAGCTGCCGCACCTGATCCTGGACCTGCGCAGTGCTGCCCCACCAGGGGACTTTGCGGTGGCAGCTGCCATACTGGAGAGCTTCATCCCACGCGGGGAACTGCTCTTTAAACTCAAGCAAGTGGGGCGGGATGACGCGCAGCTTTTCATCAGCAGCCGTGACCCCGTGTGGACAGGGCCGCTGGTCGTGCTGGTGGATGCAGAGACGAACAACCTGGGTGAGACAATCGCCGCCGTGCTGCACGCGCGCCGCCGGGCGCTACTGGTCGGCGCAGCCACGTGCGGTGCCACCGTGCGCTATGAGACACTGCCCGTGGACAACGCCTGGCTGCTACGCTTTGCCCGCGCGGAAATGCTGCTGCCGGATGACAGCAGCCTTTTCAAAACCGGCCTAAAGCCCGACTTTGCCATCCCACTGCCCCCGGCGGTGAAGCGCCAGATATTCGACACAGTGGATGCACAGCATCCGGTGCTCGAAACCCTCTTTGACACAGCACGCCCACGCTACAACGAGGCTGCCCTCGTAGCCCGCAAGCACCCGGAACTGGACGACTACATCCGCCGCAGCGCCGGCCAATCCAGTGCGGATACCAGCAAGCCGCGCGATACCGTGCTCCAGCGCGCCGTGGACCTGCTGTGCGCCCGCAGCCATTTCGATGCCATGAAACTCGACTGGGACAGCAAACCGCGCACCGCACCGCCCACAATCCGCAAAGCCCAGCCCGCGCCATGATCCCCGAATACGTCGAGACACTCGTCACGGTAAAGTCTCAACACACACACCGCACCTGGCACGCCACTCTGCCGAACGGCAAAGAGATCATCGCCTTTGTAGATGAAGGTCTGCCAGCACTGACCCTAGCCGCAGGCCAGCAAGTGCGCGTGCAGATCACTGTCAGCGACTTCTCCCGCGCGCTGATCCTTGATGCGGCCAGTTAGAGTAGATTCCCCCCCTCCACCCGCCGTTCCCCATCCGCATCGGCTGGCATGAATACGCCCGCTGCCTCGACGACTCGCCGCACCCAAGGCTTGACCTCCGGCGACTTTTTCGCTTCCATCGGCGCATTCATCAAAATCCTTTCTTTCTGTGAACGGCCCCTTTTTACCCCACCTCAACCCCTGTTAATCCACAAAAAACTGTGGACGAATCAGATTCGTCCACAATTAACCCCGTAGTTTCATAAACAACGGCTGAAGCGAGGTGTGGCAGGAGCTGGCGGCGGCCTTCTGCCTGGGTGAGAGTGTGGTTACGAAGCAACAAACCCACTCAAACGAAAGGCCACCATTAGT
>Ga0247834_1001943_pt1 | contig 33011 bp, 32 predicted proteins | sample LaCruzMarch2015__8_FD_187118 | JGI IMG/M metagenome (GOLD analysis project Ga0247834, IMG submission 187118) | Freshwater microbial communities from meromictic Lake La Cruz, Castile-La Mancha, Spain - LaCruzMarch2015_12m | ecosystem: Environmental > Aquatic > Freshwater > Lake | place: Spain... | reverse complement strand
ATAAAGTATGCCATTTCAAACACCATTGTTTCCTTCGCTTTTAAAGTTTGTTGCTCAAAACAAAAACAGCTAATTTTATTAAAATACTTCCCAGCAGAATCAGGCGTAACATTAAATGTTGAAACTGCTGTTGATGTTTCGTTTCCTAAATTTTTTACTATAAATTTAATATTTGAAACCTGACCTGGCTTAATATTTTCCTTTGCTTTTTCTGCCTTAAACTCCCAAAACAAACCTTTTGCGATATTGGTATCAAATCTGGTTGTAATATTATGATTTATAATAACATTTGGAACTTGTTTAGAAATTTTCGTTGTTCCTCCAAATCCAGTTACTTTACAAAATAATTCATAAAGTGGAACCGAGGCGTAAGACAATCCTAACATTACAAAAAATATAACTACTAAATAAATAGGGTTAATTTTATTTTTAGTTTGCAAGCTCATAAAGGTCTAACAAATATTCCATTTCCTATATTTAAAATTGTAAATACAAAAAATAATATTACTAATAATATTAATACAATTGCTGTGATATAATTTTTATTCATTCAAAAAATTTAATAAAACTTTCAATTAACAATAAAGTAAAAATTAAGAATAAATATAAAATTGAAAAGGCAAAGATTTTTTTGGAAATTTTTCCCATATCTTTTTTATTATTCGCTTTTAATAACTTAAATGTTAAAAAAATATAAAACGTTCCTAAAATAATGGTTGGCACTAAATAAACTAAACCTGCAAAATTAAAGTAAAAAGGAAGTATGGTTATGGGAAATAATATAAGAGCATAAGCAAAAATATTTTTTTTAGTAAAATCTACGCCTGATACAACTGGAAGCATTGGAATTTTAGCTTTTTTATAATCTCCTGATTTATATAAAGATAACGACCAAAAATGAGACGGAGTCCAAAAAAATATAATTAAAAATAAAATTATTGGTTCAATGGATAAGCTGTTATTGGCAATAGCCCAGCCTATAACTGGAGGAAATGCTCCTGCTGCTCCTCCTATTACAATATTTTGAACACTTCTTCTTTTTAGCCAAATTGTATAAATAAAAATATAAAACCCGATAGTAGTGGCCAATATTGAGGCTGATAAAATATTCGAAACTAAATACAATCCTACAATAGAGATAAAGCTTAAAGAAATTCCAAAATATAAAGCCTGTGAGTTTGAAATTTTTCCAAGAGGGATTGGCCTTAAACATGTACGAGACATCACGGCATCAATTTCTGAGTCATACCACATATTAAGAGCTCCCGCCGCACCTGCGCCCAATGCTACAAAAAATAATGCTAAAGCTGATGTTAAAAAATCTATCTGCTTATTTGAAATAATTAAACCTACAAAGGCTGTAAAAACTACAAGAGACATAACTCTTGGTTTCATTAAATTGTAAAAATTTTTGACAACTAAAATATTTTTACTTTTTTGATAATGAGCAAATGTAGTTTTGTACACTTTAATTTAATTATTTAATTTTGGGCAGTTCATTAAACTGATGGAATGGTGGGGGTGAACTCAAAGTCCATTCTAACGTAGTTGCCCCTTCTCCCCATTGATTGTCAGGGACTCTTTTCCCTCTAATAAATGCATGAGCAACTAATGCTAAAAACACTAAAACTCCAAATGCAGAAATATAAGAACCAATAGAGGAAACATAATTCCATCCAGCATAAGCATCTGGATAATCAGCATATCTTCGTGGCATTCCTGCTAATCCTAAAAAATGCTGAGGAAAGAAAAGTAAATTTACTCCTATAAATGTTAACCAAAAATGTATTTTTCCTAAAACTTCTGAATATTCATAACCAGACATTTTTCCAAACCAATAATAAAATCCTGCAAATATCGAAAATACCGCACCCAACGAAAGTACATAATGGAAGTGAGCCACAACATAATATGTGTCGTGAAGTGAAGTATCAACTCCAGCATTAGCAAGAACAACTCCGGTAACGCCTCCAACTGTAAATAAAAATATAAAACCGACAGCCCAAAGCATTGGTGTTTTAAGAGTAATAGAACCTCCCCACATCGTAGCAATCCATGAAAATACTTTAATTCCTGTAGGCACCGCAATAATCATAGTTGCAAAAACAAAGTACGCTTTTGTATCCACGCCTAGACCAACTGTGTACATATGGTGAGCCCAAACAACAAAACCTACAACCCCAATAGATACCATTGCATAAGCCATTCCAAGATAACCAAAGATAGGTTTTTTTGAAAAAGTTGAAATAATGTGGCTAACCATTCCAAATGCTGGAAGGATCATAATATAAACTTCTGGGTGTCCGAAGAACCAAAATAAATGTTGAAATAAAACCGGATCCCCTCCTCCTTTAGGTTCAAAAAAAGCTGTTCCAAAATTTCTGTCCGTTAACAACATTGTGATTGCACCAGCAAGAACTGGTAAGGATAACAATAGTAAAAATGCTGTTACTAAAATAGACCATGCAAAAAGTGGCATTTTATGCATCGTCATTCCAGGAGCTCTCATATTGAAAATTGTAGTTATAAAATTAATAGCGCCAAGAATTGATGAAGCTCCGGCAAGGTGTAAACTTAATATTGCAAGATCCATTGCAGGTCCTGGCTGTCCAGCTTTTGAAGATAATGGAGGATATATTGTCCAGCCGCCACCAACTCCTGATCCACCGGGAGGTCCTTCAACAAAAATAGAGACAATTAATAAAATAAATGCCGCAGGCAATAACCAAAATGAAACGTTATTCATTCTAGGAAATGCCATGTCGGGAGCGCCTATCATTAAAGGAACAAACCAATTTCCAAAACCACCTATCATTGCTGGCATCACCATAAAGAAAATCATTATCAAACCGTGACCTGTGACTAGAACATTATAAAGATGGTAATCACCTTTTAAAATTCCATCTCCAGGATGCATAAGTTCCATTCTCATCAGAACAGAAAAAGTTGTTCCAATAATGCCTGCTATAATTGCAAAAATTAAATATAAAGTTCCTATGTCTTTATGATTTGTTGAGAATAACCATCTTGTCCAAAAACTTGGATAATGTGAATGATCAGAACTTGTGTTGGCCATTTATTTTTTTTCCTTTATTAAATTTTCTGCAATAACATTGTTCTCTGGGTATTTTGCAAACTTTGCTTTAGCTTCCTTGAGCCACTCATTATATTGTTTTTCTGAAACTACTCTGACTGTGATTGGCATAAACGCATGTCGGGACCCACATAATTCAGAGCATTGTCCATAATATATGCCTTCTTTTTCAGCCTTAAACCAAGTTTCATTAATTCTTCCTGGAACAGCATCTCTTTTAACTCCAAAAGACGGGACTGCCCAAGCATGCAATACATCATTAGCTGTAATTAAAACTTTAACAATTTTGTTAACTGGAACAACTACATGATTGTCAGTTTCTAAAAGTCTCGGTTGATTTGGTTTTAAATTTTTTGTCTCAATCATGTTCGCCTCAAATGCAATATTTTGATCTGGGTATTCATATCCCCAGTACCACTGATAACCTGTGGCTTTTATAGTAACATCGGCCTTTGGAATAACATCTTGTTTGTAAAGTAATCTAAATGATGGAACGGCTATCACTATTAAAATTAAACAAGGAATAACAGTCCATAAAATTTCTATAAAAGTATTATGTGAGGTTTTAGAAGGTATTGGATTTTTTGAGGCTCTAAATCTTATAACTGAATACAAAAGTAAAAAAAGTACAAAAACAGATATCGCGACTATAATTGGAATTAAAATATGGTCATGAAGATGAACAATGTCGTCCATAACAGAGGTTACTGATTGATTATAGCCCATTTGCCAATTGTTTGCGGCAAATGATGTGCTTGGAGAGACAAAAAACACTAAAGATAAATAAAATTTATTAAGAAATTTTTTTGTCATTTATCAAAGATATACTCTGTAAATATAGTTATTTAACTATATTATTATCACAAATATATACAAAAAATTTGCGACAATTTATCTAAAAATGAACCCAAATTTAAATGAGTTTTTTTCAGAAGAGAATTCAATTTCAAGAAAGACAGCAGAAACAATAGTCAATAATACTCTTTTTAAGTGTGATGACGGAGAGTTATTCCTAGAATCTACCGTTTCGGAGTCCTTAGTGTTAGATGATGGAAAAATCAAAAATACGAGTTACGACTCTAGCAAAGGTTATGGTTTAAGATCGGTTAATAATGACATTACAACCTATTCTCATTCCAACGAATTAACTGAAGAATCTCTAAAAAATTCTGCAAAAATAATTCTAGATGCTAATAAAAATTATTCTGGAAAAACAAATTCAGGACCAAAAAAAACTAATAAATATCTATATACAGACGTTAATCCTATTGAAGCAAAAAATTTTTCAGAAAAAATTGATCTATTAAATAAAATTGATAAATATTTAAGATCTAAAAATCCATATGTTAAACAGGTTTCAAGCTCAATATTTTCTGAATACCAACAAATAGAGATTATAAGACCTGACAATCAAAGTTATTCCGATAAAAGACCACTTGTTAGATTTAATGTTTCAATCATGGTTGAAAAGAACGGAAGAAAAGAAACTGGAAGCTATGGAACGGGAGGCAGAAAAATATTAGATGAATACATCACTGAATTAAATTGGAAAAAAGTTTGTGATATTGCCCTAAAACAAGCATTAATTAATCTTGAAAGTGTTGATGCTCCTGCTGGCGAAATGAAAGTAGTTCTAGGACCTGGTTGGCCTGGAATACTTCTTCATGAAGCAATTGGGCACGGACTTGAAAGTGACTTTAATAGAAAAAAAACTTCAGCATTCTCAAATTTGATGGGACAAAAAATAGCTGATGAACAAGTAACTGTTGTTGATGATGGGACAATTGAAAATAGAAGAGGATCAATCACTATTGATGACGAGGGAACCCCAACTAATAAAACTGTTCTAATCGAAAAAGGAATATTAAAAAATTATATACAAGATAGATTAAACGCAAGATTAATGAATGTGTCCCCAACAGGAAATGGTCGAAGAGAAAGTTTTGAACACATACCAATGCCTCGTATGACAAATACTTATATGCTTTCTGGAAAATATCATCCTGATGAAATAATTAAGTCAGTTGATAAAGGAATTTATGCCGTTGCCTTTGGTGGTGGACAAGTAGATATCACAAATGGTAAGTTTGTTTTCTCTTGTACCGAGGCTTATGAAATTAAGAATGGAAAAATTGGCAGACCATTAAAAGGAGCAACATTAATTGGCAATGGTCCAGACGTTCTGACAAAAGTTAAAATGGTTGGTAATGATATGGAACTAGATGCTGGCGTTGGAACTTGTGGAAAAAATGGACAATGGGTACCAGTTGGCGTTGGTCAGCCAACAATTTTAATTGATGGTATTACTGTTGGCGGAACACAAAATTAATTAATCTGATAATTTAAAATAGTAAGACCTACAACCGCTGCTGTTTCTGATCTTAAAATATTTTGTCCTAATGAAATAGGAATGCAATTACTCATGCTGTTTAATAAGTCTCTTTCTTTTAATGAAAAATCACCTTCTGGACCAACTAGTAAATAAAATTCACGATTTTTATTATTTTTAAGAACTTCTTCAATTTTTTTATTAGAAGAGTTAATATCTGCAAAAAAAACTATAGAATTTTTATTAAGAGATTTAAGTTTTTTTTCTAACTTTTCAACCGCATGAATAGCTGGCAAATATAACTGATTAGATTGTTCACAAGATTCTTTTATGATTCTTTCTATTCTTTGAATATTTAAATTTTTAGCAACCGATTTTTCAGAAATAACGGGAGAAAAACTCTTAACACCTACTTCCGTACATTTTTGAATTAAATAATCTAGTTTTGAACTTTTAATTAAAGAAAATATCAAAGATATATTTCCTAATTTTTTTATATTTTCAATTTTTGAGATTAATTTTACTTTTGTTTTTTTTTTATCAGAACTAATGATCTCTCCTTTAAACTCTCCATCCTTAGAGTTAAATAAAAAAACATTATCCCCTTCTCTTAAACGCATCACATTCTTCAAATAATGAGCGTCTTCTTTTTCTAAAATTAAATCCAAATCTAGATTTAACTTTTTATCTAAATAAATTCTTACTTTTAAAGACATAACTGTTATTGTAACTAAATTACCTAATTTTTACAAAATGTACCAATTTGCTAACCTATTAAGATTAAATAAACCAATAGGAATCTTTTTACTATTCTGGCCATGTGCTTGGAGTCTAGCAATGACTCAATGGTATGTTGTTAATAATTATCTATTTATTAAATACTTAATTCTATTTTTTGCTGGCTCAGTGATCATGAGAAGTGCTGGCTGCGTCTATAATGATATCGTAGACAAAAAAATAGATATCAAGGTTCAAAGAACAAAAAAACGCCTAATAGCTTCAGGAAAAATAACAACTAAAACTGCCTGGTTTATTATTTTATTGCTACTAATTCCTGCCTTCATAATATTATTTCAATTTAATAATTTTTCTAAAATATTAGGCCTTTCATCTGGATTGTTAATTATTACCTATCCTTTTATGAAAAGGATAACATTTTGGCCTCAGTTATTTCTTGGGTTTACATTTAATTGGGGTGTATTACTTGGTTGGTCAGTATTCTTCGAAAATTTAACAATAGAAATTATTATTTTATATATGGCAGGAATTTTTTGGACTTTAGGATATGACACAATTTATGCCTTACAGGACAGACATGATGATTTAAAAATAAAAGTTAAATCTACAGCGCTTAAATTTGAATATGATATAAAAAATTTTTTATTTTTTTGTTATATTACAACAATAACTTTGTTAATTGGCCTAGGATTTTTAACAAATAGATCTCTTACATATTTCGTATTATTAGTAATTGCAGCATTACATTTAGCGTATCAAGTTATAATAATTCAAAAAATAAAATCTAATAATAGAGAGAAAATTCAAATTGTTTTTAATAGCAACAATTCTTTTGGAATCTTAATATTTTTAATATTTTTTTTAGAGATCTATAATGCTTAAAGATAATTCATTCTTAAATAATCTTGGTGAATATTGCATTGATGAATTAAAAAAAATTGGAGCAACAAACTCTGAAGTAATCGTAGCTCATTCAATTTCTGAGGACATGTTACAAAGAAATGGAAAAATTGAAGAAGTCACAAGATCTGAAGATATTAGCATTGGACTAACTGCCTATATTGGACAAAAAAAATCTTCCATTTCGACTTCTAATTTAACAAAAAATAATATCAAACAAGCAATTATTAGATGTTACGAAATGACAACGAATACACCTGAAGATAAATATTGTGGTCTTCCTAAGAATAATAATCTTGAAAAAGATCATATTGATTTAGATTTATTTGATAATTCAATAATCTCTTATGAAGCTAAAAAAGATTATATTTCTGAATGCGAGTCTGAAGCATTAGAACAGAAAAAAATATTTAATTCTAATGGAGTTTCATTTACCGAAGCTAAATCAAATTTCATACTAAAAAATTCTAAAGGCTTTTCCAATGGACGAAGGTCATCTATCTTCAGTGTTTCATGTGATGTTGTTGCAAAAGAAGAGGATAGCATGGAAAGAGATTATGAATATTCATCAAAGAGATTTTTTTGTGATTTAACCAAACCTAAAGATATTGGAAGAATAGCAGCTGAAAGAGCAAGCGCCAGATTAAGTCCAAAAAAAATAAATTCTTTTACTGGACCCGCTGTATTTGAGCCAAGAGTATCCTCGAGTTTCTTGTCTCATTTAATATCGTCCATTTCTGGACATAATTTGGCTAGAAAAGTAAGTTTTATTAAGGGCGACATTGGAGAAATTTTATTTCAAGAGAATATTAATGTCATTGATGATCCTTTAATAAAAAAAGGATTGGGATCAAGAAATTTTGACTCTGAAGGAGTAGATTGCAAAAAATTAGAATTAATAAAAAAAGGTAAACTTAATGAGATTATTTTAGACACGTATTCTAGTAAAATGTTAAATAAAAAATCTAATGGAAGATGCGGTGGCACGACAAATTGTTATTTTGAAAATGGAAAATTAACAACAATAGATTTAATAAAAGATATTAAAAGAGGAGTTTTTATAACAGAATTATTTGGCTCTGGATTTAACAGTGTAACTGGTGATTTTAGCAAAGGTGGTTCAGGATTTTTAATAGAAAATGGAGAAATAACTTATCCAATTAGTGAAATCACAGTTGCTGGAAACATTAAAAATATGTTTAAGGAAATGGTACTAGCTAATGATTTAGAATTTAAATCTAGAATAAATTCTCCAACAATTAGAATTAATAACGTAAGTATTGCAGGTAAATAAATGAACAAAATAGATTTAGTAAAAAGAATTTTTAGAACACAGGTCAAAAGATACATTCCAGAACTAAGTTTAACTTTTTTATTTATTATTCTAACCTCTCTTACGACAGCTGCTACAGCTTGGTTATTGGACCCTGCAATTAAAGAAATTTTTGAAAATAAAAATATTAAAATGCTTTATTTTATTCCTTTAGCAATAGTGCTAACTTTTATTATTAAAGCTTTTGCAATATACGGAACAAGAATTGTAACAATTAAAGTCGGAATAAAAATAATCAAAAACATTCAAACTTTAATGGCTAAGAAATTTTTATTATCAGATATTTCTCATATTACAAAAAAACATTCTGGAAAATACTTATCAAACTTTACTAGTGACACAGGGGTACTTTTTGGTGTCTTAACTGGAGTTGTAGTGACCTTATTTAAAGAAACTTTTACCCTAATCGCTTTGCTTGGGTTAATGTTTTATCATGACTGGCAATTAAGTTTACTTGCAATAATAATGATTCCCGTGGCCGCTTTTTCTTCAAGAAATCTTGGAAAAAAAATGGGAAAAAAAGTTAATGTAAGCTTAGAAGCTTCTGATAAATTTATGAAATTTCTAAGTGAAATGATCAAAGGATCTTGGTTAATTAAAATATATCAAAAAGAAGAAGAAGAATTAAAGAGAATTAGCATGGTTATCGATGAAAGATTTAAAGCTATAAGAAAAGTTGAACAAACCAGATTGGGTGCTGGACCAATTATGGAGGTAATTTCTGCAATAGCTATAGCAATAGTGGTTTTTTTCGCAGGATACAGAAGTATGCAAGGAGCAATAACGCTTGGGGAATTTGTATCCTTCTTAGCTGCTCTAATGCTGGCATATCAGCCTGTTAGAGCGCTTGCTGGTATAAACATTGGTATACAGGAAGGAATTGCCGCAGCAAAAAGAATTTATGAAATAATAGATCAAAAAAATGAAATTTATCACGATGAAAATGCTCCATCTTTAAAATTAAATAATGCAAGCATAGAGTTTAAAAATATTAGTTTTACTTATCCTGACGGAACTCATGCTTTAAAAAATCTTTCTGCGAAAATAGAAGGCGGGACAAAAGTTGGTCTAGTAGGTATCAGCGGTTCTGGAAAGACTACGTTTTTAAACTTAATACCAAGATTTTTTCATTTAAAAAATGGCTCAATCTTTATTGATAATCAAAATATCAATGACATTAACTTAAACTCTTTAAGAAAAGAAATATCTCTAGTAAGTCAAGATGTAATACTTTTTGATGATACTATTAGAGCAAATATTTTGTATGGAAACGCATTTGCATCAAATGAAGAAATAATAGATGCATGTAAATTTGCAGCTGCTCTGGATTTTGTAGAACAGCTCCCAAATAAATATGAAACTATAATTGGAGAGAATGGCATTAAGTTATCAGGTGGCCAAAAACAAAGATTGTCTATTGCAAGAGCTATATTAAAAAATTCCTCAATAATATTATTAGATGAAGCAACTTCATCTTTAGATTCTGAATCTGAGTCAGTTATTCAAAAAGCTATAGAAAATTTAACTAAAAACAAAACAACTATTATAATTGCACATAGACTATCTACTGTAATGAATTGTGATAAAATTTTAGTTTTTGAAAATGGTCAAATAATTGAGGAGGGAAAACACGAATTTTTAGTAAATAATTCTTCGACATATAAGAAGTTATATGAAAAGCAAATTATAAATTAATGAGAATTATTTATTATTTTGCAACAGCATTGCTGCATTATTTAGTACGTCCATATCTGCATCTTAGAATTCTTAAAAAAAAAGAATCTCCAATACGTTTTAGAGAAAAATTAGGAATAACAAATACACAAAGACAGGATGGTTATTTAATGTGGTTTCATTGCGCAAGTATTGGAGAATTAAAAAGTATATTTCCAATCATTGATCACTACGTAAAAAAAAATAGAATTTTATTAACTACTTCCACTTTAAGTTCTAGTGAAATTTTTTATAAAAAATATTCTAATAATAAAAATATTATCCATCAATTTGCTCCTATTGATAGTCCACAAATTGTAAAAAGATTTTTTTTAAAATGGAAACCTAATATTATTTTTTTTACAGATTCAGAATTATGGCCAAATCAGATTTTTTATGCAAAAAATAATAATATACCTATAATTTTGCTTAATGGGAGAATATCCAAAAAATCATTTTCTAAATGGAAATTATTTAAAATTACTATGCATGAAATATTAAAATCCTTTAAATTAATCTTGTGTAATAGCAGCCAAAGTAGTGATTATCTTCATTATTTTAAAACTAACAATATTGAAACTATAGGAAATCTTAAATTTATTATTTCTGAAAATTTAGCTTCAAAAAATGAAGACAATATTAACATACAAAAAAGAATAATATTTATAGCTTTAAGTACTCACGATACTGAAGAAGAATTTTGCATAAAGGCACATATATCTTTAAAGCTCAAATACCCAAATTTACTAACTCTAATCATACCCAGACATATAAATAGAATTTCTAAAATTGAAGGGGTTATAAAAAAATTAAAATTAAATTCTTTAACTCAAGATTCTTTATCTGACATTAAGCACGATACAGATATTTTAATAATTAACACATATGGTAATACACAAAGATTTTTGAAATTATCTAAATATATATTTATTGGTGGCTCTTTAATTAATCATGGTGGACAAAATCCGATAGAAGTTGCCTATAACAATTCATTTATCTTTCATGGACCATACATATATAATTTTACAGAAATTTATAACTTCTTAAATAAAGAAAATATTTCTTTCGAGGTTAAAACGGAAAAAGAATTGATAGATCTAATAGAAAAGAAAATTAACACTAACCAAGGTAATAATATCAAAGACAAAATAATTAAAATAGGTGATGAAATTTTATCATCAACAATTAAAAAGTTAGATCAATATATAGTTAATTAATAATAAGATGTATTTTATTAAACCAAAATTTTGGGACAAAAAAAATAATTCTTTTTTATCTATATTATTATATCCATTATCAATTATTTATTATCTAATTAGTATAATAAGAAAAAAAATTACCATCACACAAAAATTTAATATTCCTATAATCTGTGTAGGAAATATTTATATTGGCGGCACTGGCAAAACTTCTGCTGCCATAGAGATAATCAAAATTTTGAATCAATCTAAAAAAGTCTGTTTTTTAACAAAAGGATATGGAAGAAAAAGTAAGGAAGATATTTATTTAAAAGAATTAAACATGCCCAATCAAAACACTGGAGATACAGGTGATGAAGCATTACTATTAAATAAATTTGGACATGTATATATTTCAAATAATAGAGCTGAAGCTATAAATACTATTATAAAATTAGGGTACGACGCCATTATTCTTGATGATGGATTTCAAGATCATCTAATATTTAAAAATTTAAATATTCTATGCTTTGATTCAAAAAATTGGGTTGGTAATAATAATTTAATACCCTCTGGGCCTCTTAGAGAGCCATTAACATCTATAAATGAAGCTAATTTCATAATTGTTAAAGGAGAAAAAAATCAAATCATTGAGAAAGAAGTTAAAACAATAAATCCGCATATTGAGATTATTTACGCCAAAAACAAAATTGAAAATATTGAAACATTAAAGAATAAAAATTTTATAGCATTTACTGGAATTGGAAATCCATATAGCTTTTTTAATACATTACTAGATCACAAAATAAAAATCATAAAACAAATTATTTATCCAGATCATTTTCAATTTACCGAAAAAAATTATAAAATTTTATCTCAAGAAGCTGAAAATAATAAATGCTATTTAATAACAACTGAAAAAGATTATGTAAGAATTAATAATCAATTTAAGGAAAAAATTTATTATAGCCAGTTGAATACTCTATTAATTGAAAAAGAATCTTTAGAAAAAGAACTTAAAAAATTATTTTAATGAAAATTATCAGATATTTTTTTGAATTTTTCATAGTTATAATTTTTTTTATAATATTTAAAATTATTGGTCTTAAATTATCTTCTGACTTAGGAGAAATAATAGGAAAGCACTTTGGTCCTTTATTTAGAAAAAAGACAATAGCTAAAAAAAATATTTTAATAGCATTTCCAGATCTTAATGAAAAATCAATCAATGAAATGATTGACCGTATGTGGAAAAATATAGGAAGAATTTTTGGAGAATATATCCATATAAATAAATTCAGCGTAATAGATCAAAAAAAAAAAATAGTTTTTACTAATAAAAACAATATCGAAATATTAAACAAAAATAATAAACCTATAGTTTTCTTTTCTGGTCATTTTGCAAATTTTGAGTTAATGGCAAAATGTTTACAAGAATTAGGATTTAATATTGGTGCTATTTACAGACCTCTTAATAATATTTTTTTAAATCCAATTATGGAATTTATTAGAAAAAAATATATTTGCCCAATTCAAATAGAGAAAGGTTCCAATGGAACTAAAAAATTAATTAAACATATTTCTACCAACAATCCTTTAGCATTAATGATTGATCAAAGATTATCATCGAGTATTCGTGTACCATTTTTTAATCAGCCAGCAACAACAACCACAACTCCTGCTCAATTAGCTATTAAGTATGATGCATTGCTTGTTCCGGTATTTTTAAAAAGATTAGAAAAAACTAATTTTGAATTTTTTATTGAAGAGCCTTTGATGATAAATAGAACGAATGATTATGATAAAGATATTTTTAATATTACTCAAATTATGAATATAAAAATAGAGGAATTTATAAAAAGAGATCCTGCTCACTGGCTATGGTCACACGATAGATGGAAATAAAAATACTATTTAAGAATTAATTCTGGATCAATTTTGGCATCAAACCAATTCACTCCAAAATGCAAGTGTGGTCCAGTGGCTCTGCCTGTTGAGCCGACCTTTCCAATTACTTGTCCTTTTTTAATTAATTCATCTTTTTTTACTAAAATTTCGTCTAAATGAGCGTAAATTGTCGAAACCCCATGTCCATGATCTAAAATTATACTTCCTCCTGTAAAATAAAAACCATTTTCAGCAAGTGTCACATAGCCATCTGCGGGAGATTTAATTTCTGTTCCTTTGGGTGCTGCAATATCAATACCTAAATGTGGTGAACGAGCCTTGCCATTCAATACTCTCTGACTTCCATAAACCCCTGATATCACACCATCAACAGGCTTACTAAATCCGGATGAGAAAAACTCAAAATCTGAATTAATTAATTGAGCATTTTTAATTAAATTATTTTCTTTTTTTATTATTTCTAATGATTCTTGATCAGGAGTTACCATTTTTTCGTGAAGCCCATCTATTTTTTGAATTTTGTATTGTCTTTTCTTTATTTTGTAAGTTTTAGAAATTATTTGTTTATTCTTATCAACTGACACAATAACAACATTTCCTACTTGATTGTAATTAATACCAAAAACAAAAATACCATTTTTGGATAATTTTATTTTTTGATTATTAACATATATAGACTTATCCGCTTGTTTTTTCCCAACAATAAGCGCTCCTTGAGTAATTTCTCCATTTAACTCAAAAGCATTTAAAAAGTTTGATTGGAATAATAAAAATAATATAATTAAAAAACGCATTTATTTTTTATTCAATTGTTTAAATCTTTCTGCAGCCTCAACATAGGAAAAGTAAGCTTCTTGCAATTCTACATTCCAATATTTTAATTCCGATAAATCTATTTTCTTTCCAGAGACTTTGCAAAACACATAATCGCCTGGAATGATAATCTCAAAATTTGCAGGTTTAAATTTTAATTTCGCTTCTTTCATAAGAAATATTTTTAACTAATTTTAGCTTTAATTTTTCCATCTGATAATTCAATTACAATATCATTATTTTTATTAGCGTGATCTTTTTTGTAAACAAGATTATTATTTAAGTCTCTGACAATTGAAAAACCTCTTTTTAGAATTCTATTAGTATCTAAGCTATTTAATCTAGAAAAAATACTATTTAAATTTAACTGAAAATATTTAAATTTATTTTTTAATAAATTAATAAGAGATTTATCAAAACTTTTAATTTTCTCTTTTTTTTCTCTAATAAGATTTTTTAAATTATTAATATTTAATGATTTCACCAATTGATAAATATTTTTATCTTTTTCTTTTAAAAATAAATTAAAACCAGAAATTAATTGCTTTTGTAATGCAAAAATTTTTTCTGTTAAATTATTTTTTTCTGGGACCGCTTTTTCTGCTGCGGCTGTTGGAGTTGATGCTCTATAGTCTGCAGCAAAATCCAGTAAAGTAAAATCAGTCTCATGACCAATTGCAGAGATAATTGGTATTTTACTTGCAAATGCAGCTTTAACTACATTCTCATCATTGAATGATATTAAATCTTCTACTCCTCCACCTCCTCTAGCTATTATTATTGTATCGACATTAATTTTTTTGTTAAAAAATTCTATTCCTTGAATAATTTCTCCTGCTGATTTATTTCCTTGCACAGAAATTGGATAAATTAAAAGATGGGCTGGATATCTATCTTTAACTCTATTAATAATATCCATTATTACAGCGCCTGTTGGAGAGGTGATTATTCCAATTTTATCAGGAATAAATGGAATAGGTTTTTTATGTTCTTCGTTAAAATATCCTTCAGCTTGTAATTTTTTTTTTCTTTGCTCAATTAATTTTAGGAGCGCTCCCTCGCCTTGAAGTTCGATTTGATCTACTTTAATTTGGTAACTTGAGATACTACTTTTGGCATAAGTTGTAATTTTTCCTTCAGCGACAACTTCCATTCCCTCTTCTGGAAAGACTTGCAAAAGCGGTACTGCGCTTGACCAACAAATAGCATTCAGTACAAAATTTTCGTCTTTTAAAGAAAAATACAGATGGCCTTTATTTTCTTTTATTTTAGAAACTTCTCCTCTAATTCTCACTCTTTCAAAATTTTCTTCTAAAATATTTTTTGTTAAAGATGTAATTTCTGAAACAGAAAATTCTGGTATGTTTTTCATTATCAATTTATATACCTATATTATTATATGAATATAGCTGTTATAGGAAATGGTGGAAGAGAACATTCCATTTGCTTTAAATTAAAACAATCAAAACAAACCAATAAAATTTTTTGTATTCCAGGAAATGTTGGCACAAGTGAAATAGCAGAAAATATCAATATAGATATCCTTAACTTTAAAAGTATTTCAGAGTTTTTAAAAAATAATAATATAAAAATAGTATTTGTTGGCCCTGAAGTTCCTTTAGTTAAAGGTATTAAAGATTACTTAGAAAAAAAAGGATTTTTTGTATTTGGACCTTCTAAAGCGGCATCAAGATTAGAAAAATCTAAATCTTTTACAAAACAACTCTGCAAAAAATATAAAATACCTACGGCACAATATAAATCTTTTAGCAGCATGAAAGGAGTAAAAGAATATATAAAAAAAATGAATACTCCTATAGTAATAAAAGCTGACGGATTAGCATCTGGTAAAGGAGTTTCTATCTGTAATAATAAAAATGAGGCATTGCAAAAATGTAAAGAAATTAACCAAGGAAAATTTCAAAGTTCTAAAAAATTTGTTATTGAAGAATTTTTATCAGGAGAAGAGGTAAGTTACTTTGTTCTGTCAGATGGAAAAAATTATAAATTTTTTGGTTCAGCGCAAGATCACAAAAGAATAGGCGAAGGTGATACTGGTCCCAATACTGGAGGAATGGGGGCTTATTCTCCTTCAAATATTATAACAAAAAAAGTTGAGGAAAAAATAAAGCAGCAAATTATTGAACCTACACTAAAAGGACTAAAAAAATTAGGATGTCCTTTTGTTGGAATTCTCTATGCAGGCTTAATTATTAAAGATAATCAACCTAAACTCATTGAATATAATATTAGACTTGGAGATCCCGAATGCCAAGTTTTGATGATGAGATTAAAAACAGATTTATTGAAAATTATATTAGCTTGTAAAAAAAAACAAATTAATAAAACAACAGTTAATTGGAACAATAAAAAAGCAATAACAATTGTTGCGTCATCTAAAGGATATCCTAATAAGCAAAGCAAAGTATCAGAAATAAAAAATACAAAGAAAATATTGCTTAATAATAATCAATATTTATTTCACTCAAGTACATTTAAAAAAAATAATAAAATTTTCTCATCCGGAGGTAGAGTTTTGAATGCTACAGCCTTAAATAAAAATCTTAAATCAGCTCGAGATATATGTATTAACATGTTAAAAAAAATTAACTGGAAAGATAAATACTTTAGAAAAGATATTGGCTGGAGAGCTATTAATAGCTAATTACGTTTTTTCTTAAAAAAATTTTTCATTAAATCTAAAAAAATATTTTCTTTAAAACCATAATAAAACTTAGGCTTATGGTGTAAATTATTAGAATAAATCAACTTTGGACCATTAATAAAACCTCCTGACTTTTTATCTTCTAAACAAAAATAAACTCTTCTAATTCTAGAAAGAGAAATTGCAGATGCACACATAGCGCATGGCTCTAAAGAACAATAAAGATCGAATTTATCTAATCTTTTTGAATTTGTTAATTTTAAAGCTTTTAAAATAGCATTAATCTCCGCATGTAAAATTGGATTTTTTTTAGTTTGATTTATGCATGCTGATATAACTTTTTTATTCACTGGATCTACTATAATTGCGCTAATAGGAAGCTCTCCTAACGCCAGAGCTTTTTTTGACAATTTTAAAAGTAAATTAGTATAAATATTAATCTGACCATTCATTATGAATAATAATTATCAAAAAAAAATTAGAATAGCTAAATTTTTGTCTAGCAAAGGATATGGTTCTAGACGTGAAATAGAGCAATTAATTCAAAAAAATAAAATTATTGTTAATAAAGAAATTATTTCATCACCTATTACCTTTGTAAACAATGAAGACGAAATAGTTCTAAATAATAAAAAGATTAATCTTGAAAAAAAACTTGAGGTATGGAAATTTTATAAACCATTAAACTACATCACTTCTCGAAATAAACAGGACGACAGACCAATTATATACGATCTATTACCTTTTAATCTTAAAAAAATAAAAACGGTTGGTAGATTAGATATTAATTCTGAAGGACTTTTATTATTAACAGATGATGGTGAAATAATAAGAAATTTAGAATTACCAAAAAACAAATTTATTAGAAAATATAAAATTAGAGTTTATGGATACATAGATGAAAATTCTCTCAACAGGATCAGCAAAGGTGTAAAAATAAACAACATTCAATACGCTCCGTTTGAATATAAATTTTTAAAAAAAGGAAATGCAAATTCTTGGGTAGAATTTCATATGCGTGAAGGAAAAAATAATGAAATAAGAAATTTATGTGCTGCTGTTAATCTTAAAGTTAATAGACTAATTCGGTTAGAATACGGTCCGTTTAAACTCAAAAATTTAGTAGCTGGAAAAGTAGAAAAAGCAGAAGAAAAAGAAATGAGATTATATGAGGATCATATCAGGAAAATATAAAGGAAAAAAAATACTTTTTCCGAGTAAATTAATTACTAGGCCTCTAAGGGATAGAGTAAAAGAAAGTATATTCAATATACTGCAACACTCAAATAAAATTCAATTTGAATTTAAAAATTCGACAGTTCTAGATCTTTTTTCTGGTTCCGGTTCCTTTGGATTGGAATGTTTATCAAGAGAAGTAGAAAAAGTATTTTTTTTTGAAAAGAACCCAGAAGCATTTTCTATTTTAAAAAAAAACCTTAATATCCTAAATATACTAAGCGCGAATGCTGTCGCATCTAATGAAGATGTTTCTTTAATCCAGAATAATAAGTTATTTCATCAAATTAAACCTAATTTAGTATTTTTAGATCCGCCTTTTAAAATAAAAAATATTGATAATATAATAAATGACTTAAAGCAGATTATTAACAAAAAAAATATATTAGTTATTCATACAAACTCTGAAAACAATATTGAAAACAAAGAACTCGATATTATTGAAGAGAGAATTTATGGCGTCTCTAAAATCTACTTTGCAAAATTAAATCTAACTTAATAGATAATAAGTCTCTTTTTTGATTGCTTCTACAGCTGGTTGGTTAAAAGGATTTAAATCTAGCGCTTTACACAAAATTGCCGTTTCTAACATTGAATAAACAAGTAAAGAAATGAAACTTTGAATAGGCTTTGTTTGATCAATCAGTATTACCCGAAATGGTATCAAATTCTTTTTAAAAACATTTATTGTTGCCTTAAATTGCGCATCAACAATATTATCTAAAGAACTTTTTTTAAATTTCTGATCAAAATAATCTGTAATTGGCTGATCGATTTTACTATTGATTGTTTTAAAGAATGTAAAAAATTTATTTCTCTTTCCCTCTAAATAAAGCTGCATAATGCTATGATGGTCTTTAGGGCACTCTGAAATAATTGGCGTGAAATCTTTTCCGTTCTTACCTATACTCTCTGCCAACAATTGTTGATGCCAAAAACCATAATTTAACAAGTTATGTGAATAAATAAGAGACACATGAGTGTCTATTTTAGATTTTGTCATTAAAGTTAATAAAGTAGCTGCATTGCTAATTAGATTTTTCTTTAAATCTTTTTTTAGAACAGAGTTAATACCTTGAATAATTTTCTTATAATCAAGATTAAACATTAAAAGACCTGCCTCTGATAAAACGGAATACCGACCACTAAGATTTACATTGTGTTCAAAAAATAAAATATTATTTTTTTTTGCAAAATTATGCAGAACACTATTTTTTTCTGAAATAATTATAAAATTTTTTGATATTTCTTTTTTTATTTTTTTGAAATTATTTAGAATAATATTACAATTTGTTAAAGTTTCTAAAGTTCGTCCAGATTTAGATATAATAAATATTGAGAATTTACTTAGATCTTTTTTAATTAAATCATTAACTGTGGAGTTATTTAAACTATCTAAAAAATAATAATTCCTATCTAGGCCAAAAAAAGAAGAAAGCATCTTAGTTCCAAGAACAGACCCGCCCATTCCTACTATTAAGATATTTTTATGTATTCTCTTTTTTAAAACTATTTTTTTTAAGAAAAGACTTTTTTGGTATTCTTTAGACAATGTGTTAAAAAAAAAATTTTCTTTATTATTAAGTAAATTTTTAAGTATCTTAGAGCATTTTCTTAAATTATTTTTATAAGTTATTGAGTTATTTTTTAAAAAATTAAAAAAATTAATTTTCATCAAACTATTTTATTTTTTCAAGAATACTTTTTTCTAAAGATCCGGAATCTGTTCCTTTGTTAATTTCTGGATCTTTTTTATCTTTTCCAAGATTTTTATTAAAAATATCTTTTAAATTATCTTTCTCATCTTTTTGATTATTTTGATTTATTGAATCTGGTGGCAACAAATCGAAATTAGGCGGCATGGTCAAAGGGTTTCTTTTTTCAATTAAAAATTCGTCAGGAACGTCTTTTTTTAATCCTAACCCTTTTTGAACGTTTTCACATGAGCTTAATAAAAAGATTAATGCAAACAAATTTATAATTTTTTTCATGTTTTTTTTATTTTAAACAGATCGATTATTATTAAGCCAATAATTCCAATAGTGATGAAAATATCAGCAATATTAAAGGTAAACCAGTGAAAACTCTCATAATGAAGATCTATAAAGTCTGGAACAGAACTATAATAATATCTATCAAATAAATTACCTAATGCTCCTCCTGAAATTATAGATATAAAAATAGATTCTAAGTAATTTGATGAAGTTAACATCCAATAAATTAATATTAAGTTAATAGCGGTTATAATAATTGAAATAAGTAAATAAAAAATATTAGGTTCAAGCTGGAAAATTCCAAAACCAATTCCACTATTCCAAACTAAAGAAAAATTAAGAAAAGAGTTGATATAAATTTCAGGTAAAGAATTTTTTAAAATTAAAATTTTTGAAATTCTATCTATTGTAAAAAGAACAAGAACAAAAATAAATAAATATATCTTCTTTTTATTCGTCATATTAATTTTTTAAACCACAAATATCTCTGCTGCACGGTTTTTCTAGAATCTTCCAACAACGTGAACATTTTTGCCCTTTTGCTTTTAGTATTTTTACAGCCACTCCCTCGATATCTTTTAATGAAAATAAATCATTTTGATTAATAAAAGGTTCTACTTTTGCTTCCGAACATATAAAAATTTCACTAAGATCTTCTTCTTTTATAAAATCTAGATATTCATCTTTTAAATAAACAATAACATTTGCTTCTAGGCTAGAACCAATAATCTTCTTATTTCTAATTTCTTCTATAGCCGCATTAACAACTTGTTTTACTTTCTTAATACTAATCCACTTATTTTTAATTTCAGAATTATTCCAAATCAAAGGTATAGCTGGAAAGTCCTGTAAATGAATACTCTTATAATTTTTATTTTTAATTACCTGATAGGCTTCTTCAGATGTAAAAACTAAAATTGGTGAAAACCATTTTAATAAAAAATTAATAAGAACATTTAATACTTCTAAACAGTTATTTCTTCTTTGACTATTTTCGCTATCGCAATAAAGAATATCTTTTTTTATATCAAAATAAAAAGCTGAAAGATCTAAAGTGCAAAAATTTAAAAGCTTGACATATATTTTGTGAAAATTATAAGTCTCAATATAATCTCTAAATCTTAAATCAAAGTCATATATTTGAGTTAAAATATATTTCTCTAATGATGATAATTTTGAATATTCTATTTTAGTAAAATCTTCATTTAATAGTTTATCATTTAAATTTCCTAAAAGAAATCTAAGTGTATTTCTAATTTTTCGATAAGACTCAGCATGTTGATTTAAAATTGCTTTATCAATCTTTAAATCTTCAGAATAATCTGAGGCAACAACCCACAATCTAAGTATATCAGCTCCAAAATTTTTAATAACTTCTTCTGGCATAACCACATTCCCTAATGATTTTGACATTTTTTGTCCTTTACCATCCACTACAAATCCATGACACAAAATATTTTGAAATGGAGCGGCTCCTTTTGTTCCGCAGGATTCTAGTAAAGAAGAATGAAACCAGCCTCTATGTTGATCTGATCCTTCTAAATAAAGATTTGCTGGCCAAGCAAGTTCTGGTCTTTTATCTAAAACATAACTATGAGTAGAGCCGCTATCAAACCAAACTTCCACGATATCTTTAACTTGTTCATAATCATTAGCATTATAATTCTTGCCTAAAAAATCTTGCGGCTTCCTTTCAAACCAAGAATCGCTACCCTCTTCTTCAAATATTTTTGCTATACCTTCTAATGCTTTTTCATCTACCAAAGGTTTTCCTGTTTTTTTTGAAATAAATATTGGCAAAGGTACTCCCCAAACTCTTTGTCGAGAAACACACCAGTCTGGTCTTGTTTCAATCATTGATCTTAATCTATTTTGTCCAACTGCTGGATAGAATTTTGTATTGCCAATTGCAGTAATCGATTTTTTTCTCAAATCATTTGTTTCCATAGATATAAACCATTGAGGTGTAGCTCTATGAACTAGCGGTGCTTTAGATCTCCACGAATGTGGATAGCTATGCTTTAGTTTACCTTTGCCTAATAATCTAGATAAATTAGTCAACTCATTAATAATCACATCATCAGCTTTAAAAATATGAGTACCAGAAAATTTAATAATGTTTTTTGTATAATGTCCTTTGTCATCAATTGTATCAAAGGCTTGAATATTATTATTTAAACATAAGTAGTAATCATCAGGTCCATGACTAGGTGCGCAATGAACAATTCCTGTTCCCTGTTCTAAATTAACAAAGTTGGCATCAAGCATAGGAACGTCAAAAGTATAACCGATATCTTTGAAAGGATGATTACAAATGATATTTTTTAATTCCGATCCAGAAAAACTTTCAATAATTTCATATTTTGTAATTGCGCAATCTGCTAAAACTTTTTCTATTAATTTTTCTGCAATAATAATTTTTTCATTATTATTTATTTTAACAATAGAATAATTAATTTTATTATTAAAAGCTAAGGCTCTATTACAAGGAATAGTCCAAGGAGTTGTTGTCCAAATAACAACGTTGCAATTTAAAAATTTTTCAGGACCAGACTTAATTAAAAACTTTGAATAAATTGTATTAGAAGTATGATCATAATATTCAACCTCTGCATCAGCTAAAGCTGTCGATTCAACAACAGACCATAAAACTGGTTTGAAGCCTCTATATAATCCTCCGTTAATTATAAATTTACTAATTTCTCTTGTTATTTGAGCTTCTGAAGACTTGCTCATAGTCGTATAATAATTCTTCCAATCTCCATTTACTCCTAATCTATTAAATTCTTTTTTTTGAATCTCGATCCAACTTGTTGCAAATTCTCTACATTCCTTTCTGAACTCATTAATTGGAACGGTGTCCTTATTTTTTCCTTTTTTTTTATATTCCTCCTCTACTTTCCATTCTATTGGTAATCCATGGCAATCCCATCCTGGTACGTAAGGGGCATCCTTACCTGTCATTTGATTAAATCTTACAACGATATCTTTTAAAATTTTATTTAATGCCGTCCCAATATGGATGTGTCCGTTTGCATAAGGAGGTCCGTCATGCAAAATAAATTTTTCTCTACCCTTACTGTTAGATCTTAACTCTTGATAAAGGTTAATTTGTTCCCAAAATTTAAGTATTTCAGGTTCTTTTGAAGGCAAATTAGCCTTCATAGGAAAAGAAGTTTCGGGAAGATTTATTTTAATTTCTGACATTATTTTTTGTTTAAACTAATTTTGGCAACTTTAATATCTTTCTTAATCTGTCTAACCAGCATTGAGCTATTTTTAAATTTTTTCTCTTTTCTAATAAAATCAATGAACAAAACTTTGATATTTTTATTATAAAAATTATGATTTTTCCCAAAAACATTAACTTCTAAAATTGGACTAGAACTTCCAAATGTTGGTCTTACACCAAAATTAGCAATTCCTTTATAAGTCTTTTTATTAAAAATAATTTTAACGGAATAGACCCCAAACAGTGGCTTAATCTGATTTAAGATTTTAATATTTGCTGTAGGAAAACCTATTCGTCTTCCAAATTTTTTACCTTTGATGACTCTACCAGAGATAGTCCATGGTCTACCCATAACTTTATTAACTAAGCTAACTTTTCCAGCTTGTATTAAGCTTCTAATTTTTGATGAAGAAATCTTGTAATTATTAAATTTTTTAAAATTAATTATAAATATTTTAAAGTTATTATTTTTTGAGAATTTTTTTAAAAAAAAAATATTACCCTCTCTTTTAAACCCAAATCTAAAGTCTTTGCCAACAAAAATGCTATGAACAGATAATTTTTTTAAAAGAATTCTTTTGACAAAATTATCATGACTTATTTTAGAAAAATTAAGATTAAATTTTTGCTTAATAAAGAAATCAGCACGAAATTTTTTTACGATATCTATCTTATTATCAATGTTTAAAATTCTATTATCAGTCTTATTAAAAAAATCTTTAGGTAAAGGATCAAAGGTTAATATACCGAATTTTTTTTTTACCTTACGTGAAAAAATATAAGCTTTTTTTAAGAGTTCTTGATGTCCTAAGTGAACTCCGTCAAAATTACCTATTGCTAAAACGGAATTAACAAATTTTTTGTCAATAAAGTTGATGTTATTATAAATTTTCATTTACCAAACTAATTCGTTCTGAAAATAATTAATCTTAAAATCTTTATTTTTTTTAATCACAAAATTAGCTAAATTTGTATTTTTTTTATTCCATTCAGATTTATGAATGCCTCCTGCTATGAATAAGTTTTTAACTTTAAAATTATTTGCTCCAAAAATGTCAGTATTCAAGTTATCTCCAATAACGAGGATTTTATTTTTATTTATATTTTTTCTATATTTTTTTTTTAATACACTGCAAATATATTCATAAAAATATTTATCAGGCTTTCCAAAATACTTAACCTTGCCACCCATTTTTTCATATAATTTTGCAATAGACCCTGCGCAGTATTCAGTCCGGTCCCCTCTATGAACAATTAAGTCTGGATTAGCACAAATCATTTTTAAATTTCTTTTTTTTATTTTCTTTAAAATAGGAACATATTTACTAAGACTGTCCTTGTTATTATTTACCCCGGTACAAACAACAAAATTTGCATTATTTAACGCAGTTTTTTTTAGACCTAGATTAATAAATAAACTTTTATCTCTATCTGGTCCTAAATGATAAAAACATTTATTTTTACTAAAATTTTTCAGATAAAAACGAGTTAAGTCTCCCGAAGTAATTAATAAATTATAAAATTTTTTATTAAAATTTATTTTATTTAAAAATTTTTGAATACTATGACTAGGTCTTGGAGCATTTGAAATTAATATAATTTTCTTTCTCTTTTTTATGTTTTTTAAGGCTTTTAAAGAATTAGAATAACATTCAATGCCATTATGGACCACACCCCAAAGATCAACAAAAAATATATCAAATTTTGAATAAATTTTATTTAATCCGCTTAAAAAAACAGGATTATTCATAAATTTAAAATTATTGCGTAGAAGTAATTGTCCTCTTTAATTTTTCTACGATTAAATCTATTTCTTCTTCTTGAATAATCAAAGAGGGAGATAAAGCAATAATATCCCCTGTCACTCTTACAAATAACTTTTGATCTCTAAAGGCTTCACAAAGAACATTATAAGCTCTTCTGGATGGTTTCTCTGGAATAGGTTCTAATTCTATTGCTCCTATCAATCCTAGATTTCTTATATCTATTATATGTTTAGTTCCTTTTAATGAATGCAAGGCATCTTCCCAATATTTAGCAATTTCAGAAGCTCTATTTAATAAATTATCTTTTTTATAAACATCAAGAGTTGCTATTGCTGCTGCGCACGCTAATGGATGCGCTGAATAAGTATATCCATGAAAAAATTCAATAACTTTAGGATCTCCTTGCATAAAAGTTTTATAAATTTTATCTGAAACAAAAGTTGCGGCCATTGGCACAGTTCCGCTAGTCAATCCTTTAGCTATGGCCATTAAGTCAGGTTCAATATTAAAAAAATCTGCAGCAAATGGTTTTCCTAGTCTTCCAAAGCCAGTAATTACTTCATCAAATATTAGAATTATATCGTTATCAGTACAAATTTTTCTCAGTTTTTCCAAATAACCAATTGGTGGAATTAAAACTCCTGTTGAGCCAGCAACTGGTTCAACAATAACTGCCGCAATGTTCGCTGCTCCATGTTTTTCAACTTGTTTTAACAAATCATCAGCTAAATGAGCTCCCCATGCTGGCTGTCCTTTAGAATATGAATTATGTTCAAGATTATGTGTATGTGGAAGATGATAAACTTCCGGCAGAAATCTTTCGAATTGTTTCTTATTATTAACCATTCCTCCTACTGACAATCCTCCAAAACCTGTTCCGTGATAACCTCTTTCGCGACCAATTAAGATTCTTTTTGATGGCTGTCCAATTGCCCGAAAATAGGCTAAAGCGATTTTTAAAGCTGTTTCAACCGCCTCTGAACCAGAATTGCTATAAAAAACATGGTTTAAATTTTCTGGCGAAATATCTGTTAACTTATTGCTTAATTCAAAAGCTTTGTAATGACCTGCTTGGAAAGAAGGAACAAAATCTAATTCAGCAGCTTGTTCCTGAATTGCTTTTACAATTTCATCTCTATTATGTCCCGCATTGCAACACCATAAACCTGCAACTGCGTCTAAAACTTTATCTCCGTTTGGAGTGTAATAGTACATGCCTTTAGATTTTGAGATTATTCTTGGATCTGCTTTAAAATCTTGGTTGGCAGTAAAAGGCATCCAAAATGCCTCTAGATCATTAGGTGTATAATTGTTTTTTTGTGTTTGATCTTTAGCCAAGTCTTTATTTAGGGTCATAGGAGCAATACTTTATAAAGTATAATTTTAGATCTTCCATATAAATCAGGTTAAAAAAAACTAATAAAATATAGTGTTTTTGCTATTTTATTGTACTATGCACCCCTTGAAATTTAATAGATCAATCATCATATAACGTTAGGTACATTGTTGTACGAAGTTATATTTTGATTAACAACTAATTTTACGGAGAATTAAATTAATGAACTTTAGACCTTTACACGATCGCGTTCTTGTTCAGCCTTTGGACGGAGAAGAAAAAACAGCAGGCGGAATAATTATACCAGATACAGCAAAAGAAAAACCTTCTGAAGGAAAAATTATTGCTGTTGGACCTGGAGCAAAAACTGAAGATGGAAAAATTTTACCAATGGAAGTTAAAGTTGGAGACCTTGTTCTATTTGGAAAATGGTCAGGAACTGAAGTTAAAATTGACGGCGTGGAATATAGCATCATGAAAGAGTCTGACATCATGGGCATCATGTCTAAGAAAAAATAAATAAAATATAAAAAAGGAGAAAAAAAAATGGCAGGTAAAATTGTAAGATTTGATACAGATGCAAGAAATGCAATGCTAAGAGGCGTTGACATACTTGCAAACGCTGTGAAGGTAACACTAGGACCAAAAGGAAGAAATGTAGTTATAGATAAATCATTCGGCGCTCCTAGAATAACAAAAGACGGAGTAACTGTTGCAAAAGAAATTGAGCTTGAAGATAAATTTGAAAATATGGGAGCTCAAATGGTTAAAGAAGTTGCTAGCAAAACTAACGAAGAAGCTGGTGACGGTACTACAACTGCAACTGTTTTAGCTCAAGCGATCGCAAGAGAAGGATGCAAATACGTTGCTGCCGGAATGAATCCAATGGATTTAAAGAGAGGAATTGATTTAGCAGTAGAAGCTGTAATCACTAGAATTAAAGAAAGTTCAAAAAAAGTAAAAACTAGTGAAGAAATTGCACAAGTTGGAACTATTTCTGCAAATGGTGAAAAAGAAATTGGAGACATGATTGCAAAAGCAATGCAAAAAGTTGGTAACGAAGGTGTTATTACTGTTGAAGAAGCAAAAGGTCTTTCAACAGAACTTGATGTAGTTGAAGGTATGCAATTTGACAGAGGTTATCTATCTCCTTACTTTATTACTAATGCGGATAAAATGATTGCGGAATTAGAAGATCCACTAATTTTTATCACAGAAAAAAAATTAACTAACTTGCAGCCTATGGTTCCTTTATTGGAAGCGGTTGTACAATCTAGCAGACCATTTTTAATTATTGCTGAAGATATTGAGGGCGAAGCTCTTGCAACTTTAGTTGTAAATAAATTAAGAGGTGGTTTAAAAGTCGTAGCAGTTAAAGCTCCTGGCTTTGGTGATAGAAGAAAATCAATGCTAGAAGATATTGCTATCTTAACTGGTGGACAAGTTATATCTGACGATCTTGGTATTAAACTTGAAAACGTTAAGTTAAAAGATCTTGGTCAATGTAAAAAAATTAGAGTTGATAAAGATAATACAACTATCGTTGATGGTGCAGGAAAAAAATCTGAAATAGAAGCAAGATGTGGTCAAATCAGAAAACAAGTTGAAGAAACTACTTCTGATTATGATAAAGAAAAATTACAAGAAAGATTAGCTAAACTTGCTGGCGGTGTTGCTATTATTAAAGTTGGCGGCGCTACAGAAGTTGAAGTTAAAGAGCGAAAAGATAGAGTAGAAGATGCCCTTAATGCTACTAGAGCAGCTGTACAAGAAGGTGTGGTTGTTGGTGGCGGATGTGCATTATTATATGCTTCTGAAGCTCTAAATAATTTAAAACCAAAAGGTGATGACCAAAAAGCTGGTGTTGAAATAATTAGAAAAGCTTTACAATACCCAATCAGACAAATTACAGCAAATGCTGGAGTTGATGGTTCAGTAATTGTTGGAAAACTTTTAGAGGCAAAAAAACCTTCTCAAGGATATGATGCTCAAAATGCTGAGTATTGCGATATGTTTGCAAAAGGTATTATTGACCCAACCAAAGTTGTTCGAACAGCTCTTCAAGATGCCTCTTCAATAGCAGGACTGCTTATTACAACTGAAGCAATGATCGCTGATAAACCCGAAGATAAAAATTCTAACTCTGGTGGCGGCGGAATGCCAGGCGGTGGTATGGGCGGAATGGGTGGTATGGGCGGAATGGGTGGTATGGGCGGAATGGGAATGTAATACCATTCCTACAAAGGAACATTTCAAAAACAAAAATTAAACAGATTATAAACCCTCAGAAAGAAATTTCTGGGGGTTTTTTATTTCTGCCTCATAAGTTTAAAAATTATTCTGATAAAGATATGAAAAAATGTCAAATATAATTAAAAACTTGGTTTTACAATAAATAGTGAGTAGAGTTTAAAATAATTAAAAAGTAAAATTAATTAATTTTAACTTATCTAAAATTTTGTATCAAAAGACAATAACCCCCTTTCATCTCTATTAGTGATGATTTATAATAATCAGAACAATTATAAATTTTTTCAATTATTTTAAAAATATGGAAAAAACAAGGTTCTATATCCTCAATTACAAGAATCCCATTAGGGTTTAAGTGATCCAATAATTCTAAAATTACATTTAAATTAGCATCAGATTGATGGAGTCCGTCATCAATAATTAAATCTAACTTTGGGATTAATTTCTTAATGTTTTTAATTGTTTTGTTTTCTAATTGGTCAATAAAATAAGTTTGTATATTTTTTTCATCAAATAAAATTTTTTTATCAACATCAGCGCCATAAATTTTTATTCCACTGCCCCCCCCCTGCCCCCAAATAATCTCTAAACGCTCTCACCGAAGCTCCGGGTTTTCCATTTAACCCCATATTTGATCTAACTTTTATATTATTTGTGCCCAAACCAATTTCTAATAAAGAGTTAATTTTAAAATTACTAAATATTTCAAAATAAATATACACTAATGATGACCTTGTTTTATCACTACCATAGTGGTTAAATAAATTTTTTAATTTTTCACATTTTTCATTATTTAAATATTTTTTTTGTAATTCTTCTATTTTTTTTTCATTTATAAAATTTTTTTTTTTAATTAAATTTTTGTCAGAAATTAAATCAATTTTTTCTAAGGTATTGAACAATACATTTATTTGATAATCTTTTTTGAGATCTTTAAAAGCAACTTGAACATTTGATAAATTATAAATTGCTTTAAATAATTTTTTTAAATTGAAGACTTTTAAAAAATTTAGAGGATTTCTTATCAATACGAATATTAATCTTTTAAATCTAAATATAAAACTCTTAAAATTCATATATTATTATTTTATAAAATAAATATAAGTTATATACTTAAATATTATAAATATTGCTTCTAATAATTTTCTCATTTGGTGGAATGATACTTTATCTTTTTAAGATATTAAACGCCCAAGATTGAGGAAACTTCTTACGAGTAGTTAACTGACCTATCTTTTGAATTTCTTTTTAATTGCTTTTGAAAATGATGATTATAGTAATGAATAAAATAATAAACAATTTTAAAAGACTAAATAATTCAACATTAATCAATCAAGCGCATGTAAATGTAATTTAACGTTTCAGCATCTTAAAAATTAAAACATAATTTAAAAAGACCAGAGAGATAAAAAACTCTGGTCTTTTTTTTTATCTAAAAAAATAAGTTCATATAAATATTATATATAAATTTTAATATTTCTTATTTCTCTAGAGATCTTAATGATTATAAAATGAGAGATAAAGAAAGCAAATTTTCTAAAATAATATATAAATTTATTGATAATTTCTTTCAAAATACATTTGCAAAAGAAATTTGCGAAATTATTAATAAATCAAAATCTGATAAAATTAATATTTTTGATATTGGAAGTTACTTAGGAAATTTTTCTAGAGAAATTAAAAAAAAATTAAATAAAAATAAACTTAATAAAGTAAATTTTATTTTATTCGAACCTAATCCATATATAAAATTAAAAGATTTTAATCATCATTGCTTAGGTATTAGTAACAACTCAACTAAAAAAAAATATTACTATAATAGTTTTTTTCCAAGTTCGGGTTCTGGTTTTAATAAAATTACTATGAATGACTTTTTTTGGAATCTATCCAGAAAACTAATAACTTTTCAAATATTCAAAAAATTTAATAAATTTATGGTCAGAACAATTTCGCTAGATAACTTTTGCAAAAAAAAAAAATTTCTAGAATAGAATTGCTAAAAATAGATACTGAAGGTCATGAATTTCAAGTATTAAAAGGTGGAAGAAAAATATTAAATAAAACAAAAATTATTCAATTAGAAATTATGGATAAAAAAAATTTATTTGCAAAAAAATTTACTAAAATAAATCATTTTTTAATAAAATATAATTTTGAATTATTAACAATAAAAAATATATGGTCAGTCTCTATACTGAGTAATATTAAAGCAATTGATACTTTGTACGTAAATAAATCATTAATTTAAAAAAATTATAAATTATTTCAAAAGGTTTAAAAACTTATTTTTCTCAATTTTTTTAGAAACAAAAATACAGGCAGAGCTTTTTAACATAACGCCATCATTTATAATCCTTAGATTATTTGCTTTTAAAGTTGAGCCGGTAGAAGTTATATCGGTGATCAATTCGGAGGAGCCCGTAAATGGATAAGACTCTGTTGCTCCTAAACTTGGTACAACTCGAAACTGACTTACTCCTTTTGATAAGAAAAAGGATTCAGTTAAATTTGGATATTTTGTTGCAACACGCATACGACGACCATATTTTTCTCTAAATTCAAAACTCACTTCTTCTAGGTCGGCCATATTTTGTACATCTAACCAATCTTTTGGTATAGCCACCACTAAATCAGCAAAACCAAAATTAAGTTTTTTATAAATCTTCACATTTTCTGAATAAGCATCTGGTAGTTCTTTAAGCAGATCAAGCCCTGAAATGCCAATATCTAAAGTTCCATCATTGATTCTTTCAATTATTTCTCTGGCATGTAAAAAAATGCCTTCTATGTTGTTATTATTTTTAATATTAAAGAAATAATTTCTCTCTCCAAAAGAACTTACCACCTCTAGTTTCTTACTTTTTAAAAAAGCTAAAGATTCATCTTTTAATCTTCCTTTGCTAGGCAATCCTATTTTAATTTTAGACATAATTTTATAAATTTATTAATTCATTTAAATTAATCGCTCCGCCTATTGCTGGTATATCCTTGTTATAACCAAGAGTTCTAAGTAAGCCGTTATATTCACCGCCTCTTGCTAATTCGATAATTTTAGATTTCTTTTTTGCAAAAGCTAAAAAAACTACTCCGGAATAATAATCGGTATTTCTTCCAAAATTAGTTTTGAAATTAATAGAATATTTTTTTCCTATTTCTTTATTAATTTTTCTAATTTTTTTTAAATAACTTTTAATAGATAAATTATTTAATTTATTTTTTGAAAAAAAAGATAATATTGTGCTTTCAGCCTTCTGAATTGAAGTATTAATGTTTAAAAAATCTCTAATAATTTTAACATTCTTCTTTCCTTTATAATCATCCCTTGGATCTTTAATCTTTTTATTAAAACGTTTAATAATTTCAGAAACTGTTCTACCCCCAATTATAGAGTTTGAATCTAACTTTTCTAAATCTTCAAGTCTTTTTGTATCCAATTTAATTGCTTTTTGATCTAGATCATAATTTGTCTCTAACCTTTTCAACATATCTTCAAAATATTCTCTTCTAGAAAAGTTTTTTACCAATCTTAATTTCCATCTAGCTGGAAGCTCTAAGGAGTCTACCAAAACTTTAAACAATCCAACGTCACCTAATATAACTTGTAAATTCTTAATTTTTTTTAATGGTTCTAATATAGAATTAATCAAAATATTTTCTGATTTATTATTATTAGAGTTAATAATTTCACAGCCTATTTGATCAAAAACTTTTAAATCTCCATTTTTATCTAATCGATAAGCGCTACCGTAATAACAATATTTTTCTTCCTTATTTTTTTTTTCCTGAATGTATTTTAATGCTGTTGAAACTGTTAAATCGGGGCGCAAACTAATCTCTTTTCCAAACAAATCCTTATAAGTTAATGTAAATTTTTTAAACTGCTCTCCAGATCGCTCTGTTAGTAAATTAGTATCAATTAACAGATCTAAATCTGTAAAATTAAATTTGTTTTTTTTAAAATTACTTAATATTTTTTTAGAAAGATCTTCTTTTAATCTCTTTTTTTCTAGACCTTGTTTCATTATTTAATCTCATTTAAAAGTTGATCTAAAGCTACAGTTTTTTGTGAACCTGAAGATTCTTTCCAATCATCTCTGTCTTTTAAAGAAACGGACATTTTTTTACCTAATTCTAAATTTTTAATTGTAACTAAATTCTTACTTACCTCATCATCACCGCATAAAATAACGTAATTACATCCTCGCTTGTCAGCATATTTTAATTGCGATTTTATGTTGGCGTTTCCTGAATAAATTTCAGCGCTAATATTTTTTGTTCTTAATAAATTTAGAATTTTTACATAGTAATCCATGTATTTTTCATCAAAAACACATATTAAAATTGGAGTTTCTTTTTTAACTTTAATTTTATTTTTTTGCAAAATTGCATAAATTAGACGATCAAGACCAACTGAAATACCGGTTGAAGGACAATCTTGATTATTAAAACGTTTTACAAGATCATCATACCTGCCTCCGCCCCCTATGGATCCAAATTCAATTTCTTCTCCTTTATTATTTGTAACA
>Ga0247834_1001942_pt1 | contig 33011 bp, 34 predicted proteins | sample LaCruzMarch2015__8_FD_187118 | JGI IMG/M metagenome (GOLD analysis project Ga0247834, IMG submission 187118) | Freshwater microbial communities from meromictic Lake La Cruz, Castile-La Mancha, Spain - LaCruzMarch2015_12m | ecosystem: Environmental > Aquatic > Freshwater > Lake | place: Spain... | reverse complement strand
ATTATTCCAATTGTTGCAATTTGGACATTACTACTCACTAGTTGCGCAAGTTCAGATAATTCAGCGCCAGTAGAAACAATTCCACAAAATCTTACAACTCTTGATTCATATTATTCCCAAGAATTAGTTTGGTCAGATTGTAAAGATGATAAGAAATTTGAATGTGCAGAAATTCAAGTACCCGTTGATTATCAAAATCCAGGAGATGCATCTTTAACACTTGCTTTAAAGAAACTTCCTGCAAAACAATCTTCCAACAAAGTTGGCTCGCTATTAATTAATCCAGGAGGCCCTGGTGGTTCTGGCACAGATTATGTAACTTACGCCGAAGACGCATTTGGTAAACGTTTAATGGATTCTTTCGACATTATTGGTTTTGATCCTCGTGGAGTTGCCTTGTCAACCCCTCTTGATTGTTTAACAGATAAAGAAGTCGATGAATTTATTGCATTTGATGGAACTCCTGATACCGAACAAGAATTAAAAGATTCTTTACAACTATCTATTGATTTAGCTAAAGGTTGCGAAGCTATTGAAAACAATTTAATCGCTCACGTAGGAACTCAAGAAGCAGCAAGAGACATGGACATAATTCGCGAATTAGTGGGGGATGAAAAACTTAATTTTCTAGGTGCATCTTACGGAACTTATTTGGGTGGAATGTATGCCGAATTATTTCCTGAAAAAGTTGGACGCTTAGTTCTAGATGGAGCAGTTGATCCAAGTTTGAGTGGGGAAGAACAATCATTTGATCAAGCTGTTGGATTAGATACAGCATTAAGAAGATTTGTGGAAGATTGCCCCAAACATGATGACTGTCCACTAACTCAATCAGGTGCAGGTGGAATTAAGGAGATAAGAGACTTTCTTGATTCACTCGATGCAAAACCTTTAAAGACTGAAGATCCAGAAAGAATTCTCACCCAAGCAATGGGCGTTTATGCCGTTGCTGGATTTTTATACAGTGATGAATGGTGGTCATACATGCGCCAATCATTAGCTACAGCATTTGATGGTGATGGCACAGATTTGTTATCAATAGTTGATTTATTTAATGAAAGAAAAGATGACGGAACTTTTGCAACCAATGCCACTGAAGCAATTTATGCAATTAATTGTTTTGATGAACCATCAAATGCCACAGAAGAACAAGTTCGCGAATTTGCCAAAACCTGGATTAAAGATGCACCAGTATTTGGAGATTATCTTGCTTGGGGAAATCTAGCGTGCACTATTTGGCCAGTAAAAGATCCCAATCCAATAAATAAATTTGTAGCACAAGGTGCTGCACCAATTGTGGTAGTTGGTACAAAATATGATCCTGCAACTCCTTACAAATGGGCGTTGGGTTTGAGTTCTCAATTATCTTCAAGTGTGTTACTAACTTATGAAGGTGATGGTCACACCGCCTATATGCGTGGATCAGAATGTATTGATAAAGAAATAGAAAACTATTTGGTTGATGGAACAGTTCCTGCAAAAAATATAATTTGTCCTGCTATTGTTAAAGCAGAATGAAAAAACTATTTAAATTATCAATCCTTTCCTTAGCTTTTCTATTAACCGCTTGCATTTTTAATACTGCAAAAGTCTCTTTTGATCCAATTCCTTATGAAATGAAAGTGCCTAAAGAGATTGCTGGCAAATTAACTTTGGAACCAATGACAGGTGATTGGGTTAAACAAATTGCTCAAGCAGGTGTTACTGCTGCCTTAATGATGAATTACCAAGCAGAAGATGGGACTCAACACGGCTTTGCAGGTATTTATTACATGCCTGAAGATAAATTTGATGCCGAAGCAAATCCCAATGAGCCACCAATGTTTGGCACAGAAGTTTCCCGAAAAGATGGTTATGTCTTGGCTGTGGCTGGTCCACAAGATTCAATTTTTGAACCCTTCACTCCAGATGGCAAAAACATCACCACTCTTAATGAAGAGCTTTACAAAAAAAGTTCATATATAAAGACAAACTAAATATCAGTTAGGTCTTAATGACAACTTGGTTTTGACGGGGCAACATCAATTCCTGGGCTTCTGGCAAAGAAACCACTTGGTTTCAAATGAAAACCAGTTCTTTCAACAGGCATAACAGGCCAGTCTTCAGTTCTGGGAATGTGGTTTGTGCCAAATACATACCAAAGCACAACATCTTCATTTTCAATATTTCTATTTGCTTTGGTCCATTCAGGTAATCCTGCTCCACCTGGATGTTGAAATGGATAATCACCTGCAGGATATTTTTCTGAATCATTATTTTTTGTAACCCACAAGTGCTTGTACATAAAAGCAGCTTTTTTACCGATTGTTGATTCAGGCAGAGCTAATGGAAAAGTTGTGTGACCTGGAATTAATTTATAACCAACAGGATGATCCATGTGATTTTTAACTTGTTCATTAACTATTTTCCAATATCTGCCACTAAAGGGATCAATTACTCTTTGAGAGTCTTTCTCTTTAGCTAATAGAGTCTCCTTTGTTTCATATGCTCCGCCGTAAGGATTCTTGTCGCCTTGCGGATATGCAAATGATTCAACTTCTAGCACACTGTTTTGTTCTCCATCAATATCTAAATCAAGTCGGGCGCACAAAATGTGTTGATGATAGGGAGCCCATAATCCTGGTTCTAATTCTGTTGCTGATGGGTGATCTTTTCCTATGGCATCAGCAACTGTTAAAACAATGCCAGTTAACTTTGCTTCAAATTCAATTGAGCCGTCTTGATAGAAATACCAAAAGTATCCATATTCATAGTTGTTTACTGTGACAATTGATGAAACTACAAATCGTCTGCCTCTTCTGACTTCGGTGTGACCATCGGCATCAACGTGTTTCCACAAAATTCCATTGTCTTCTTCATGCATACAAATAGCATTTGGAATTTCCTTAATCAATCCATCTGGTGTTGTCACCGCTGCATCTAAATAGACAATTTCACCTAAACAATCACAACCTAGAGTTAATGAATTTGTGTAATTTCCTAAACCAAATTCGCCAGTATCGAAAGCATTTTTTCTATAAGCACCTTGGCTTGGATCTCCATAAGGAATAACTAACTCAGCAATTGATAAGCGGTGAGCGATCTTTCGTTCTTTATCTTGATCTTTGAATTTAACGTCATGTATGACAAGTCCTTCTCGTTGACAAAAGCCAACTCTTAAATTCCATCTTTCCCAATTAACTTTCCAACCTTCAACACTAAATGAAGGTCCTTCTGATTGCACAATTGCTAAATCTTTTAATTTAATATTTGCCCCAGTTTGATTTTCCCTATAAGGACCTGGAGTTTGTGGAATAGGAATGATTTCTGTGTTTTCAACAAAAACAACTTCACCAGAATCTAAATCAACAATTGCATGTAAACCATTAATGGGATGTGCATATAAATTTGCAAATTCTGTGGGACGTTGCCACATTGGTGTCCAAATAAGTCTTCTGCCATCATCTAAGTCTTTTGGAATTTGGGCACCAATTGGCCAAGTTTCCATATGTACTTGATCTAGATTTTCTATTCCTCGATCTTTTAGTGCAGCAATAATTCTCTTATCTGCTTTGGCCGCTTTAATTGCTTTTTCTGATTCGGTACTTAAAATTGGTGCTTTCGCGCCAGGGATTTCTGTAAAACTAATTTCTTTACCTTCAACTGTGATCACAGCTTCGATAACAGTTGAAGTAGCACTGTTCCAAAGAGTTATCTTCGCTGCACGTTCAACTAGAGCAGAATTTTTCCAATTGTTGATTACTTCCTTACTAGGCTCATGAAGCTGCACCATGGCAAATAAGTGTCTGTGATCAAGTTTCCAAACATTGCGAGCATGCGCAACGACATCTCTTAGCTCTTGTGAACTCAATGGGTCTAAAGGATGAGAAAAATTCTTAGTGTTTTGCATAATTTTGTTTCGATGAAACCTTTTCGATTTGGTTCCAACGAACTATACGTGAAAAGAGCAGATCAGGCCTATCCCCTAAGAGAGTGAACAACTGGACTTATCCGAGGAAGGTTGCTCCTTGAGGATGGCAGAGAGAAAGGAAAGGATTGACCCTGGATTTGCACTCAAAAGCCTTGAGTGCCAAAATTGTGTTTAGCACTCGACGTATGAGAGTGACAAAAACTATCTCTTAAAGAAGGAATCTAACAATGGCGAAAATGATCGCTTTTGACGAAGACGCCAGACGTTCCATGGAACGTGGCATGAATATCTTGGCTGACGCAGTTCGAGTAACCCTTGGACCAAAGGGACGTAACGTCGTTTTGGAAAAGAAATGGGGTGCTCCAACAATTACTAATGATGGTGTTTCTATCGCTAAAGAAATTGATTTGGAAGATCCATACGAAAAAATTGGTGCAGATCTTGTAAAAGAAGTAGCCAAAAAAACTGATGACGTTGCAGGAGACGGAACAACCACCGCAACAGTTCTTGCCCAAGCGTTAGTTCGCGAAGGCTTAAGAAACGTTGCAGCAGGAGCTAATCCAATGTCATTAAAACGCGGCATTGAAACAGCAGTTGAGAAAATTGTTGCCAAATTATTAGACATGGCAAAAGATGTTGAAACCAAAGAACAAATTGCTTCCACTGCATCAATTTCTGCAGGCGGCGATGCTGAAGTTGGTGGCATCATCGCAGAAGCTATGGACAAAGTTGGTAAAGAAGGTGTAATCACAGTTGAAGAAAGTAATACTTTCGGTTTGGAATTAGAACTAACAGAAGGTATGCGTTTTGACAAAGGTTACATTTCACCTTATTTCGTAACCGATCCAGAAAGAATGGAAACAGTTATTGAAGATCCATACATTTTGATTGCAAATGCAAAAATTTCTGCAGTTAAAGATGTTTTGCCAATCTTGGAAAAAGTAATGCAAAGTGGTAAACCACTTGTTATTTTGGCTGAAGATGTTGAAGGCGAAGCATTAGCAACTTTGATCGTTAACAAAATCAAGGGAACTTTCCGCTCAGTTGCGGTTAAAGCTCCTGGTTTTGGAGATCGTCGTAAAGCAATGTTGCAAGACATTGCAATTTTGACAGGTGCTCAAGTAATCAGCGAAGAAGTTGGTTTGAAACTTGAAAACACAGGTCTTGACATGCTTGGTAAAGCTCGCAAAGTTGTTTCTACAAAAGATGAAACAACAATTGTGGAGGGGGCTGGATCTGCTGACCAAATTGCAGGACGAGTTGCTCAAATTCGTGCTGAAATTGAAAACAGTGATTCAGATTATGACCGTGAAAAACTACAAGAACGCTTAGCAAAATTAGCTGGCGGAGTTGCAGTAATCAAGGTGGGTGCTGCTACTGAAGTTGAACTTAAAGAACGCAAGCATCGTATTGAAGATGCTGTGCGAAATGCCAAAGCTGCTGTTGAAGAAGGAATCGTTGCCGGTGGTGGCGTTGCTTTAATTCAAGCAGGCAAAGAAGCATTAAAAGACATCAAACTAGAGGGTGACGAAGCAACTGGAGTAAACATTGTGCGCGTTGCAATTGAAGCTCCTTTGAAACAAATCGCAACTAATGCTGGTCTAGAAGGCGGCGTTGTTGCAGAACGCGTTGCTAACTTAAAAGCAGGCGAAGGTTTGAATGCTGCAACTGGTGAATATGTTGACATGATCAAAGCAGGAATTATTGATCCAGCAAAAGTAACCCGTTCTGCATTACAAAATGCTGCATCAATTGCTGCACTGTTTCTAACAACAGAAGCAGTAATTGCTGATAAGCCAGAAAAGAATCCAGCTCCAGCCATGCCAGATGGTGGCGGAGGAATGGATTTCTAAGAAATATCCTTAAACGAATTAGGACTCGCGAGAAATCGCGAGTTCTTTTCTTATTTGTGCTGAAGTAGCATTTGAAAATAGGCGAAGGGAATAAAAATGGATTTTGGTTCAATTAACTGGGTGGCAGTTTTACTAGCTACACTCGTTAGTTTTGTCAGTGGATTCATTTGGTTTGGACCAAAAACTTTTTATCCTGTGTGGTGGAAAGCTTTAGGTAAATCACCAAACACCGAACCTGGTAGTCAACAAAGTATGGCAGTGGTATTTGGTTCAATAACTGTTGCTTTATTTGTACAAAGTTTAGTTTTCTCAATTGTTTTGAGTTGGTATGGCGCAAAAACTGGTGACTTAACTGCAGCTAGTGGTGCACTTGCTGGATTAATTGTGGGAGTAGGAATTGTTGCCGCATCACCATTAAGTCATCGCTTAATGGGTCAACACGGATTTAAAGTTTGGATATTAGAAGCTGGAAATGACGCCCTTAATTATGTTTTGATGGGCCTAGTTTTAGGAGCAATGCTTTAAATGGCCGCAAAATTTGATCAAACAAATCCGATGTATGAAAAAATTATGGCCGCACACGATGCGGCAGTCGCAGCTGGTTTAACTGAATACAAAGATCCAAAAACAGGATTTTCAGTTATGACCGAACCATTTTTAAAAGCTAAGGGATTTTGCTGCAAAAATGATTGCAGACATTGTCCTTATCCTGCTTAAATTAAGAGCTATTTATCAATTTTAGAGGAATATCTTTACCCATTAATAAATCAAAATCATTGGATAATTGACAATTTAAATTAAATGCAGATGCTTTGCAACAACAAGTTTTTAACCTTATTGCTATTTATTGAACCTGTTACAGTCTTTAGGAATTAAAGGAAAATTTCCTTTAACGTATTTAATATTTGAGGAAAAAAATATGTCAGTTTTAAATGAAGTATTAAGCGCAAATAAATCTTATGCTGATTCTTTTGGAAAGAAGGGTGAATTAGCTTTACCACCTGCTAGACAATTTGCAATCCTTACTTGTATGGATGCACGACTAGATCCAGCAAAGTACGCAGGTCTTGCTGAAGGTGATGCTCATGTAATTAGAAATGCAGGAGCTCGTGCATCTGATGACGCCATACGTTCCTTGGTTATATCTTACAAACTTCTAGGAACAAAAGAATGGTTTGTAATTCACCATAGCAATTGCGGAATGGAATTCTTTACCGATGAAATCATGAGAAATCTACTTTCAAGTAGTTTAGAAACTGCTGCTTTGGGCGACAAAGGTTTCTACGATGTCGGCAAAGGTCCAGGTTCTGACGAAGGTGCATTTATTGATTGGCTAACTATTGCTGATAAAAACAAATCAGTAGTAAATGATGTTAAACGCATCCGACGCCACCCATTGGTACCAAAAAATATCCCAATTTATGGATATATCTACGAAGTAGAAACTGGCAAATTAGTTGAAGTTGCTGGAGCAAAAGAAGCAGGCGCTGCGCAATAGCTAATTAAAAAAATTTGCGCCAACAATTTAACTTGTTGGCGCAATATTAATAGAATTTTCTTAAATTAATTCGTCTAGCTTCTTTTTCAGATCGATATCAGATGGTTCAACCATAAAAGTTCCATCACTAAAGGTAATGACTGGGATTGATTGTTTACCACTTATTGAGATCGCTTTCTCTTTTCCTGCTTCATCGTGCTCGATATCAACGTAGGTGTAATTAACGTTATTTGAATCTAAGAACTTCTTTGATCGACGACAATCTCCACACCATTCGGCACCATACATAGTCACTTTGTTATCTGACATTTAAATTCCTTAATTTAAAGGGTGAGTCTTTACCTGAAAGACTGCTGTTGTTTAAGTGTAATAGTAATCATGATGGGTGATCCTGGACCGTGTCCAGCATGTGAAAAAAGCGATCTAGAACGTCGTGGTGGCAAAGATATGTGTCCTAAATGTTTTTATATTCAACCTTGTTGTGATGGCGGGTTTTGCGAGTAAAGCTATTTAGAACTTGGAATTAATTTATCAATAATGAAGTAAACCAAGAAAATAAACAATCCTAGAACCAGAACGACTCCAGTTCCAACAATTGCACCAACGTATCCAAGTTCAACAACGTTGATAAAGCCGTAAGGATATTTACCAATTACAGCTCCACGGGCAAACGTGTAAAGAATATAGATAATTGGTACTAACAAAGAACTAAAAATAATTTTCCATGAAATCCATTTTCTAGGACCAAAGAATAACCACACCAAAATTGTTACAGGTGGAGTTATGTAGTGAAGAAGTAAATCGGTGTAAACATTCCAACTTTGAGGATTTGCATCAGGTGCAAGAATCAAGATATAAACCAACATTGTTACTGAAATCATCATCAAACTAGAAAGTCTTAAAACCTTTAATCTTTGTGAAGTTCTATTCATATTTCTATAAATCATGGTTGTGGTTATGGCAACCAAAATATTGCTCCAAATTGTGAAGTAACTCAAATTGTCGATTACACGAGGAATTGATCCAGCTAATCCATCTGCATGACCTCCAAAATAGGAAGGTCCAAATTGAGGAACAATCACAACTCCTGTGGCATCTACGGTCAAAGAGCCAATTACGCCAACCCATGCCAAAATGGCATTAAGACCAAACGCTTGACGGGAGAACTTACGCATGAGGAAAATACTAGTCCTTTCACCGCTGCTTTCACTCGTTTTTCTTTCAGCGTGCGCAACAAACAACGCAAATGAATCAACTTCGGCAACATCTGTAACTGAAAGTCCCTCAGCAGCAATTGATGAAACAGTCAATCCCATTTCATTAACTGCCTTAAGCCAAAAAGAATTTGTAGGAAAAGATTTAAAGCTTGAAAAAGTTTTGGGAGAAAACAGTAAATTTACTCGCTACTTTATTAAATATAAATCCGGAGAATTTACTATTTCTGGAATCATGAATGTACCAAAAGGTGAAGGACCATTTCCAACTTTAGTTTTAGCACACGGATACATTGATCCAGCAATTTACACAACTGGTAGAGGACTTGCCAGAGAACAAAAATATTTAGCAGAACGAGGTTATGTAGTTCTACATACTGATTACAGAAATCATGCTGAATCTGATGACGATCCTGATAATGACATTAATTTAAGATTGGGCTACACAGAAGATGTAATAAATGCAGCTCTAGCTTTAAAGAATTCAGAATTCACATTTGTTGATAAAGAAAGAATTGGTTTATTGGGCAGATCAATGGGTGGTGGAATTGCATTTAATTCCATGGTTGTAAAACCTGGCATATTTGATGCCTACGTAGCATTTGCTCCAGTAAGTGCAAACGTTGTTGATAATTACAACAGATGGACACGAATGAATTTTGATATTGTTGAAGAAATTGATAAAAGATTTGGCTTACCAGAAGATAATCCAGAATTTTGGCAAGGAATTTCAGCAATAAATTATTTTGACAAAGCAACAGAGCCATTATTAATTCTTCACGGCACAGCAGATGATACTTGTGACATCGCATGGTCTGAGGCTGCAACAAAAGCTCTACAAGACGCGGGCAAAAAAGTTGAGTTTATTCAATATGAAGGAGAAGGACATGCATTTAGTCCACGATGGGAAGACTCAATGAAAGCAACCATTAGATTCTTTAAAGAAAACTTAAAGTCTTAAGCTTTATTTCTTCCCAAAGCAATAGCCACTACATAAAGTGTTGAAAAAAGAAATCCAACAATGGCGTAAATAATTCTTCCAATATTAGGTTCTCCTGGGGCAAGCAAAGTTACAATTCCTAAACCTAATGAAATCAAAGACATTAAGATTGCATAGCTTTTTACAACAGAATCTGAAGCAACTGATCTAACTACGATCATTAAATAACCCAGTGGAATCAAAACAATTCCTGTCATTCTTAAACTCCAGAAGGCTTCTTCGCCAACGATTCCAATAAATTCACCAAATAAATCTGGGCGAGCGATTAATGCAATGGCTGAGGCGATAAATACTGAACCACCGGCAAGCATTACTTGCCTAATTCGTGATTGTCCAGAGTTAGTCATAAATAGAGTTTAGTGCAATCACAAATTACTTACGAGCTGTTTCAGCAAAAATAACACCAATTAATACTAATAACCCACCCAGAATTTGAATTCCGATAAAGGTTTCTCCTAGTAGAAACAGTGCCACCACTGAGGCTCCAACTGGTTCTAGTAAACCAAAAATTGCAGCTTTCTTTGAATCAAGAAATTTAAATGCTATGAAATATAACCAAAAAGGTGCGACCGTTCCAAAAATAATTATATAAATAACTAGTAAACCTAATGAAACGTTTCCTAGATCGTGTGGCAACGCAACTTGATTACTTAATTTTGACCAAGGAAGTGTCCACCAGGGTTGCACAATCATCCAGAAAATTGCACCTACACCCATAGAAAGAGTGGTTAATGAAATTGGATCTCTTTTTGAAGCAAGTGGTTCTCCACCAATGAAATAAATTGCTAACGCGATTGCTGCACCAAATGCACAAAGCACACCAAAAGGATCAAGTTTTGATCCGGTCCAAATTTGGGTAATTAGTGATAATCCAATTAGTGCTAGTAAAAGAGAAAACCAAACTCGAGCACTTACTTCTTTTTTCATAACAAATCGAACGTAAAGTGCAACAAGAATTGGTGCGGTGTATTCAATAATTAAGGCAACCCCAACCTCAATTCTTCTTATGGCTACAAAATATAGAAATTGCGTCATTGCTACACCAAAAAATCCATAACCAATAAGTGGAAAGATCTCTTTTTTGGTGACTTTAAGTTTTTTTCTAGCAAACAAAAGTGAAGCGATCAGCAGAAAAAAGAATGCACCCTCGATGCGAAAAGCAGAAAGTTCAGCTGATTGCAAACCATTAATCAGAGCTAACTTGGCCACTGGACCATTTACAGCAAAAAAGAAAAGCCCCAAGCTCATGAAGCTATAACCAATAAGTCCGTTAGACCTCAACGAGGTTGGACTCTTAATTGGCATGCTTTTAATCCTAGTTGGATACCCACTTAAGCCCACCAGTCACAGAAGTTTCAGGAATCTGGGTTGTTAACCGACTGTTAACCTAGATTTCTTCCTCAATAAATCTTCTGGTCGGCTAAGTCGCCCATTGATTTAGCAAACTTCTCTTGTGTCTACAACCAACAATCTCACTGATTTAGAGGGCGCTGATCACCTCAAGGATTCGCCTACCCCTCGATATTTTGGGCGTGAAAAAAGTAGGACTAGATCCGACAAGGCTTTTTCAGGTTCGGTAGTTGTCGCAGCGCTTTCTTCACTATTTATCTTGGTGGCAATACTTTTCTATTTAGCAACTTCATCTTGGCCAGCTTTACAAAAAGAAGGATTTTCATTTATTACTGGTTCTACTTGGATCGGTGGCTTAGATGATCCATCTCTTCAGGTTTTCCAAATATGGCCAATGCTTTACGGATCATTCTTAAATGCTCTGCTAGCTATAATTTTCGCAGTTCCAATTTCTGTGTTGCTCGCAATATTTATTGTCTTTATCGCTCCAAAGAAAATTGCGCGAGCTTTAACTATTATTGTTGATATTTTGGCAGCGATTCCAAGTGGAATTATTGGTATTTGGGGATTCTTAGTATTTACACCAGTTGCCGAAGGCTGGGCAAGATTAATCCACCAATATTTAGGTTCAATTCCTATTTTTGTTAACAATCAAGATCAATTTACCCGTTCACCATTTATTACGGCTTGGGTTTTAGGAATCATGATTGTTCCAATCATCACTGTTGTTGCCAGAGAAGTTTTGGCGCAAACTCCGCAAGATTTATTGGACGCAGCTCGCGGTCTAGGTGGATCACTTTGGGGAACAGTTCGCATGGTTGCTTTACCTCATGCCAGGGGCGGAATTGTTGGTGGCGTAATGCTTGGCTTAGGAAGAGCATTAGGTGAAACTGTTGCTATTTATTTCGTATTGAATTTAATTTTTGAAAGAGTTAACTATTACCGAATTCTTGATCCAGAAGGTGGATCTGTTGCTTCTATGATTATTGCTAAATTTGGTGAAGCTACGCCAGAAGAAATTCAGGCTCTTCTTGGAGCTGGACTTGTTCTGTTTATTTTAACGTTAATTGTTAATTTAATTGCAAACTGGATTGTGGCCAGAAGTGCAAGAGAGAGGCTGGTATGACAATAGTTCAAGAAAAACCGTCTGAAGAAATCTTCAAAGAACCTCAATACCCATGGAAGAAAGCCAATCCGTCAACCTCTCTAACTAATTCAATAATTGTCGTTCTTCCAATTTCAGTTTTTGCGTTAAGTTTCTTCTTAACAGATTTTCCAGGTGCATTATTATTTATAGTTGTTTTCTTACCAGTACAAATTTTAGTTGCGATCTTTGCAACACTGTGGGGAATAAGTAAAAAGCGTGTTGGGGATGCTGTTTTGTCCGTGCTTTCATTAGTTGCTTTTTCGTTGGTTATCGCAATGATGGGTTCAGTATTATTCTCTGTTTTTTCAAGAGGATTACCAGCGATTAGTTTGAGTTTTATTACTCAAAACAACACCTATATAAGCCCTACAACTGAATTAGATTTCGGCGGTGTTGGGCACGCACTACTTGGAACTTTAATGGTGGTTGCTATCGGCATGATTATTTCTGTTCCACTCGGTATTGCCAGCGCGATCTATATAACTGATATGAAAGGAAGACTGGCTGGTTTTGTCAGGTTCATGGTTCAAGCAATGAGTGGTGTGCCATCAATTGTTGCAGGACTATTTATTTTGGCAGCATTTATTTTGACGGACGTTTCAGGATTTTCTGCGCTAACTGGTGGACTTGCTTATTCAATTTTGATGTTGCCAACTGTGGCAAGAACTGCTGAAGAAGTTCTAAAACTTGTTCCAAAAGATTTAAGAGACGCAGCTATTGCACTTGGCTCGAGTAGAGCAAGAGTAATCATGAAAATCGTTTTACCAACCGCTAGAACGGGAATCTTGACAGCTGTAATTTTGGGTGTGGCAAGAGTTATTGGTGAAACCGCACCACTGCTCTTAACAACCTCAAATACCAACGGAACTAATCTGAATCCTTTTGTTGACGCGGTATCTACAATTCCGGTATACATCTTCCAATTCCTTGGTTCTGGTTACCCAACTGCAATTAATCGTTCATGGGGTGCAGCATTCGTACTTCTGACCACAGTTGCCATTTTGTTTGCAATAGCTCGCATAGTTGAAAGAACAACCAAGAAAGGGTAGATAGCATGAATGAGACAAAGACCGCAGCACTAGAAGAGGAAATTATGAGCATAAAAAATGTACGCGTGCCTAGCTCACCTCAGGACGTCCACCCAAATCAACCAGGTGGTGCAAGTGTTCATCTGGAAACCCAAAACTTGCATGTGTGGTTTGGCAAAAGATTAATTTTAGAAAAAGTAAATTTAGCGTTTCCGGTAAACTCTGTAACAGCGTTAATTGGACCCTCAGGTTGTGGAAAATCAACATTCATCAGAGTTCTAAACCGTATGCATGAATTTATTCCAGGCGCAGCATTAGCTGGAAGAGTTCTATACGACGGCCAAGATATGTATGATGCAGCTGTGGATCCAGTAAATATCCGCACCAAAGTAGGAATGGTATTTCAAAAACCAAACCCTTTTCCAACCATGAGTATTAAAGATAATGTTTTGTCAGGATTAAAACTTGCACAAATGAAGTATGAAAATCCTGAAGAAATTGTCAGAACTTGTTTAGAAAGAGCAAGTTTATGGAACGAAGTAAAAGATCGCTTGGATGCTTCAGCATCATCTTTATCAGGTGGTCAACAACAAAGACTTTGTATTGCTAGATCATTAGCTGTAAGTCCAAAAGTTTTGTTAATGGATGAGCCATGTTCCGCACTTGATCCAGGTTCAACACGAAGAATTGAAGAAACCATTCGTGAGATTAGTAGTGACATGACAGTGGTTATTGTTACCCACAACATGGCACAAGCTCAACGAGTTTCTGATTACACAGCTTTCTTCTTAAGTGAAGATGGTGCTCCTGCACAAGTTGTTGAAAATGCCAAAACAGATGAAATCTTCAAAAAACCAAAAGACTCTAGAACAAATGATTACGTAAACGGACTATTTGGTTAAGACCAGTGTTAAACAAGTGAAAGTAGTTTGCCAGAAATTCACTTATTAGTCGGTGCAAGTTCGCTAAACATGGTTCTTTCGTTAACTATGGGTGCATAGGTTTATGTTATGAGGACAATCCTCGTGAATAGGAGAAATTAATGTCTCGTTTTAAACGTGGCCTAATGGCAATCACAGTTGCTGTTGGCATGACAGCTGTCGGAGCAGTTTCTGCTTCAGCAGAAAGCATTGTAGGTGGAGGTGCTTCCTTTATGGGTACTTTCCAAGCAACATGTGCTGCTAAATATTCAACACATACAGTTGCATATATTTCAAATGCATCAGGAACTGGCCGTAACCAATTTGCAGTAGGAAACTACGATTTTGGTGGATCAGAAGCTGCATACAGCTCATCTGAATACAAAGGTCGTCCAGGTGGATTTAACTTTGCACCAATTACTGCTGGTCCAATTGTAGTTGGATACAACTTAAAGGGTGTAACTTCACTAAAACTTGATAATCCAACCCTTGGTGGAATTTTCGCTGGAACAATTACCAAGTGGAACGATGATGCAATTAAGAAATTAAACAAGAACGCAAAATTGCCAGACGCAAGTATCGTTGTTGTTTACCGCAGTTCAAACTCTGGTACAACAGATAACTTCTCAGGCTACTTAGTTGCTAACCAAGTTGCACCATGGAAACGAAATGGTGTATTCACATCAGCAAACGGTAAAGGTGCTCCAGCAGGATCACTTGGTTTCGTAAGCAACCAACAAGTAACAACTACTGTTAAAGGAACCCCAAACTCAATTGGTTACTTTGACTTGGCTGATGCTAAAGCACAAGGATTAAAAGCTTATGCTGCAATCAAAAACCCAGCTGGTGAATATGTAGTGCCATCAACTGCTACAGCATCTAAATTCTTGGCCAAAAATGCCGACGTACAACCATCAGGTTTAGTTGGTATGGAATGGAGCAAGAAGATCAAAGGTGCCTACAACATTGTGGCAATTTCATACCTAATTGGTCCAAATGGGCAAACAGATGCAAAGTCAAAAGCAGTTGAAGACTATGCAAACTATCTGCTTGACACTTGTGGTCCAAAAGAATCTTCCAAAATTGGTTACTTGCCATTGTCTGGAAAAATTCTTAATTTGGCAAAAACACAGGTAGAAAAATTCTCTAACTAGTTCCCTAGCTAGTAGTTGAATCCTCGGGCGGGTAGTTCCTAAATGGAACCACCCGCTCAAGGTTTGTAATTCGGTAGAACATGATTAGGAAATGGAGAAAAGAGAATGAAAACTAAGAAAAAGATATCTATAGTTTCAGTTTCTATCTTTGCCTTGTTCTCGATCGCTTCTTGCACCCCTCCCATTCCTCCAGATGTACTAGCGTCATTTGCTGAGAAAGACGTTCAATGCGCAAACGGTGAAGTTAAAGTTGGCTCTTCAGAAGTTGCCGCTATTGCAGTGCAAGCAAGTATTGATTTGTATGTTTCATATTGTCCAGAATCTAAAGTTACAACTACAACTGATGTTACGGACGCTAATCTAATTGTCACTGATTACTCTGCAAAAGAACCTGAAATGTGCTCCACAGCATCGGTAATCACTCCGGCTATGAGCAAAACTTCAACCTTGGCTTATTTTGTTTCAGGATACGATGGGTTAGTTTTCTCCCCTGAAACTGTGCAGTCAATTATAAGTGGCAAAATAACAAACCTTAATGATCCACAGATTGCTGCTACTAATGAAAATTTTGAATTAATCAACCAGCCTATAACACTCTTTGGAGTCAATAAGCCTTCGGCGAGTGATATTGCATATTTAGAATGGGTAGGACGCCAAACTGGGGAGAGTGTCAAAGAAGTAAAAGCAGCTGAGTCATTTGATGATTATTCAGCACTAGCTGAAAAGCTACTTGTTACAGAAGGAGCATTTGCGGTACTACCGTCCAATATTATTTTCGATAATGTCTTAACTTTTTCTAATTTAAGAATTCAAGATGTCGATGTTTTATTTGAAACAAGTAGTTTTGGCTCTGCAGCCTCTCAGTTTGTAATGGAGGAACAGGGTGATGTTCTTAAAGCTACATTAGATCCAAGTATTACTCCTCAATTAGATGCTGGCCAAGAATCAGCATCTGCTCCTTGGCAAGGTATTTCAGTTTTTGATGTAGGAATGTGCACAGCAGATGATGCTGAACAAAGTGTCAGGAAGTTCATGAGATTCATGTTAAGACTTGATACTCAGGGACAATTTGAAACTTTTGGCTATTTTCCATTAACAGAAAGCGTTAGATTAAAAGCCGCAGAGATTATTGCTAGGCCTTTACCGACTCCATCATTTGACCCAAAGACCTTAAGTCAATAATAGATTTAAATCAGACCACAAATTTTTCAACGTTTTTTACGGATTGATTCAATGGCGATAAATCCCGATGAATAACAAGCACACCACCTGGTGGCAGACTTGCATCAAGTTCTTCACAATTTAACTCTTGGCTAATCGCTTCAGCTAAGGCTGGAAGTGCGGGTCTGTGCCCACAAACCACAATTGGTTCATTCTGTTTAGCTAACTTTTTAACAAGCTTTAAACCAGGTTTATTATTAACGGCCCATCCAAGTTCGCTTAAGTTTTGATAAGCCTCGAGCGAAAGCTCATTTGAAGCAGCGTAAGGAGAAACAGTAGCAATGCAGCGAATTGAATCTGAAGAAATAATCTTTGTTATCCCAAAAGCGCTAAGTAGATCAGCTATTAAATGTGATTGCATTATTCCTTCAGTGGTCAGGGGTCTAAAACTATCTGGAGGAATTGCTTTTGAATAACGATCCGCCCATTCAACTCTTTTTTCAGACGTTGCATGTCTTAATAAAATAAGTGGACTAGTATCCCTTGCTTTAAAAGCTTCTATAGCTAATTCTTTATCAACGTCATAAGTTAACAATTTCAGAGCAGCCTTGAGAGAAACCCACACAAGTTTGTCTGCTTCATCATTTGGAACAAAAACTGGAGGTTTAGTTAAACGAGCACGCCAGTAAAAAACTGTTTTAGGTAAATTATCGAAAATATAATGTTGTGGAGCAAGTGATTGGTGAAGCACAACATGTAGTCCCGCTTCCTCCAAAGTTTCTCGTACAGCTGCTGCTGGTGCCGACTCTGGAGCGTCAATTTTTCCTTTAGGAAATGACCAATCCTCGCGATGTGGCCTATGAATTATTGCAATTTTTTGATTAATCCCTTTGCCTTTAAAAATAACGGTTCCTGCAGCAAAGATGTGTTCTTTTGCTTTACTGGAAGCCACTATTAGTTACCTCTTAAGTTCTTACGTTTAATCAATTGTTCTTGAGCATCCAGCAAAGGCAAACCATTTGAATCTTGGCTTGTTCTGGACCATTTGCCATCATTTTCTAGTGTCCAATGGGCTGTGGAATCTGCCAAGTATAAATCGAGTAGCGAAGAGATGTATGAAACATGTTCAGCATCAACTAGTTGTACAAGTGCTTCAACTCTTCTATCCAGGTTACGATGCATTAAATCAGCTGAACCAATCCAAACTTCCTTTTGGCCATCATTAACGAATTCATAAACTCGAGAATGTTCTAAAAATCTGCCCAGAATACTTCTAACCGTTAAGTTCTCACTCAAACCAGGAATACCTGGTTTTATAGAACACATTCCGCGCACAATTAACTCAACTTTTACTCCACTATTTGAAGCTTCATAAAGAGCATCTATAGTTTGCTCATCCACAATTGAGTTGCATTTAATTCTTATTCCTGAAGCTTTTCTTTGGGAGTGGTTTTCAATTTCTCTCTTTATCTTTCTAATTAATCCTGATCTCACAGAATGAGGGGCAACTAATAATTTGTCATATTCATCGTTTGTTGAATAACCTGAAAGAAGATTAAATAAATAGGCAATATCGTTAGTAATTTGAGGATCAGCGGTCAAAAGTCCTAAATCTTCATAACCTCTAGCAGTTTTTGGGTTGTAATTACCAGTGCCTAAGTGGCCATATCTTTTAATTTTGTCATATTCTTGACGAACCACAAGGGAGAGTTTGGCATGAGTTTTTAATCCCACTACCCCATAAACAACATGCACACCTGCTTCTTCAAGTTTTCGTGCCCATGAAATATTTGCTTGCTCATCAAAACGGGCTTTAATTTCTACAATTGCTAAAACTTGTTTTCCATTATGGGCTGCCTCAATAAGGGAACTAACAATGGGAGAATCACCTGAAGTTCTATAAAGTGTTTGTTTGATAGCAAGTACTTTTGGATCAGTGCTTGCTTGTTCTAAGAATCTTTGAACACTCGTTGAGAAAGAATCATAAGGGTGATGCAACAAGATGTCTCTTGTTTTTAGTGCTTCGAAGACATCAGGAGCACTCGCTGATTCAACGGTGGCCAATTGCGGGTTTGTTCTAGGAATAAATTTAGCGAACTTTAAATCATCTCTGTTTAGATTACAAATATCGTTTAAGCCTCGAAGATCAAGAAAACCGGGCAATCTAAAGACTTCATTATCGGAAGCTTCAAGTTCTTCCACTAAAAGTTCTAGGACGTGTTCATCAATATCTTCTTCAACTTCAAGTCTTACGACTGCACCAAATTTTCTTCGAGTTAGTTCTCGTTCTAATGCATCCAGTAGATTTTCTGCATCATCTTCTTCAACTTCAAAATCTTCGTTTCTAGTAACTCTAAATGCGTGGTGTTGAACAATTGTCATACCAGGGAAAAGTAAATCTAGGTGTGCTGAAATTACATCTTCTAACGGAACAAATCTTTGACCTTGTGAATTAATCAGACGAGGAAAAGTTGGTGGCACTTTTACACGAGCAAAAAGTTCAGTGTCATTTTTTGGATGTCTTATAACAACTGCAAGATTTAGCGATAGCCCTGAAATGTATGGAAAAGGATGGGCTGGATCTACTGCAAGTGGAGTCAATACAGGAAATATTTTCTCAATAAATAAAGTGCCAAGACTTTTCTTTTCTTCCTCTGTTAATTCATCCCATCTAATAATTCGAATTTCTTTATCAACCAATAGTGGTCGTACATCTTTTTCAAATATCTCAGAATGTGTTTTTTGCAGTCGATAGCTCTCATTAAGGACGGCTGAAAGTAATTCTCGGGGAAGCATTCCACTTGCAGACCTAACAGCAATTCCAGCTTCAATTCTTCTCTTTGATCCCGCAATTCTAACCTTGAAAAATTCGTCTAAATTACTTGCAAATATTGCCAAAAATCTTGCTCTTTCTAAAATTGGAATGTTTGGATCTTTAGCTAAATCTAAAACTCTTTCATTGAATGAAAGCCATGACAAATCTCTTTCCGAGAATCTTCCTTGCGGAAAGTTTTTTGTTTCAACTGTCATGTTCTTCATAATTTCAACCTTAAGTAAACGAGCGGTAAAGTCTATCTAAACCCCAGAAACTAAATCCTACTTCCTCATAAATCTTGATGGCCTTCTGGTTGTTTGAATCAACGTAAAGCATTGCTGAATCCAAACCATTTCTTCTTAGATGGCTCAAACCCCACAGCATTAGTGATTTTCCAAGACCTTTGCCTTGTTCGCTGGGATGAACGCCTAAAACATATAGTTCCCCAATTGGTTCATGCCCATGATCTAGATGTTTATGTCCATCATCTTTTTCATGTTTGTGATCTTGACCATGAACTTTTGTCCAACAAAAACCAACTACATTCTTTTTTTCGTTTTCTAGTAACACAAAACCTGCTGCTGAAAACCAATCCTCAGCTAGTCGTAATTCTAAATCTTGTTTGGTCCAAGAAGATTGATCTGGAAGATCAACAAAACTTTCTTTGTTTAGTGCTAGAAAAATATCGATATCAGATAGTGGATCAAATTGTCTCAAACTGTAATTTGGAGGAAACTTAAATGTTTCAATTGGAGAAAATAGCGAACGTCGCATTTGGATAACATTTCTAACAGATTCAAATCCTAATTTATTTGAAAAATTCCTGGCACTAGTTGTATCCCCGTGAGACCAAAGTCTTAGTTGTTGTTTGTCAATCAACTTCTTCATTTCAGTCACAATTTGGGTGGCAATACCTTTTAGTCGAAAATCAGGATGGACCACAAGTTCTCCACTCGGACCTGCCACTAAATCTGTTGTATCTAAATGACCATAACCAACAATTTTTTTATATGAATCTTCGGCAAGTAAATGAATAACAGGTCTATCTCCACCGCTTCGAAGATGAATCTCTACGTGTTCAGAAAATGGTCTAGCACCATCTATTTCACTTGAGTTAATAACAATGTCAAGAATTTCGTTTACTTGACTATCTGTCAGAGACTTTGTAACTGAAACGTTATACATAATAAATCAGTTGTTGATCCGGTTTTCAACTTCCTCAGCAAGATTATCTGATTGGGAAATTTCTCGATTTGCTACAAACTTGTAGCCAACATTTCTTAACGTGCCAATAAAGTTTTCATACTCTGGACCTAATTTGGCTCTTAATCTTCTGACATGAACATCAACAGTTCTTGTTCCTCCGAAGTAATCAAATCCCCACACTTCTTGCAAAAGCTGTTGTCTACTAAATACTCGTCCTGGGTGTTGAGCTAAAAACTTAAGTAATTCGAATTCTTTAAAAGTTAAATCAATTAACTGTCCCTTTATTTTTACTGAATAGGCAGACTCATCAATGACAAGATCGCCTCTTTCAATTTCAGGATTTACTTGTTCTTCAACACCGTTTAATCTGGCAATAACTAACCTAATTCGCGCATCTACTTCTGCAGGACCAGAATTCTCTAAAATAATTTCATCTAATCCCCAGTCAGGAGAAATTGCAATTAATCCACCTTCAGTGGTTATTGCTATCAGGGGAGCTGTAATTCCAGTTGTTCTGATTAATCGACATAAACTTTTTGCTCCTGGTAAATCTTTTCTTGCATCGACTAAGACTGCATCACAAATTGGTGCATTAATAAGTGCTGAAGGTTCAGCGGGCATGATTTTTACTTGGTGATTCAACAATGAAAGCGCTGGCAAAATTTCTACTGAATTTCCTCGAGCGTTAGTGACCAGAATTAAATTGGTCATAATCTGCTCCTTGGAAGTATTTATACGACTAATTTTACCTTCACCACTTCCTGCACACTTCTGGAACCAGCGGTTTCAGGCACGTATAGAAGTATTTGTAGTCAGGATAGACTTTTCTTAATGTCAAAATTACCTTCAGAATTACCACCAGAGATTGTGCGCATCTCATGGCTCTTAGGCCATTGGGAAGGCGTAGGACAAGGGCAATATCCAAACTCCAGTAATTTTTCATTCATTCAACAACTTGAATTTAATAATGATGGTCGTCCATTTATTGATTATGAAAGTAAATCTTGGGAATTAAATGCAGACGGTTCTGCTGGTAAGCCATTGCATTCTGAAAAAGGTTTTTGGAAACCAGGAGAAGGAACAAGTGTTGAGGTATCAATTTCTCACGTCACAGGAATTTCAGAAATATGGACAGGACTTAATGAAGTTTTAACAATTGAAGAAGCAAAAATAACTTCAGCAAGAGCAAGGATCGCAACTCAATGGGTTGGGCGAGTTCCTAGCGCAAAACCTGTGGACGCAGGTGATCGTTTGTATGGATTGATGAATGGTGAATTAATGTGGACTTACGACATGGCAGCAGTTGGTCAAGAAATGCAAAACCATTTATGGGCCAGACTTAAACCATTGAGTGAATCACAAATTTTAGAAACAAAGAAAACAGGAAAACCTGTTAACAAACATGTTGTTCCAAGTATCCCGGGAGTTAAATGATGAATGATTATTTAGAAGCTTGGGATAGAAGACTTCGTACCGCAGGTTTTCGAATCACTCCACAAAGACAATTAGTTTTAGAAGCTGTAACACATCTGCGTCATGCCACCCCTGAAGAAATTTTGGGTGAAGTTCAATCAACCGCAAGTGGGGTAAATCTTTCAACTGTTTATCGAACTTTAGAAGTTTTGGAACAAGTTGGCTTAGTGACACATGCTCATATTGGTCATGGCGCTCCTACCTATCACGTTGTTGATGACACTCCACATATTCATTTGGTTTGTTCAAGATGTAGAAAAGTTGAATCAATTGATGGCGATGATTTTGCCAAATATGCAAATAAATTAGAAAACGATAATGGGTTTGTAGTAAATATTTCTCACGTAGCACTACACGGTTTGTGTAAAAAATGTGCTAATGAGGGAAATGTTGTAACTGATCATGACCACTAATTCTTTGACTTTGAATTTAACGGGACAAGTTAGACCACCTGAATCTGTTATTGATCAAGATGTTGCTTGGCATTATGGCGATCCGCTAAGAGAGCAAAAAAATCTTATGCAAGGAATTGGCGCGGTAGATATTTCAAATCGTGGAGTCATAAAGATCACCGGAAATGACCGAAAGTCATTTCTTCATTCTTTAACTTCTCAACATATTGAAAGAATGAAAGCTGGAGAATCCTGTTCAACTTTATTATTAACTCCAAATGGACACATTGAACATGAGTTGCATGTTATTAATAGCGAGAATGAAATTTACATAATAGTTGAAAAATCTTCATTAAATCCTGTTTTGGAATTCTTCAAAAAAATGGTCTTTATGTCACAAGTAGAAATAACTGATGAGACAAGTAATTTAGCAACAGTATTTGAACCTGTCAGTGAAAATCATAAAGATTTTCATACCTGGTTAACACCAATTAATTACGCCGGAGAACCCATTTCAGATGCAGGACAAAGTGCCGGTGGAGATCCAAATAGATATGCTCCAAGTAGACCAGGAATATATCAAGGTAGAGAAATTCTAGTTAATAGAAACGATCTAGAAGATTATCTTCAAAAAAAGGAAACATTAGCTGGAACTTGGGCACTCGAAGCAATTCGAATAGCAGCAGGAGTTGCCAGAGTAGTTGTCGATGCAGATCACAAAACTATTCCACATGAAATCGGTTTAATTGGAAATGCTGTTCATTTAGAAAAAGGTTGTTATCGCGGGCAAGAAACAGTTGCACGCGTTCATAATTTAGGCAAGCCTCCAAGAAAACTAGTACTTATTCACTTAGACGGAAGTCTTAATCGTTTGCCTAAAGCAAAAAGCCCAATCATCGTTGATGGTGTTGAAGTTGGAGTAATTGGCTCAAGTGCTCAGCATTACGAATTAGGACCAATTGCACTTGGAATTGTAAAATCAAAAACAGAAGTTTTACTAAATGTTGCTATTGATGAAATTCCTGGAACTATTCAAGAAGTGGTAGTTGCACAATGAGTAATCCTCCAGTTTTAGTTGAAATGATTCGCGCTGGTTTAGTTGAATCAGCTCATCGCGGTCACGCCGTTTTATTGGATGCAGATGGAAAAATTGAAGTTTCCCTTGGTGAACCAAAAAATCCAATTTTTCCTCGAAGTGCCATAAAGCTTGCTCAAGCAACCGCAATGTTAAGAAGTGGGGCAAAACTTGAGAATGAAAAATTAGCTATTTCTTGCGCATCTCATAGTGGAGAAGATCTGCATCGAGAATTAGTCACCAAGATGCTAAAAGACATTGGTTTAACAACCGATGCGCTTCAATGCCCACCAGATCTTCCTTTAGACACCGCAACACAAATTGAATATTTAAGTAAAGGAATGAAACCTGAAAGACTAACTATGAATTGCTCTGGCAAGCATGCTGGAATGCTAACAGCTTGTGTGGAGAATAAATGGTCAATAGAAAATTACTTGGGCCCAGAACACAACTTACAAAAACTAATTAATGAAACAATTGAAGATTTAAGTGGGGAAAAGATTTATAAATCAACTTTTGATGGTTGTGGCGCACCATTACATGCCGTGTCATTAATCGCCTTAGCAAAGATTGCACAAAATGCAGTTTTATCAGAAACAAGTACAGAACAAAGAAAAGTTGTTGATGCAGCAAGAAAATTCCCAATCTATAATTCCGGAAACAAAAGAGACGTTGCACAATTCATGCAAACTGTTGAAGGCTTTTTCACCAAGGAAGGTGCAGAAGGAGTGCACGTCGGAGCACTTTCAGATGGAAGATCTTTTGCGGTTAAATTCGAAGATGGTTCCATGAGACCAAGAGCTGCTTTTGTTGTAGCGGTGCTTCGCTACTGGGGGATTGAAGAAAATATATTAGAAAAGTTGAGCCACTTGGAGAAAACACCGGTGCTGGGTGGAGGAAAACCCGTAGGCTCGATGCAAGCACTACCAATTGGAAGGTAATTAAATGCCAGCAAGTTTGTACACATTGAATTTAGTTCTGGGTTATATATTTGTTGCAGTTAAAATGTGGGCTTTCGTAGACGCCATCACACAAAAGAAAGAAGTATTTGCTGCAGTTGGACGTCAATCAAAATTGTTTTGGTCAGCACTTCTTGGAATCTCTGTGCTTTCACAATTTATTTCAGTTTGGACCCAAGGTTCAAATTATGGAATATTACAACTAGTTGGACTTATTTTGTCAATCGTCTATTTGGTTGATCAAAGACCAAAGATGAACGAAATTAGAGGAAAGTAGTTACTTTTTCCCCTGGTTAGCAACTGCAGCAATTGCTTCTGCAGCAGCTGTTGGATCTAAGTACTCTCCACCATTTTTTATTGGTTTAAAGTTTTCATCTAGTCGATAAAGCAATGGAATTCCTGTTGGAAGATTTAATTTCGCAATATCTTCATCACTTATATTTTCTAAGTGTTTAATTAATGCTCTTAGAGAATTTCCATGCGCTACAACCAACACAGTTTTACCTGCTTCTAATTCAGGAATTATGGATTCTGTCCAATAAGGAATAACTCTGACTACAACATCTTTTAAACATTCGGTCAAAGGAATTTCTGAAGGATTCATATCTGAATATTTAGGGTCTTTGTTTTGGGCGTATTTGTCATTGGGATCAATGGGTGGAGGTGGGACATCAAAAGATCTACGCCACAACATGAATTGTTCTTCACCATATTTATCCAAAGTATCTTTTTTATTTAAACCTTGAAGTGCTCCGTAATGACGCTCATTTAATCGCCAGGTTTTTTTGGTTGGAATTTCATCTATTCCCGCAGCACTCAGTGCTAATTGTGAAGTTTTAATTGCTCTATTTAATAGGGAAGTATGTAGTGAATCAGGTACTAAACCTTTTTCTTTAATTAATTGACCACCACGAGTTGCTTCTTTGATTCCTTTTTCAGATAGATCAACATCAACCCAGCCGGTGAATAAATTCAGTGCATTCCATTCACTTTCGCCATGGCGCAACAGAATTAAGTTATATTCCTTAGACATCTATATCGCTCTAAGATTTCTGACTTGTTTTGGTTTTGTAACCAATGCTTTTTGGTAAACATCTATCAAGCCCTGCACAGTTTTATCCCAACTAAATTTTAAGGCGTGCTCTCTTGCGCCAACTTGAAGTCTGGCCAATTCTGTTTCATTTAAAGAAACGTGAGCTAGTGCTTGCGACCAAGTTCTAGCATCATGACCATTAACCAAAATTCCACTTTTATTATCAGCAACTGTGGTTTTTAATCCACCAACATTTGTGGCAATTACTGGAGTGCCGCACGCTTGAGCTTCAACTGCTACTAAACCAAATGATTCAGAATATGAGGGCACTGCAACTAAAGTTGAGGCTTTATAAAGAGTTGCTAACTTTTCCCTACTTGATGGAGGTAGGAAAATAACATTTTCGTTTAAGTGAAGTTCATTTACTAAGGAAACCAAGGCCTGTGGTTTATCAAAACCAGTTCCAGAAAGTCCTCCGCAAATAACAACTCTTACCCTATTTTTTAAACTTGGGTTATCAAGAATAAATTGATGTGCAGCTTTGATTAAAACATCAGGTGCTTTTAAAGGTTGAACTCTTCCAACGAAAGTAAAAACAATCGCATCTTGTGGAATTCCTAATTCTTTTCTTGCTGAAACTTGATCTCCTGGACTAAAAACATCAAGATCAACACCTGGATTAACAACTGTTACGCGATTCTTATCAGCGTGATAAAGATTGATTAAATCTTGAGCTTCTGCTTCGGTATTTGCAATCAATTGATTAGCGGCATCAACAACTTGTTGTTCGCCAATTTCTCTTTCAGTTGGTTCAGGTGTATCACCTGCTGCAAGAGTTGAGTTTTTAACTTTCGCCATGGTGTGCATTGAATGAACTAAAGGAACATTCCATCTTTCAGATGCAACCCAGCCAACTTGACCGCTTAACCAATAGTGGGAATGAATTAATTGGTAATGGCCTTCTTTTTGAGTTGCTTCTTCTCTTAAAACTCCAGCACTTAGAGCACAAAGCTGGGAAGGCAAACTTTGTTTAGTTAAACCCTCAAACGGTCCAGCAGTAATTTGTTTAACTTTGACACCATCAAAAATTATTGTTTCATTCTTTACCGCTCCTGAAGTTCTTCTTGTAAAAATATCAACTGCGATTCCTTGTTGAGCAAGTCTTTTTGCTGTTTCGACAACGTAAACATTTAATCCACCAGCATCTCCAACACCAGGTTGATCCAGGGGAGAGGTGTGAACAGAAAGTAAAGCAACTTGATTCAAATTCATAGTACTAATTATTCCTCATCGACTTGAAATATGAATATTTGAGGCTGTTGTTTGAGAGTATTTATGTTTAATTTATGACTTAATGCAAAACAGTATCAATGTAAGGCTCACCAGTAAGAACATGAATGATTCTTCTAGCGACACTTACAGCGTGATCTGCAAAACGTTCGTAATAACGAGAAAGCAAAGTTACATCAACTGCTGCTTCAACCCCGTGTGACCAATCAGGAGATAACACAATTCTGAATAGCTCTCTGTGCAATGCATCAACTTTGTCATCAGACTTTTGAATCTCCTGCGCCAAAGTTAAATCTGGATTTGTTACTAAACGAGAAAGTTGTGTAGTTAATTCTTCAGCTAAATGACCAAGTGTTCTAAAAGTTTCAACGAGTTCATCAGGTACTGCCCTTGCTGGATAACGAAGTCTTGCTGACTTAGCAACGTGAACTGCCAAATCACCCATTCTTTCCATTGAACTTGCAATTCTCATGGTTGCTAAAATACTTCTCAATTCTGTGGCCACAGGTTGTTGTTTGGCAGTTAACATTGTGCAGCGTTCATCAAGTGCAGCTGCTAAATCATTTAAGAGAACATCGGATTCAATAACACGTTCAGCAATTTCGCGATCGGAAAATAACAAAGACTCGGTGGCCTTATTTATGGCCTTACCAACAAGTTCGGCCATCTGAGAGATGTCGTTGTTGATCGCAACAAGTTCTTCTTGAAATAGGTCGCGCATACCCAACTCCTTGATTTCTCCGATTCTAAATCAATAAATACTAGACTTTCATGATTTCACGCCTAAAAACACTTTTATTGATGAATTAGAGGTGAAAGGGAAGCAAATTCTGAACTAACTCCCCCGAACTAAGTGCTCCATCGAAAGAGATTGAAACTAATCTAGAGGTATGGAAATCATCTTGGGAATGCTTCTGGGTGCATTACTTGGTGGAACCATTATCTACTTTTTGGTCAAACCAAAGAATCAGCCTAAGCAACAAAGCCCAACCTCAAATTCTTCTAGAAATTTGATCCTTAAACTAATTCAATCTTTACCAGATATTGTGATTTGGGTAGATGGCGATAATAAAATTAAGTATGCATCTGAAGTTGCTTTAAGTTTAAATATTGCTAGAGAAGACAAAATTCAAATTGATGCACTAGAAACTCTTATTTCAATGGCTAGAAAAATAGATGAGCCATTAATTAGAAAAGTAAAAGCAAAGCGTCCTCTAGGTATTGCAAAACTAAATTTGGATACATGGGTAATGAGATTAGAACGAGGCGAAGTTTTACTCTGGGCACAAAATAACTCAGTTGTTAGCCGAGTGGAAACCATGAGACGAGATTTTGTTGCAAACATCAGCCACGAGTTGAAAACTCCGGTAGGTGCACTTTCTTTATTAGCTGAGGCAATTGAGGAATCTGGAAAAGATTCTGAGTCAATTCAAAAATTTGCTAAGCGAATTGGTCCTGAAACTAAAAGACTTACAAATGTAATCCGAGACATAATTGATCTTTCTCAAGTTCAATCAGATGATCCCTTAGCTTCAGCAAACCCAGTTGAAGTTGACAAAGTAATTAACGAGGCTGTTGATGCTGTTCAATTACTTGCAGATTTAAATAATGTCGAGATTGCTCAAGTTAGTGAACCAGATGTAAAAATTGTAGGCGATGAATATCAACTAGTGATGGCAATTAGAAATCTCCTAACAAACGCAATTACATTTTCTCCAGCCAATTCACGAATCACGGTTGGAGCCAAACTTAAAGATGGTGTTGTAGAAATTACTGTTTCCGATCAAGGAATTGGTATTAGTTTAGAAAACCAAAGTAGAATTTTTGAAAGATTTTATAGAGTAGATCCTGCAAGATCTAGATCAACTGGTGGCACAGGTTTAGGTTTGGCAATTGTTAAACATGTTTGCGAAAACCATGGCGGTGAAGTTTCAGTGTGGTCTGTGCCAGGGCAAGGTTCAACTTTCACAATGAAATTTCCTCATATGGAAGAAGAATCCATTATCGAAAATAGCAAGGAATTTAGTTCATGACAAAAATACTTTTAGTGGAAGATGAAGAATCTTTCAGAGAAGGTTTATCTTTCATGCTTTCAAAAGAAGGATACGAAGTTATCACTGCTGATAATGGAAATGATGCAGTTTCAAAATTTGAACAACACGGAGCAGACTTAGTTTTACTTGATGTAATGCTTCCAGGATTATCAGGATTAGATGTGTGCAAGAAATTACGAACGATGACAAAAGTCCCAATTATTATGTTGACTGCAAAAGACACGGAACTTGATAAAGTCTTAGGTTTAGAAATTGGTGCGGATGATTACATCACTAAACCGTTTTCAAGTAGAGAATTATTAGCTCGAGTTAAAGCAATTTTGCGAAGAGTTGGCGGCGTTGAAGAAAAAACTTCAGTACTAGAGATAGGACCAGTTCGAGTAGACACTGAAAGACACTTAGTAACTGTTGATGGAGTGGAACAATCTTTGCCATTAAAAGAGTTTGACCTCCTTGTTTATTTGATGCAAAATGCAGGAAGAGTGTTAACGCGAGTGCAATTGATTGACCGTATATGGGGAAGTGACTACTTTGGGGACACAAAAACCTTAGACGTTCACGTTAAAAGAATTCGTTCCCGAATTGAAAAAGATGCGGCAAACCCAAAATTTATTCAAACCATTAGAGGTTTGGGTTATAAGTTCGAAAACGTTAAATAGTTTTTAAAAACTAAAGGGTGCGTCATTACCCAAAGTTAGAACTAAGTTTGATGAAGTAATGGTTGCATCTTCCACCAAAACTCCCACTGAAAGTAATTTTGCAACAGCTTCTGCTTTTGCCTGCATTTCAGTTGCATATGAAATTTGTGTTTTCGCTGTGTCTTTATTGGGCGCATCTTTTACTTCCACAATTTTCATTCCTTGAACTTGCAAGGTATCTGCCACTGAGCGAGCAAAACCAGCTCGTCTAGTTCCATTCAAAACCGTAATTGTGATTCCGTCTAATGAACCTGCAATGATTTCTCGACCTTGAGCAGCAGCAGTAACTGGTGCTTCGGTAAGCGGGTTGGCATTTTCATAAATTCCAGTATTAGGGACAACTAAAACTGTTTGATCAACAATTCCTGCGGTCTTAAATACAAATGTAATTTTCACAAAACTTGATTGGCGAGGAGTAAATTCGAGTAAGTCAACGTGTGGGGATTCAGGGTTACGTCCTAGATTAATTAATCCTTTTGCGGGAATGTTTATTTCATTTGCTGGACTAAAAACAATTGACTTTGGAGCGGGATTTTCTACGCTGACACTAACTAATTGATCATCTTTTAAGCTGCTGTTACTAATTGTTGCAACAACAGTTGCTGAAGTTGATTCACCTTGTGCAATCACAACGTTTTGAACATAAATATCACCAATTGATGAGTTAGCACCACTACCAACAGGACCTTGAATTGTCGTTAAAGCCTTTGGACCAGCACCACAACCGGACATAAACAAAATAACTGCAATTGCTGAGATAAGTGATTTATATGTGCGCATAATTCTTAATTCTACCTAACCAGAGGTCATGACTTGAGTCCAGTATTGGGCTGGTAGAATAGGGGAATTAACGAAAGGTATTTCTTAAATGGCCTTCAAAGTCGGCGAAACAGTTGTTTATCCACATCACGGAGCAGCAGTAATTGAGGCAATCGAATCAAGAAATATCAAAGGTGTAGAAAGAAAATATTTAGTTTTAAGAGTTAAACAAGGTGATTTAACAGTAAGAGTTCCAGCAGACAATGTTGATCTAGTTGGAGTAAGAGATGTTGTAAATGCTGAAGGCTTAGAAAGAGTATTTGACGTTCTACGTCAACCATATACAGAAGAACCAACTAACTGGTCTCGTCGTTATAAAGCAAACTTAGAAAAATTAGCTTCAGGCGATGTTATGAAAGTTGCCGAAGTAGTTAGAGATCTTTGGAGAAGAGATCAAGATCGCGGACTTTCTGCTGGTGAAAAAAGAATGCTTTCCAAGGCCCGCCAAATTCTCGTGAGCGAATTAGCTTTAGCTGAAAGAACTAATGAAGTAAATGCTGAAGCATTGCTCGACGAGGTTCTAGCTTCCTAAAGATTTATTTGTGAGCGCCCCCGCTAACGTCTGTGTCGTAATTCCAGCTGCAGGCTTGGGTGAGCGTCTTGGTTTAGATCAACCAAAAGCCTTTGTATCTGTTAATAACTGGTCATTGCTTTCCCTAACCATCAGACGAGTTCTAGATATTGCTCGAGTTGGTCATTTAATAGTTGCAGTTCCTGCTGACTTCAAAACAGAAGCACTTGAACACATAGATAGAGCAATGCGAGATGCCAACAAGAAGATTCCCTTTGATGTCGTAGTTGGGGGAGAAACCAGAACTCAATCGGTAAAAAACTCACTCCTTGCTTTGGACCAGTTGGACTCGTTTGTTTTGGTTCACGATGCAGCTAGACCATTTGTTCCACAATCTGTGTTTGAAAGTGTCATAAGCAAACTTGATAGTGGCGCAAAAGTTGTTATTCCAGTAATTCCTGTCTCTGACACCATAAAAACAGTTAATGAAAAATCTGAGGTTGTTGATACTTTGGATCGCACCCAGCTTCGGGCAGTTCAAACACCACAAGGTTTTGCTCGCGAAGTGCTTTCGGAAATTTATGCCACAACGGATTTGAAACCAACCACAGATGATGCAGGTTTAGCCGAAATTGCAGGAATCAATGTTTCAACAGTTACAGGTTCTGTGGAATCATTCAAGATAACAACACCATTTGATTTAGAAATGGCCACCAACTTTATGAATAGGAAATAAAATGACAAACAGAGTTGGAATTGGTGTTGATGTTCATCCCTTTGAAAATGGACGCGAATTAAATTTAGCGGGAATTAATTGGCCCAATGAAACAGGTTTAGCTGGACATTCAGATGGCGATGTTGTGGCGCACGCTTGTGCTGATGCACTTTTGTCAGCAGCTGGTTTAGGAGATTTAGGTTCAAACTTTGGAACAGATAAACCTGAATGGAAAGGTGCCAGTGGCACAAAATTATTAGCAGCATCAGCAAAAATTGTTAAAGATGCTGGTTGGAAAATAGATAATGTTGCTGTGCAACTTATTGGCAACAAACCAAAAATTGGTGCAAGAAGAACAGAAGCTGAAAAAGCATTAAGTGAAGCAGTTGGATCTCCTGTTTCATTAGGAGCAACCACCACTGATGGTTTAGGACTAACTGGTCGAGGCGAAGGCCTGGCTGCGATTGCTCACGCTCTAATTAATCGTTAACTATTTACACAATTCTTAAACAAAAAACTAATCGAATAGAATAAAACAACTTATGCGCCTCTATGACACTGCAACTCGATCAATTAGAGAATTCACTCCGATTAAAAAGGGTGAAGTTGGTATGTATTTATGTGGTGCCACAGTGCAGGGATCTCCACACATTGGTCACATCAGATCAAGCATGGTCTTTGATGTGTTACGCAGATACTTTGAATTCAATAAATACAAAGTAGTTTTAGTTCGAAATGTTACAGATATCGATGACAAAATAATTCATAATGCAGGCCACGATGAAGTCACTTGGTGGGAATTAGCTGCACGATTTGAAAAAGAATTCACTTGGGCTCATGAACAATTAGGAAATTTAACTCCCACAATTGAACCAAGAGCAACAGGGCACATCACTCAGATGATTGAAATTATTCAAACCTTAATTGAAAAAAATCATGCCTATGTTGCTGAAGGCTCTGTTTGGTTTTCGGTTAGATCATTTAAACAATATGGATCATTATCAGGACAAAAAATTGACGAAATGTTAGCTGCGCAAGATCCTGACAAAGGTAAAAAAGATCCACATGATTTTGCATTGTGGAAAGCAGCTAAAAAAGATGAACCACATTGGAACACTCCTTGGGGTCCAGGTAGACCTGGTTGGCATATTGAATGTTCAGCAATGGCGCAGACTTATTTAGGAAATCAATTTGATATTCACGGCGGTGGATTAGATTTAGCTTTTCCTCATCACGAAAATGAAGTTGCACAATCAAAAGCTGCAGGACAACAATTTGCAAACTTTTGGTTACATAATTACTGGGTAACACAAAGTGGCGAAAAAATGAGTAAGTCACTTGGTAACACAATGAAGGTAAGTGAAATACTCTCCAGATTTAGAGCAATCGATGTTCGCTTTTATTTATTATCTGCTCATTACCGAAGCAATCTAGAATTTTCCGACCAAGCATTAAGTGATGCCTCAACTGCCTTTTCAAGAATTGAACAATTCGTTATCAGAGCAAGTGAAAAAGTTGGAGAAGTAAGCCTTGCTCAAGTATTACCAAAAGCATTCCAAGAAGCAATGGATGAAGACATAGCAACACCTAGTGCTTTTGCGGTTATTCACGAATTTGTTACAAATGGAAATACCGCACTTGCAAATAATGACAAAGATTTGAAAGAAATTTATGTGCAAGTTAGAACAATGTTAGATATTTTGGGACTTGATCCGTTGAACAAACAATGGCAGAAA
>Ga0247834_1001941_pt1 | contig 33018 bp, 30 predicted proteins | sample LaCruzMarch2015__8_FD_187118 | JGI IMG/M metagenome (GOLD analysis project Ga0247834, IMG submission 187118) | Freshwater microbial communities from meromictic Lake La Cruz, Castile-La Mancha, Spain - LaCruzMarch2015_12m | ecosystem: Environmental > Aquatic > Freshwater > Lake | place: Spain... | reverse complement strand
GTTCTTCAACCGAACGCGCCTGCATTCAACGCTGGGCTATCTGAGCCCCGCCAACTATGAAAAGGTCGCAGCCAGCATCCCGCAGGCTGCGTAAGAAAACCGTCCACCGAAGTGGGTCAAGTCCACTGTCCCCTGGTCCTGACCAGCGAATCACGTCGCCAAGGCGATAATGAGGGCAGTCGGACAGGTCCCCCAGATAGAACTGACAGTCGTTCTTAAACGGATGCCCACAGTGGGGGCATGTGAGATTGAGCCCATCGAGCGTCGCGCAGTTTCCCATGTCTTCCTGTCCTCGTGCTCTGGGATTCGGCCTCCAGAACCGGGTTCCGGATTCCGGGACAGAATTCAGCCAAACAGGCTGTCGGTGCCGGGCATGGTCCAGGTTTCGGCGATGGCGTCGCGCTCCCAGGCCAACACATCGCTGTCCCCCAACACCGTCTCGGCATAGGCCTGCATCGTCGACGTCAGCGGCACGCCGTAGGTGCGGAAGCGGGTGACGACGGGGGCGTAGAAGGCGTCGGCGAGGGAGCGGGTGCCGAGGAGCCAGGGGCCGCTGTGGGCGTGGCGGGCGCGGAGGGAGGTCCAGAGTTCGGTGACGCGGGCGATGTCGGCGGTGACGTCGTCGGCGAAGGCCTTGACGACGACGCGGCGGCGCATGTTCATCGAGAGGTCCCGGCGCAGCGCCTGAAAACCGGCGTGCATCTCGGCGATGGCCGACCAGCCGAGGGCTCGCACGAGTGGATCTGTGGGCAACAGTGACGGCGCTTGTTCGGCCGCCCACAGACCAATGGCCAGGGAGTCGTAAATGGTCACGCCGTCGGTGACGAGGACGGGGACTTTGCCCGTGGGGCTGACGGCGCGGATGGCCGTGGTCTTCGCCGCTCCCTGCAGCAGGGGGATGACGGTTTCGTCAAACGCAATGCCGCCCCAGCGCAGGGCCAACCACGGCCGCATGGACCACGACGAGTAGTTCTTGTTGCCGATGAACAGGCGAGGCTTGGTCTGGCTGGTCTGGCTGGTCATGGAGACTGTTACCCCTGTGCCCTGTCGCCGTCATTGCCGGAGGGTCGTCACCGCTTGGTGGAGCCGGTGGGGATGGGCAGGGCGGCGGCGGCGGCGCGGCCACTGGCGAAGCCGCGGGCGTCGACGCGGTAGCCGCGGCCGGGGCCGAAGCGGAGGTGGGCGGCGACGAAGCGGTCGACGGCGGCTTGTCTCGCGGCCTGGATGGGTTCGATGCGCTTCAAGGCCGCGCGGTGGTCGGCGGTGTCGGCGGTGGCGGTGTCGTCGTCGGTGGGGGCCAGCAGGCGCTCGATGATGGTGTCGGTGGCGCCCACCCGAAAGGCCTCGTGCCATTGGCGGGGCTTGCCTGGTCCGTGGGAGGCGGAGAGCCATTCGATGCGCACGGCGAGGGCTTCGAAGAGGGCGGCGGTGACGACGCGGTCGCTCTGGCGGCCGCAGAAACAGAGGTGGGTACCGTCGGGGCGTTCGGCGGACCAGGCGACGCCGCCGTTGATGCGGGCGAGGCCGTCGGCGAGGGCGGATCGCCAGCGACGGGGGCGCTTGGCGATCTCGAGGGGGGCTTCGCTGCCGTCGGTGATGGGGTCGGTGCCGTCGTCGTCGCCGGCGCGGTCGGCTTCGAGGACGGCTTCGAGTTGGTGGCGGGTGATCATCGCCTGGGCGGCGGCGGCGGCGGCGGCGGCTTCGTGGACGTTGCTCGACGTCGACAGGGCCAGCAGTTTTTTCACCCGACCGAGCAGGTCGGCACGCGACGTCGCCATGGCGGGGTCCTAGCCGCGACGACGGCCCTTGCCCAGCCGGTTGCCCAAAGCGGACAGCGGTGTGGTCGTCGCCGGAGTCCCTATACCGTGCGGCATGCGCATCATCGTTCGGCCGCCCACCACCACCGCGCTCCATGCCCTGTGCGGCGAACAGCTCTCCCGTGGTGGGCTCTACGTGACGATGGACCTGGCCCTGCCACCGTTTTCCCCCGTCGAGGTCGTCGTCGAGGCCCCCGACGGCGAACGCTTCGAGCTGGCCTGCGAGGTGCTGCAGGCTTTTCCCGGCACGGCGACGGCGCTGTCGGTCAAGCCCGTGGGGCGCACCGCCGTCGACGCCCTGATGGCCCATGCCATGAAGCAGGCCCCCGAGGGGGACAATGCTCCCCTTGAGGTCGTGGTCGATGACGGCAGCGATGAACACGGCGACGACGGCGACGACAAGGCCGGCGGGGAAGGCGACGGCGCCGAGGACGTCGTTCGCGATGTGTCGCTGATTGCCCAGGTGGCGGCCATGACCATCGCCGAGAAGCGGCAGGCGGCCCTGCACGGCGGCAAGGAATTGCGCTTCCTGGTGCTCAAGGACTCCAACAAGACCCTGCACCCGTTTGTGCTGAGCAATCCCGCCATCGCCCTCGACGAGGTGGAGGCCATCTCGCGCATGACGTCGGTAAACCCCGAGTGCCTGCACCGCATCGCCAAGGACCACACCCGCTCGCCCAACATCGTGCGCAACCTGGTGAAGAACCCCAAGACGCCCCTGATCGACGCCCTGGCCCTCGTCGACAAACTCGCCCTCGCCGACGTGCGGGCCATCGCCAAGGGCGGCAGCGTCCGAAACGCCATCTTGATGGCCGCCCGCAAGCGCGTGAACGGCTGAAGCGGGTCGCTGCTGTCGTCGTCACTTCACGGCGTCACGCCCTCGTGAAGCTCAGTACATGAAGCCAAGGCCGGTGTGGAAGCTGGCGGTGAGGTTCAACCCCGAGCCGCCGGCGAGGGCTTCGGGCAGGCCGGTGTCGGGGGAGATGCGCTGGCGATCGCCAGCCCCGTCAAAGGCGAGGGTGGTGCCGGTGGTGGCCGCGCCGACCTCGACGAAGACGCCAGCGACCAGGTCAAGGCGGACATCGAGGGCGCCGGAGAAGCCGACGAAGCCCTGGCCGTCGCCGGGCGCGTCGGGCTTTTCGCTGTAGGCCATGAGCGGCAAGGCCTCGGCGCGCAGGTCGATCTCGAGGCGCCGGCCCCCCACCAGGATGGGCACGAAGACCTCGCCACCGACGGCGAGGGCCTGCAGATCGAAGCCGGGCACGATGGTCACCGGCACCCGGGTCTCGGCATCGAGCCCGGGCACCGTCTGGGGCACGGTGCTCGCGAGCCAGGTGCGGTAGCCGACGCGGCCACCGAAGCCGATGCCAAAGCCGTCCAGCTCCAGCAGATACCGGGCCTTCAGAAACACGCCGGCCTCGATGTGCGACGTCGAGATGGCGCCGGGATCGAGCTGCAGCTCGTCGGCGTTTTGGACCACGAAGTCGAGGGCGCTGTAGCGGGCCTGGGCATCGATGCCGAAGAACGAGACGGGCCAGAGGTCGAGGCGCACGCCGACACCGGGAAACAACGCCGACCCGACGTTCTGGTCGAGGGTGCCCGGGCCGTCGAGGCCGTACGACCAGGTGCCGCCGTCGAACCAGGTCGACACCGCGGCCAGGTGCCACAACGTGCGCGGCCCCGCGGGCACCGTGGGTAGGGGCGTCTCCGTTGGCGTCGTCGCCGTCGAGGTCGTTGTCGTTTCCGAGGGTGTTGTCGTTGTCGTTTCCGAGGGTGTTGTCGTTGTCGAGGGCGTTGTCTTCGGCGGCGATGGCGTGGTGGTGGCGGTGGTGGTCCCCCCGGATGACGTCGGCAACGTGATGACTTTGCGGTCGCCGAAGCCCTGCAAGATGGCGGCGACGGCGTCGACGACGCGAGCGACGTTGCTTGTGTCGTCGCTGGCGGCGAACTCGCTGAAGAAACGCGGCTTGCCGTCGGCCCCGAAGGCGCTGATGACGATGGCATCGGCGAACGCGGCGCCGGCCCGGCGTTCGACGCGGACGAAGATGTCGGCCTTCTGGTCCTTCATTTGCCTGGCCAGGGTGGCGTCGGCGACGAAGCCGATGGCCCAGACCACGCGCTTGACGTCGTTGTTGCTGAGGAGGCCCTCTTCGATCTTCGCTTGCAGCGGTGCTGCCTTGTCGCTGGCGAGGATGGCCACGGTGGCCGGTCCGGCGACGACGACGGCGGGTGGCTTCTTCTTTCTCGCCTTCGCCGCGAGGGCATCGTGGCCCCCGCAGACGGCGGCAAAGACGACGACGACGGCCACTGGCAATGACAACCAACGAGAAGACATGTCGCTCGCCCTCAGTGCTCGTGCTGGATCCACGGAGAGGGTATGTCTTTTTCCCCGTCAGCCGGTGAGGGCTTCGCTGATGGTCCACAGTCGGCGGGCGTCGTCGACGTTGCTGGCCCGTTGGCTGGGGGCCGTGCTCCGCTGGCGAACGAAGTAGCCGCCGCTGACGTCGGCGAGGCCTGGATCGGTGGCCAAATAGACGCTGGTGGCCGCGCCCGCCTCATGGCTGTCGGGGCCGCGCATGCCGAAGCCCTCCTTGAGCAGCTTGGTGGAGACCACGCCCGGATGCAGGCTGTTGCTCGTCACCGTCGTGCCCTGGAGGCGCCGGGCCAGCTCGTTGCTGAACAGCACGTTCATGAGCTTGCTTTCGGCGTAGGCGCCGTAGCCGTCGTAGTCGTCACCGGGGTGTTTGCGTTCGAGGGCGTTGAAGTCGACGACGCCGCGGCTGTGGGCGATGGAGCTGACGACGACAACGCGCCCCTGGGGGGCTTTGAGCAGCAGCGGCAGGAGGATGGCCGTCAGTCGAAATGGCGCGAGGTGGTTCACGGCGACGGAGAGTTCGTGGCCGTCGACGGACCGCTGCAGGGTGGTGGCGAAGACGCCCGCGTTGTGGAGCAGGACGTCGAGGCCTTCGCCCCGTTCCAGGTACGCCTGCCCCATGGCGGTGACCGCCCGCAGGTCGGCAAGGTCCCCCACGAGGGGCTCGGGCAGGGGGCGCCCCCCGAGACGCTCCAGCAGCGCCCGGCTGTTCTGGACCTTGGCGGTATTGCGGCCGTGGACGATGACGTCGTGCCCCTGCCTGGTGAGGATGCTGGCGGTCTCGGCGCCGATGCCGTCGGTGGCGCCGGTGACCAGGATTCGGAGGCGGCTCATGGACTTGAGATGTCGAAACCAGGACAGTCGTTGCAGACCGACATGTCGGTGTTTGTCCCATCGGTCAGTGGGCGGAGGCCGAGACCGGCGCGGGACATTGACGGCGGCGACGTGGTCTGGCGCGATCTGGGCATATTTGGATGATCGTCCAAGACGACTGTCCAGCATCCCGCCTGATCCGCCTCATCCGCCTGATCCGTCCGATCCGTCCGAATCGAACGCTGTTCAAGGAGCCCTGTGGAACCAGCCCTTACCGAGCCTGCCCCGTCCCGCCGTCGCCCTCGCGAAGGTGCGGTGCGTGGCGCGGTCGTGGCTGCTGATGCGCGGGCCGACGGACGGGCCGACGGACGGGCCGACGGGCGGGCCGCCCAGCGGGAGCGCATCCTCGATGCCTTGTTCGACGTCATGTCGTCGTCGGGGACCCTTGGGGCGTCGGTGACGGAAATCGCCGAGGCCGCCGGCATCGCCCGCGGAGCCTTGCACTACTACTTCGAGAGCAAGGACGAGCTCAAAGAGGCCCTGATGCGTCGGCTGGGCACGGGCTACGTGGCCCGGCTGGCGGCGTTCCTCGAGCGCGAAGCAGGGCGCCTCGCCGACGGCCGCTCCGCCGTGGCAGGCCTGGCCCGCTGGCACTTCGCTGGCGACGACGACGAGACCGCCCGCTTGTTGGCGGTGTGGATCGACTACTGGGGCCAGGCGCCGTCCAACGACGGCATCGGCGCGGTGGTCTTTCAGGTGCAGGAAGAAGCGCGGGCCCTGTGTGCCCGCGCCCTGGTGCTCGATCGCCCGGAGTTCGCCCTCGTCGACGACGACGCCCGTCGCCTCCATGGCGCCGGCATCCTGGCTGTCATCGAGGGTGGGTTGCTGCAGTGGCGCATCGCGGCCCGCAGTGCCCGGCCCCTGCCGAGTGCCGTGTTTGGCGAGGTCATCGGGGCCGCCGCCGCCGCCATCGCCCGGGCCATCCCCATGCCGTCTGCTGGTTCTGCTGGTTCTTCTGGTTCTTCTGGTCTGTCTGTCTCTGAGGTGCGCTGATGTCCGACGTGGTCATGCCCGGCCTGGATGCTTCTGCCGACAACGTCGCCGACGACGCCGCTGGCCCGGTGGATGTGGCCATCGAGGTCGCCGTCGACCTCGCCGCGGAGCTCTCGGCGACCACGCCGCCGGGCCGCACGCGCCAGCCGTTGTCGGCGCCACCGACGTCGCTGTCCTACGAGCCGACGCCGGCCGAGCTGCGACCACACAAACTGTACGAAGTGCAGTTCTGGCGGGAACGCAGCGGCGGCTACCTCGACCAGACCACCTTTGGCTTCGAGCCCCACAAGCCGCCCCTCACCAAGGAGCAGCTGCGGGAGTACCCGTCGTCGACGTACCACGCCATCGTCGGCGCCATCGCTGGCGGCCTGGCCGGGGAGCGCATCGCGTTTGAGTGTTCGGCGGCCCTGTGTGCGTTTGCTCCCGACGACAACGCCCGCATGTTCCTGGCGACCCAGGTCATCGACGAGGCCCGCCATGTGGAGGTCTTCAGCCACCGGCTCAAGATGCTCGGCAAGGAGGACCTCGACGGCACCATGCGCAAATACGTGAACCCCCGCATGTTCGCCTTCCACGACCACATGCGGGCCCGGGTGTGCGACAGCCGTGACTTCGTCGGCGGCGTCATCGGCCAGAACCTGGCTCTTGAGGGATTGGCCCTGGGCTTCTTCGAGTTCAACGCGTCCCTCCTCGAAGACGTCGACCCCGGCACCAGCCATGTGTTGAAGACCGTGCTCCTCGACGAGCGCCGGCACGTGGGCTTTGGCCTCATGCGCCTGCGGGCCCTGCTCGATCACCAGCCCGACAAGCGCGGCTACGTCGAGGACACCGTCGGCGAACTGTCCGACGAGATGATGGCCATCTTCGAAGAAAACGCCGACAACATGGCCAGCCTTGGCGTGGACCCCACGGGGCCCATGCAGAAGGTGCGCGCCTACCACGGCATGCACCTCGCCAAGCTCGGGATCTGTTCTGTTTGAGGACTGTTTTGGGGACTGTTTGAAGGCCTGATGCAGACCCTCCCCCTCGGGAGGGGACCTCGACAAGGGCCCCCACCCGACGCCGGCTTCGCCGCGCGGGCCCCGCGCCGAACCTGTGCTGCGAGGCCCCCGGTCCTGCTATGCACGGGGCATGGCTCGCCTCGCATTTTTCGGAACGCCTGAACTCGCCGCCACCTGTGCCGCCGCCGTCTTCGACGCCTGCGCCGATGGTCGTCACCAGCTCGTGCTCGGGGTCTGTCAGACGGACAAGCCCGTGGGCCGGGGCCACAAGCTGGAGGCGCCGCCGACCAAGCGGGTGTTGAGCGCCCTCGGCGTGCCCATGCTGCAGCCCGCCACCCTCAAGAAGGACACCCCCGACGGCGAGGCCTTTTTCGAGGCCTTCAAGGCCGCCGACATCGACCTCGCCATCGTCGTCGCCTACGGCCGGATCATCCCCCGGCGGCTGTTGGCCCTGCCGCGGCATGGCTTCGTCAACGTCCACGCGTCGTTGTTGCCGCGCTGGCGGGGAGCGGCCCCCATCCAGCGGGCCATCGAGGCCGGCGATCGGGAGACGGGCGTGTGTTTGATGGACATGGTGGCCGAGCTCGACGCCGGCGATGTCTTTGCCGAAGACCGCTTCCCCATCGACGACGACGACACCGGCGAAACCCTGGCGGTCAAAGTCGGCGAGCACGGGGCCGCCCTGTTGCGGGCCCACCTCGACAACCTCCTCGAGGGGCGCCTGCCGCGGCTGCCCCAGCCCGCTGAAGGCGTCACCTACGCCGAGATGCTCCGCAAAGACGAAGGCATCGTCGACTTCAACCGGCCCGCCCGGGCGGTGTTTGATCGCTGCCGGGCCTTTGTGCCCTGGCCGGGGAGCCAAACGACCCTCGATGGCGAGCTCCTCAAGCTCTTTGATCCCCGCCTGACGGACGTGGATACCAGCGGCGTCGTCCCCGGCGTGGTGGTGGACGTGGACCGCGAGCGGGGCGTGTTGATGGCCTGTCAGGACCGTGCGGTGGCGTTTGGACGCGTTCAGCGCCCCAACAAGGGGCCGGTGCCCGCCTGGCAATGGGCCCAGTCCCGCCAGCCCTGAGGGCAGGACCCAGCCGAACTTCTGTTGACGACAGCGTTGACGGCGGCGGGGACCGTGCTAGGTGTTTGGCGTCTGGACAGCTGGCCGAGTGGCTGAAGGCACCTGATTCGAAATCAGGAGTACCGCAAGGTATCGGGGGTTCGAATCCCTCGCTGTCCGCCAGAAGGACCCCGTCTTCACCGACGGGGTCTTTCTTCCAACCCCCGGCCCGGGGTTGGGCACAACCGAAGAGGAATGCAGATCGACGGCGCCACGCTGGAGAGATGGCCGAGTGGCTGAAGGCGCACGCCTGGAAAGTGTGTAATGGGGAAACTCATTCGAGGGTTCGAATCCCTCTCTCTCCGCCACGTTGACGTCGACGATTTGCATCATGGGGACCGGTCATCTGCCGGCCGGTCCTCCCTCTCGGCGGTGTCATGACGACCCCCACCACACCCACCAACACTGACGACGCGACCGACGGCGCGATTGACGACGTCAGCGACGACGTCGTCATCGGCTGGCACGACGCCCACCATGCCCGCTTGCAGGAGCTGATCCTGCAAACCCTGGAACACCTCGCTGGCGGCGACGTCGTCGTGGCCCGCGCGGCGTTTGCCTGCTGTGTCGCCGAGCTGTTGCGGGGGCTGGCCCTCGAGGACGACGTGATCCTGCCCCTGTACGACACCCTTGGGCCCCACGCGCCCCAGGGGCGCCGGGTCGTCGTCGACGGCGACCACACCATCCTGCGTCGCACCATCGAGGCCGTCGGCACCTTCTTCGCCGACGTCGATGGGGAAGCCCCTCCCCGTCGGCAGCGGACCATCATGATCGGGCTGCCCGTGGTCTATCGCCTCCTGCACACCCTCGAGCACCACACGGAGCGCGAGGCCCGCCACGTCTACCCCGTCGTCGTGCCCCGCCTGCAGGGGGAGCCCCGCCGCCTGGTGGCGCTGGAACTGCGCGCCCTGGCCCGGGCGTCGGCGCCAGCGGCCGGGCGACCCGGTTGACCCGGTTGACCCGGTTGAACAGGAGCCCGCAGGCGCCTACATCAGCAGCACCCGGAGGTTTCCCATGCGCGCTGTGCTGTTGTTGTCGTCCGCCCTGTTCCTCGCCGTCGTTGGTTGCTCGAAGACCGACGAGCATGCCGAACATGCCGAGCACGCCGAGCACGGGGCCGCCACCCAGGCCGCCGCCGCCGCCACGCCCGCCAAGGTCGACCGCGAGACCGTCGACGCCGACGGCATCGTTCGTCGGGGCACCCTGACCGCCGCCGCCCCCCTGACCGTCAGCGAGGCCACCGCCAAGGCCGCCGAGCTCGACGGCAAGACGGTCAAGATCACGGGCACCGTCGAGAGCGTCTGCCAGCCCATGGGCTGCTGGTTCGTCATGAAGGGCGACGCCGGCCAGACCATCCGCGTGTCGTCCAAGGGCCACAACGTCTTCATGCCGAAGTCGTCGGCGGGCCGGGCCGCCATCGCTGAAGGCGAGCTCACCGTGCGCACCCTCAGCAAGGAGCAGGCGCAGCACTTCGAGGACGAGAAGGAGCTGAAGGCGGGCGAGACCAAGCAGGTCTTCGACGGCGACGTCAAAGAGCTCTCCCTCGCCCTGGTGGGCGTCGAGCTCAAGCCCGCCAGCTGAGCCCATGAACACGGACGCGGCGCCAACGTTCAGCTTCGTGCTGCCGGTCTTCAACGAGAGCGAGACGTTGGCGACCCTGCACGCGCGGCTGGTGACGTTGGTCGACGGCCTCGACGGCAGCAGCGAGGTCATCCTCGTCGACGACGGCAGCAGCGACGACAGCTACCGGCAAATGGTGGCCATCGCCGAGGGCGATACCCGCTTCAAGACCCTGCGCTTGAGTCGCAACTTCGGCCATCAGGCAGCCATCACCGCGGGCATCGACGCCGCCCGTGGGGCCGCCGTCGTCGTCATGGATGCCGATCTGCAGGACCCTCCCGAGGTGGTGCAGCGCATGATCAGCGCCTGGCGGGAGGGGTACGGCGTCGTCTACGGTCGCCGCGTGCATCGCCAGGGCGAGGCCGCCTTCAAGAAACTGACGGCGTCGGTGTTCTACCGGCTGCTGCGTCGCCTCAGCGAGGTCGACATCCCTGCCGACGTCGGCGACTTCCGCCTGATGGATCGCCAGGTCGTGGACGCCTTCAAGGAGATGCGCGAGCAGCACCGCTATGTGCGCGGCATGGTGGCCTGGATGGGCTTTGAGCAATGCGCCGTCGACTACGTCCGCGATGAGCGCTTCGCGGGCACCACCAAATACCCGCTGACCAAGATGCTCAGGCTGGCCGGAAACGGCATCGTCGGCTTCTCCAATGTTCCCCTGCGCCTGATCCTGGGCCTCGGCCTCGTCGTCGCTGGCGGCTCGTTTGTGCTTGGTCTGTTGGCCATCATCGCCAAGGTGGCTGGCTTCTTCGTGGTGCCCGGCTGGACGTCGCTGGCCCTCGCCGTCAGCGGCTTGTCGGGGGTGCAGTTGATCGTCCTCGGCGTGGTGGGCGAATACGTCGGCCGCATCCACGACGAGGTCAAACACCGCCCCCTCTACCTGGTGCGCGACAGCCGGGGCTTCGGCGCCCGCCGTGTCGTCGTCCCCGCCGACGCGGCGTCCGTCGGCGCCCTTCGATGAGTCTGCGATGACTGCGGTGAGCGTGCGATGAACAAACGCTCGTCGTCCCTCGGGGACTACGCCAGCACCGACCGCTACCGCGCCGAGGTGGAACGGAGCTTCGACTTCATGCCGGGGCTGCAGCACGACCTGCCCATCAAGGCCAAGGCCCGGGCCCTCCTCGACCTCGTGGGACGCCAGCTGGGAGACCCGGCGAAGCTGACGTTTCTCGACGTGGGCTGCGGCACGGGCTCCATGCAGCGCTATGTGCTGCCGCGGGTGGGGCGGTCCATCGGGGTCGACATGGAAGCCGCCGCCGTCGACGACGCGCGGCGTACGTACCCGACCCTCGAGGCCCACCACCATGACGGGCACACGCTGCCCTGCGCCGATGACAGCGTCGACGTGGCCTTCGCCGTCAACGTCATGCACCACGTGCCGCCCGAGCAGCGGCGCCGCTTCGCGCAGGAACTCGTGCGGGTGACGCGACCCGGTGGCCTGGCGGTCGTGTTTGAGCACAACCCCCTCAATCCCCTGACGCGGCTGGCAGTGTTTCGCTGCGCCTTCGACGACGACGCCATCCTGCTGCATCCCGGCGAAACCCGCCGTCATCTGCAGGACGCCGGCGCCCGCGTCGTCGAGCAACGCTACCTGCTGTTCTTCCCCATCGACGACGATCGCCTGCGCCGGGTCGAGGACCAGCTGGGCCGGGTGCCCGTGGGGGCCCAGTACTTCGTGGCGGCCTCCAAGGGCTGAGTCCGGGCTCCCCCGCCGTCAGCGACGACGATGCGCAAACGACAGTTCGGCGTCGCTGACGGTGCGCCAGCTGCCCGGGTCGAGGTCGCCGAGGGTGACGTCGCCGACGGCCCACCGCACCAGGCGCAGGGTCGGGTGCCCCACCGCCGCCGTCATCCGTCGGACCTGGCGGTTCTTGCCTTCGACAATCTGCAGCTCGATCCAGCAGTCGGGGACAGACTTGCGGAACCGGATGGGCGGATCCCGCGGGCCCACCGGGGGCTCGTCGATGCGCCGGGCCCTGGCCGGCAACGTCAGGGCGCCGTCGAGGACCACGCCGCGCGCCAACTGCCCAAGAGCAGCGTCGTCGGGGATGCGCTCCACCTGGACCAGATAGGTCTTTGGTGCCTTCTGCTTTGGCGACAACAGGCGGTCCACCAGGCCCTTGTCCGACGACAACAGCAGCAGGCCCTCGCTGTCGGCGTCGAGGCGGCCGATGGGCCAGACATCGGGGGGCAGCCCGAGCTCTCCCAGGCACCGCCACGACGAGCCATCCGGCGTGAAGCGGGACAGCATGCCGTAGGGCTTGTGCAGGGCGAGGGTGGTCACGGCGTCAGTCTTTCTGGAGCAATCGTCGGTGTCGACGGGGCCCGGACCGGAGCGACCAGCAGAACGGCAGAACGGCAGAACGGCAGAACCAGGAGACCAGCAGAACCAGCAGAGACCGTTGACGCCGCCGTCGCCCCGGGGGACGACGGGGCCATGGCACATCCCAAGCGCAGCGCCGTCGTCGACCACGTTCAGGGTTCCCTCGAGGCCGGCATCACCCGCCTGTGCGGCTTCCTGAAGATCCCCGCCATCTCCTGCGACCCCGCCCACTTCGACGACGTCCGCAAGCTCGCCGAGCATGTGCGCGATGACCTCGCCCGGGTTGGCTTTGATCGGTCGCGGGTCCTCGACCTGCCGAAGCTCCCCGACGACAAACACCCGCCCTTGCCCTGTGTGGCCGCCGAGTGGCTCAAGGCGGGCCCAGGCAAGCCCACCATCCTCGTCTACGGTCACCTCGACCTCCAGCCCGTCAAGGGCGAGGCCTGGGACACGCCGCCCCATGAACCCGTCCGCAAGCAGACCCCGTCGGGGGAACGCCTCTATGCCCGGGGCGCCGCCGACGACATGGCGGGCTGGGTGTCGTGGCTCGTGGCCCTGGAGGCCTGGATCGCCAAGGCCGGCGAACTGCCCTGCAACATCAAGCTGATCATCGAAGGCGAGGAGGAGATCGGCTCCCCCAACCTTGAGCGCTTCATGGACGCCTACCCCGACGTCTTCGCCGCCGACGTCATGGTGCTGACAGACACTGAGAACCCGTCGACCGTGATCCCCGGGCTGACCATCAGCCTGCGGGGCCTCCTCGAGGTCGAGCTCAGCTGTTCGTCGTCGACGTCGGACGTCCACTCGGGCCTGTGGGGCAACGTGGCCCCCGACCCCGCCATGGCCCTGGTGAAGCTGATGGCCCGTCTCGTCGACGACGACGGCCGCATGACGGTGCTGCGCCGGCCCGTGGACCCCGACTGGCTGGTGGCCTCGCGGCTGGTCCCCCTCACCGACGACGTGGTGCGCCAGGGGGCCCACCTCAAAGACGGCGTGAACCCGCTGCCCGATCGGGGCCTGTCCAAGGCGGCCTGGATGTGGCGCCAGCCGGCGGTCACCATTTTGTCGACGACGTTCCCGGCTCCCGGCAGCGAGAAGAACGCCATCCGCAAGTCGGCGTCGGCCATGTTGTCGGTGCGCCTGGCCCCCGGCCAGACCCGTGACGAGATGCTCGCCGCCCTCACAGCGACGCTGACCACGGCCGCACCCGCTGGCGTCCTCGTCACCCTCACCGAGAAGGCTGGCGGGTCCATGTCCTGGGACTACGTCGCCAAAGGCCCCGCCTTTGACGCCGCCGACCGCGCCTACCAGGCCGCCTGGGGCCACACGCCCCTGCGCATCGGCATCGGCGGTTCGATTCCGTTTGTGGCGTTGTTTGGCCGGCGCTTTGGGGACCTGCCCCTGATCCTCAACGGCGTCATGGACCCCCAGACCACGGCCCACGGCCCCAACGAGAGCCTGCACCTCGGGGTGTTTCACAAGGCCATGCTGGCCAACGTCCACCTGATCGACGAACTCGCCGAAGCCCTCACGCCGAAGGGCTGACCGGGGAGGGGGCGTGGAACAGGTCTGCAAGTCCCTGGAAAGACAGCGAAATCCTGAGCGCGAGACGTGAAACCTAGTCGTCGAGGCTGTCGAGCAGCGACGTCATCTCGCCGACGGCGTGGCCGTCACCCTCGGCGCGGGCGGCCACCAGGCCTTGCTGGAGTTCTTGCCGGGCTTCGGCGTTTTTGCCCTGCTCGGCGAGGACCTGGCCGCACATGAAGTAGCCGGCGACGTAGCCCGGGTGCAGCTCGTGGAGGCGGCGGAAGGTGGCGACAGCGCTGTCGAGGTCGCCGAGGCCCCGGTACTCCATGGCGAGCCCGTACCAGGGCAGGGGCTTCTTGCTCTTGGCGGTCAAGGCCAGCAGGTCGTCGAGACGGCTCATCCAGCGGCTCCAGCGGTGTTGATGGCGTCGGCGAGGCCCAGGCACTCCACCACGGGGCCCTGGCACTGGGCGGGGTCCCCCGTGATCTCGATGGCGTCGATGCAGGCGGCGGAGTCGACGTTCACCGTGGGGCTCTCTTCGCAGCCGAGGGTGCAGCTCTCCAGGGGCGTGCGGGCCCCAGAGACCACCTGCTGTTCGTCGGGGTCGTCGCCGGGGGCGAAGGCGACTTCGCAGGCCAGGGTGCGTTGGCACAAGGCCTCGCAATCCACCGAGGGGCACCCCGACAGCCACAAGGGAGCCAGCAGGCAAGCCATCAGCGAAGCCATGGGGCCAGCCTTTGTGCCCATCGCCTGGGTCGGGGGCCGGGGCCGTGTGTGGGGGGAGCGCATGGCCAACTCCTACCGTATGGCGACGCCACCGCCTACCATCAGCTGTGATGGTGTGGTCTTTCCTGGCTCTGGCTCTCCTGGCGGCCCCCCAAGCCGACGAACCGGGCTTTGGCGGCGCCGCCGACGCTGCCGACGTTGCCGACGTTGCCGACGCAGCCGACGACGCTGCTGGCATTGCCGATGCGCCGCTCGGTGATGCCGGGGCTCCGGCCACCGGAACCGCCAGCACGGACCTGTCGACGTCGACGCCGTTGCCATCCCGCTCGGAGTTCGTCGGCGCCGCCGGCGGGAGAACCCTGGCGGTGTTTCCCGAGGATGTGCCACCGCCGCCGCCCAACAAGACCCCCTTTGAGATCGAGCTCGAGAAAGCCCGCCTCGACCCCACCCAGCACCCGTTGTTGCAGCTCCGGGTCGACGTGGCCCGGGCCCAGGCGGAGCTCACGAGCATCCAGCGCAACGGCCTCTTTGGGGCCCGCGAACAAGAGGCCACCGTGGCCGAGTTGCGGGCCTTGCTGGCCGACGTGGAGCGCATCGCCATGCACCGCATGAACGTCTGCATGACCCGCCAGGGCAAGCCCTCCGTCGTCAAAAATTTCCGCATGACGCCGGCGGGACCCGTGCACCTCTCGACGGCGGAGCTGCTGGCCCAGACCAGCGCCGTCGACCCCGATGGCTGCGGCCGGATTCACCTCATCGACAAGGCCCTGGTCACGCGGGTCAAGCGGGCCCACGAGGTCAAAAACATCCTCGAAACGACCAAATTTTCGTTCCACGAGATGGCCACGCGACGGGGCCTCGAGGCCGAACTCAAGGTCATCGAGAAGGAGTTGGCCAAGGAAGACTTGCCCATCATCACGCTGCCCGGCGCCGCCGATCCCTATGGGGGACGTCGGTGACGGACGTCGGTGACGGCACCGTCAGCGGGTCAGTCAGCGGGGCTTGGCTTCGTTTTGCAGTTCGGCCTTGAGCTCTTCAAGGTGACGCGTTTCCGGGCTGCCCCGGGTCACGCGCCACAGAATCGAACCGATGGCGCCGATGACCGTCACGGCCGCGAACACCGCGATGAGAATTTCAAACAGCTCGGGAGCCCGCATGGGGGCATTCTTAGCATGGGCATCGTCCATTGCAGCGACAAGTTCACCCCGCTGGCGACACACGCTTGAGCAGCCGGGGTCAGGCCGGGGACAAGCCGTCGACGCCGCTGCCAAAACGGGTCATGGTCGGGGCATGCCACTCTACGACGACATCGGAACCGCTTGGAAAGAGGCCATGAAGGCCCGTGACCCGAAGAAGGAGGCCCTGGCGGGCATCCGCACGGAGGTCAAAAACAAGGTCATCGCCGGCCGGACCGACGGCGGCGGCGCCATCGAGCCCTCCGACGAGCTCGTCCTGGAAGTGCTGGCCAAGATGGCCAAGCAGCGCAAGGAGTCCATCGACGAGTTCACCAAGGCCAGCCGCGACGACCTCGTCGAGAAGGAAGCCTTCGAACTCGCCGTCATCGAGAGCTACCTGCCGAAGAAGCTCGGCGACGACGAGGTCACCGCCCTCGTCAAAGAGGCCCTCGCCGAAGCCGGCACCACCTCGCAGAAGGACCTCGGCAAGGCCATGAAGGCTGCCATGGCCAAGATTGCCGGCCGCGCCGACGGCAAGGTCGTGCAGGCCGCCGTCAAGGCTTTGCTGTCCTGACGGCTTTGGCTTGGGAGCGCCGACGTCACCGGATGTTCTGATGCTTCTTCGGCTGGCGCCGAAGAAGTTCTGATGCTTCTTCGGCTGGCGCCGAAGACGTTCTGATGCTTCTTCGGCTGGCGCCGAAGACGTTCTGATGCTTCTTCGGCTGGCGCCGAAGAAGTTCTGACGCTTCTTCGGCTGGCGCCGAAGAAGTTCTGATGCTTCTTCGGCTGGCGCCGAAGAAGTTGCCCGTGACGTCGTCAGCCCGGTTCCCAGGTCAGGTAGCCGGCGCCGTAGACGAGGCAGCCGACGCCGTCGTCAAGCCGGGCCATCGGTACCAGCCTTGACGGGCGGCTGACGTCGCGCAGCCCGTAGCGGCTGGCGAGGTCGAAGGCGAAGACGCCCGCGGTGCCGGGCTCGTCGAGGGACATGACGAGGGCATGGACCCTGGACAGCCCGTCATTTTCATCGAAGCCGCGCCCGAGCACACAGCGGCGGGAGCGACCCACCAGCACGCCGCGCATGAGATCATCGACGGGGACGTCCACGCGAAACACCCCGCTGCGGGCCCGCAACACCAGGGTGCTCGGCTCGCTGGGCACCACCTCGGGGAGGACCAGCGCCGGGATCGCGTGGCCGCCGCCGTCGGGGCCTGCCACCGAGCTCACCGCACTCCCCACCGGGCGCAACGGCGCCCCTGTGTGAAACGCCAGCTGCAGGCCAACGGGCAAGACCTCCAGGATGTCGGAGGCGCCGGCGCCCTCGACCTCGACGTCGAGGACGTAGCCGTCAAACGACAGCCGCAGGCTGTTCCAGCCAAGGACGCTGCCGGTGGCCGTCTCGGTCTCCTCGATGGCCTCGCCCCCCGGCAAGCGCCCCCCGGTGGGCAGCACCGCGAAGCCGCGCTCGGGGTGCAGGCTGATGGCCCGCAGCAGGGTGCCGTTGGGCAGGGGGATGACGACGATGGCCAGGTGGCGGGGCATGATCCCGTCGCCGGCCTGGGAGTTCATGCCCCCGGGCAATGGTGCCTGACCGCCGCCGACGGCGACATCGACACGATCGCCGGTGCCGACGACGATGGCCCGGGGACCGTGGCTCTCGACGCGGGCGCTGCCAATGACGACGTCAGGGGTGCGGCCGAGGCCGGGCCGCCGCACGGTGACCTGCAGCGCAAATGCCCGCCCGCCTCGTCGCCGTTCGAGGGAATGCACCAGACGCAGGAGCGGTCCAGGTCGCGCCACACCTGATGGTACCCACTCCCCCATCCGTCGGCTGACGGCGAGACATCCGCCAGCGAACCGACTACACCCCCCCCATGCTCGTCGGATTCGTCGTCGCCCTGGCGCTCTCTGCTCCATGCGAGAGCCCGGTTCGCATCTCTGGTGTGGCCTTTGACGGCTATTTGCCGGGCAATCCCGAGCCCGACAGTGCCATTCGGCTCACCAACACCGATAGACAACGCGCGGCGTCAATCAGCGGTTTTGTGCTGACCGAGCGTTTCACGCCCAAACGCAAGCGGGCCGCCCTGACGACGACGTCGTCTGACCAGGGGTTGTCCAGCAAGGGCTCGTCGACGTCGACCACCTTGACCGACGACGACGACGGACTGCGATTCCCCCAGGGCGTGGTCATCCCCGCCGGCGGCGACTTGTGGGTGGGCGCCACGGCGTGGGGCTTCATCAAGGTCTGGGGCACGCCACCGGCGTTTGAGGCCGCCCCCACCAGCGCCGACGTCGCCGACCTCGAGGGGCAGGGCAGCTTCCTGCGCCTGCCCGGCAACCGCGGCACCGTCGCCCTCGTCGACGAAGGCGGCACCGTCGTGGACTTCGTGGCCTGGGACAACACGAAGGAGGTCCTGTGGAGCGAGGACGACTTCAGCGCCCTGCCCTGGAAGGGCGGCCCCGTCCCCCTCGCCAACACGTCGTTTTATGGCTGGAAGGGCCAGGTGCTCGCCCGGGACCGCGCCGAGGACGGTTCGCTGCTCGCAGAGACCGACAGTGCCCTTGATTGGGACTCGGGCTTCTCGAAGAAACAGCTCGGCGATGAACCCACCCACCGCATCGAGCGCATGGGCCAAACGAACTTCGTCTCGACGCCGCTGCGGGAGAAAGCCCGGGTGACGGCGACGTCGGCCCCCGACAACAACCACGCCGCCCTGGTCGATGCCTTCGATGCGGCCAAGAAGAGCATCCGGGTCCGCATCTATGAGTTCACGAACCCGAAGATTGCCGAGGCCCTGTTGAAGGCCCGGGCGCGGGGTGTCGACGTCACCATCTATCTCGAGGGCGCACCCGTCGGCGGTATCGCCGATCAAGAACGCTTCGTCCTTGACCGCTGTGACAAAGCCGGCATCCGCATCCTTTTTCTCGGCAGCACCAAGAAGAACCCCATCAAGCCCCGCTACCGCTTCGACCACTCGAAGTACGTCCTCATCGACGACCGACTGGCGATCATCGGCACCGAGAACTACGGGCGGACGGGCGTTCCCCTCATCAACACCTATGGCAATCGCGGCTGGATGGTGCACATCGAGAACCCCCGCTTCGTCAAGCAGCTGCGAGCCGTGTGGGACGCCGACCTCGCCCTCGACGACAAAAAAGAAAGCCCGTTTGCCGACATCGTCGACATCCGCGACGACGCCGAAGACGCCTACGGCATGCCGTATCGGGATCCCCTCTTTGTCCCCGACGACACCGTGCAGCGGGGGCGCTACGAAAGGCCCGTCAAGCCCGTCACCGTCGACGACGTTGTTGGGCTGGAGTTGGTCCTGTCACCGGACACGAGCCTCAACGAATCGAGCGGCGTGCTGGGCATCATCACGCGGGCCAAGCGAACCTTGCTGGTGGAGCAGAACTCCATCCGTCGTCGTTGGGGCAAGCTCAAGGACGACCCGGAGACCGAAGGCGCGGTGCCAAACCTCGCTCTGCAGGCGGTGGTGGCGGCCGCCCGGCGGGGCGTGCAAGTGCGGGTCCTCCTCGACAGCACCTGGTACAACGTGCAGGGCGACGAAGACCGCGACAACGACGACGTCGCCATCTGGCTCAACGAGTTGGCCGCCGAGGAGCACCTCGACCTGGTGGCCAAGGTCATCAACCTCGAGACGTCCGCCCTGCAGAAGATTCACGCCAAGGGGGTCATCGCCGACGAGGGCGAGGTGTTCGTGGGGTCCATCAACTGGACCGAGAACTCCTTCAAGGGCAACCGCGAAGTCGGCGTCGTCATCAGCCATCCGAAGATCGCCGGCTATTACGCTGACCTGTTTCGCCGGGACTGGGCCCGCAGCCGGGTGTTCGAGGCGCCGATCAGCCTGCCCAAGGCCACGGTCCATGTCAGCCCCGACGCCACATCGAAGGTGCTGCAGCGCCTTGGCAAGGGCGAGCACGTCTTTGTCGTTGGCGAGCATCAACGGGTGGGCGGCAATTGGCTCGAAGTCCGTCTGCCAAAGACCGACGACACCGCGTTTCTGCCCGTGGGGGCCATCGGCGTGCCGACGGCGTCGGCAGGGGAGGCCCTGCACCTGATTGGGAAAGAAGCGATCATCGAGGGTGTGGTGGTGGCCACCAACGTGTCCGATCGGCGCATCCAGTTGCGCTTCGCCGACGCCAAACGCCCGCCGTTCACGGCCGTGATCTTCACCAAGGACATCGGCAAGTGGAAGGCCCTTGGCCTCGACCCCGCCCAGGCCTTCCAGGGGCGCTCTGTGCGGGTGACGGGGCTGGTTCGCACGTATCGCGGCCCGGAGATCATCATCGCCGAGCCATCGCAGTTGACGATCGTGCGCTAGCCGCCCGTGAGGCAATCCCCCCTTTCCCGACGGCATTCGTCGGGCATGGTCTGACGATGCGCGCGCCAGTCCTTGCCATCGTCGGTCGCCCCAATGTGGGCAAAAGCACCCTGTTCAATCGCCTGGCGGGTCGCCGGATTGCCATCGTCGAGGATCTGCCGGGTGTCACCCGCGATCGCCTCTACGCCGAGTACCGCAGCGACATCGACAACGTCGATGTCCGCTGGACCATCATCGACACCGGCGGCTTCGAGCCAAACCCGTCGTCGGAGCTCTTCGCCCTGGTGCGGGAGCAGACCCAGTTGGCCATCGAAGAAGCCGACGTCATCATTCACGTCGTCGACGCCCAACTGGGCTTGTCTCCCGACGATGTTGAAGTGGCCACCCTGCTGCGCAAGAGCGGCCGCAAGGTCATGCTGGCGGCCAACAAGGTCGACCACCCAAACCATGAAGCCCTGATGGCCGACCTCTACGGTCTGGGCGTCAAGGAGATCTTCCCGATCAGCGCCTCCCACGGCCGCGGCGTCGCCGACATGATGGAGCACGCGTTCACGCTGCTGCCCCAGGAGCTGCAAGACGGCGCCCGCGCCGCCGCCGTCGACGAAGACGAGAACTTCGCCATCGACGACAAGACCCTCGACGAAGCCCTCGACGACGCCGAAGCCACCCTGAATCAGCTCGAAGAGCGGTCGGGGACCGTGGACGACGACCTCGACGAAAACGCTGGCGACGAAGACGCCGAAGACGACGGCGCCGACGACGAAGCGGCCAAAGCCGCCGAAGCCGCGTCCGCCGCCAAACGTGCCCGCTTCCTGCGCGCGGTCCCCGAGGTGCTGCGCATCGCGGTGGTCGGACGACCGAACGCCGGCAAGTCGAGCTTCGTCAACAAGCTCCTCGGCGAGGACCGCCACCTGGTCTCCGACGTCGCCGGCACCACCATGGACGCCGTCGACTCCTTCGTCGAATACGGTGGCTCCCGCTTCCGCGTCATCGACACCGCCGGCATCCGCCGCAAGCGCAGCATCGCCCACCGTGTCGAGAAGTATGCCGTCGTCGCCGCCCTGCGAGGCATGGACCGCGCCGACCTCGTGCTGCACCTCATCGACGCCGTCGCCGGCGTCACCGAGCAGGACAAGCGCATCGCGTCGTTCGTCGAGGACAAGGGCAAAGCCTGCATCATCGTCATCAACAAATGGGACCTTGCCAAGGAGAAGGAACTCGACGCCGAGGAGTACGCCCGGCGCATTCGCGAAGAGCTGCCCTTCGTCGACCACGCCCCCGTTCGCTTCGTGTCCGCGAAGACCGGCAAGCGCGTCCACGACGTCCTCCAGTCGTGCCAGGACCTCGCCAAGCGCCATTTCCTGCGGGTGTCGACGAGCCAGGTGAACCGCGCGCTGCTTGACGCTGTGGCCGCCCATCAGCCACCGATGATCAAGGGCAAGCGTTTCCGCCTCTACTTCGCCACCCAGGTGAAGACGGCGCCGCCGACCTTCGTCATCGCCACCAACGACGTCGAAGCCGTCCACTTTTCCTACAAGCGCTACCTGATCAACCGCTTCCGCGAGGCCTTCGACTTCGGCGGCGCCCCGGTCCGGATCATCTTTCGTCGTCGTGAGGGTGACCGCCTCAAGCAGCTGTCGCCGGCCCAGAAGCGCAATCGCGAGCTCAAGCGCCGCGACAACGAAACCACCACCACGACCCCCCGTCGTCGTGGCGAGAGCAAGAATCCCGAGGCCGCCCCCAAGCGCCGTGGCGCCACCCGGGCCGGCGGTGGACGACGGTGAGCTCAGCTCCCGGTCCAGACGTGCCGGGCGACCCCACCGAGTCGCAGTCCGCTCCAGTGTCCGAGCCGCCTTCAGGTCCGGTGCTCGTCGCCGATCCACCGGCTGACGATGACGGCATCGGGGCCCGGCTCCTCGCCACCTGGGTGCGCATCGACGCCGCCGTGGAGCGGCGCCTGGCTCCGCTGCTCACCGTCGCGAGGGCCTTGCAGGACCGGGTGCGCCGGCATCCCGTCCTTGGCGAGGTCTACGAGGCCATCGACGGGATCTTCATCGACTTTGGCCGTGACCACAGCTCGATGTACGCCGGCGCACTCACGTTTTACGCCATCCTGTCCCTCATCCCGCTGACGGTGCTGTTCGCCTCGGTGTTCGGCTTTTTCATGAGCGCCGGCGGCGACGGCGACGTCGGTGCCGCCATCGCCGAGGTGGTCCGCCAGATGCGCAAGGTGCTGCCCTACCTCGGCCCTTCCTTCGGTGAGGACCTGCGGACCATCGTCGAGTACCGCTCCCGTTTGGGCGTCGTCGGCTTCGTCGCGTTGTTGTGGGCGGCGTCCGAGGTCTTTCGCGGGGTCGAATTCGCCATGGCGCGGATTTTCGCTCGCGTCGACGACCACGACCCCCCCGACCATCACAAGACCCTGGCCCGCTCGGTGATCATCACCAAACTCCTGTTTGGCGTCGTCGCCAGCGCCGTTGTCATCGCCTACCTGCTGTTGCGCCTGGTGGGGATGTTGCTGTTGGAGGTGCGGGCCAAGCTCGACCTGCCAGGGTGGATGGAGAGCCTGCTTGGTGATCCCCTGGGCGAGGGGTCGGCGTCGGCGTCGTTGGCGACGGCGATGGGCATTGTGGTGGGGTTCGTGGTCCTCGTGCGCGTGTTCTCACCACACCAGGTCCAGACCCGCTTTGCGGTCATGGGCGGCGTGCTGTTCCTGGCGTTTTTTCAGGCCGCCCACGCCGTCTACGACCTCTACCTCGACACCCTGAGCACGGCCTCGGAGATGTACGGCAGCTTCGCCACCGTGATCGTGCTGATCCTGTGGATCTACTACTGCTCGTCGCTGCTCCTGATGTGCTGCCACGCCGTCAAGACCGCCCAGCGTCGCTTCACCGTCGGGCCACGCTGGCCCAAGGACGGCAAGCTCCTGCTCGTGGCCTGACGCCGGGGAACCTGACGCCGCGGAACCTGATGCCGAGGGGCGTCACTCGTCGTCGTCGGGATGCAGGATGGGGGCTCGGCCAAAGCCCTGGACGAATTCATCGAACAAGCCCTCGAGCCAGACCCGGGCGTCGTCGCCACCCAGACAGCACCGGAACATCAGCGGGCCTTCGCCCCGGGCACCTGGCGTGTCGAGCTCATCGTCAAAGAGCTTCCGGAGGGCCTCCCGCACGGAGCGGGCGGCGTAAAAGTAGAAGACCATGGCGCTCTTTCCGCTGGGCTAGGCCACCAGGGAGCGGTCGGCGCGACACAGCTGGACGGCGCCGGGGACGTCGGGGGCGCGTTCCAGCACCGTCTGGGCATCAAGGGGGAGCCAATCGTCGAACTGCATGGGCAAGCCTATAACGCAATGTGTCACATGTGGCGTCGAAGTCGCGGTGGCACCGAAGTGACCGGTTCTGACAAGTGCCAGGCGCAGGCCCTACTGTGGGGGACGAACACGAGGGTGAGCCATGTCGGCGCAGTTGATGGGGTTGGTCCGCGAGCTCAAGGCACTCAACGCACGCAAGAAGGCGGGCGAGGAGCTCAGCGCGCCTGAAGAGACGCGCCGCAAAGAACTCAAGACGTTCCTGAAGGCCCAGCTTGAGGGTGCCGGCGGTGGCGGTGGCGGCGACGAGAGCCTGAGCGACGCCCGGCCAGCCACGTCGACGCCGTCAGCGCCACCCGTGGCGCCGCCGCCGACCCCTGCGCCTGTGGCCGCTGCAGCGCCACCACCGCGGCCCCAGCCGCCACCGACGCCACCGCCCCGTCCGTCGCCGGCAGCGGTGCCAGCAGCGGTTCCCGGCGGCCCCGCTGCCGTCCAAGCAGCAGCGGCGCCGGTCGCCCCGCCGGTTCGGCCAGCCTCGACGTACGTCCCCAAGAAGGACGCCTATGCCATCGGGGGCGCGGCGGCCTTCATCGACGCCGCCATCAACAGCGATGCCGTCAAGAAGACCGATGGCTGGTCCCACCGCAAGGCCCTCGCCAGCGACGTCGAGATCGCCGACGCCGAGGCCGCCGCCGACGCCGCCGTGCGCGCGACCAAGAAGCGCGCCCACGTCACGAGCCCCGAGGAGGTTGAAGCCCAGCTGCAGGAAATAGCCGGCGGCTACACACCGCCCGACAACGACTTCGTCCTCGAGCAGTACTACGGCGACTACTTCAGCGAAGGCCTGGCCCAGGCGTCCGTCGCCGAGTCCGCGGACCTGCGGCCCATCGACCCCCGTGAGATGCAGTTCCGCCAGGCCCTCGACGTCGCCATCGGCTCCGGCGCCGGCGCCACCAGCGTGACGATTCCGCCCGGGCTGTCGTTCCTCGACGATTTCCCGGCCCTGTACACGCGCCGGGTGCTGGCGCCTCCTGCCGACGAAGCGAGCGCCGCCGCTGCCGACGATCCGACGCTGCTCATCGGCAAGCGCAAGGTGACCGTGCACTTGCTCAACGGCGAGAAGAAGCAGGGGTCCGTGCGTGCCCTTCGTCGCGGCGAACTCGGCATGAAGATCGAAAACGGCGGCGTCGTCGAGGAGATCGGCCTCATGCAGGTGAAGGCGGTCTTTGTGCATCTCCAACCAAACGCCCAGCAGACGCTTGGTGGAGGGCGCATGATCACGGTGCTGTTTCGCGATCAGCGGGCGGTGCAGGGCGAGTCCAGCGACTACGAACCGTCGGCCCCGGTCTTCTCGCTGGTGCCGCCGGCTGGCCGCGGTCAGTTCGAGAAGATCATCATCAACGCCGCAGCGGTGTCGTCGGTGACCTGACGGCGTGACGGAAAGCGGCTTGCCGATTCTTCGTCACACCTGAATGACGACGGGGCGTGGGGCGACGCCCCACCGAGAGCAGGTCACGACGACAGGCGCCGGGTCTTCAAGCGCACCACGCCATCGGCGGCGCCCAACAGCAGGTCGTCGCCAATCTGGACGAGCTCGCCAGGCAAATGGCGGCTGTCGTCGATCTCGACAGCGTCGAGGACCCGCAAGACGTCGCTGCCGGCGTGCACCACCAGGTTGTTCCACCGGCCTACGCCCCGCGCGAACGTGAAGATCCGCCGGGCGCTCTGGCTGGCATCGATGATGACGTCAGACGCACCGGGCCGGGGCGCGCGGGTGGCGAGGCTGTGGTCCTGGGGCGTGCCGTGCTCGCCCGCTGCCAGCCGGCTGACGGCGTCACAGACCTCGGCGCCGGCCAGTTCGGCGAGTTGGTCCACCAGGTCTTCGCCGCTGATGCCAAAGGTGAGGGGCAGCGCCCTGGCGGCGATGATGGCGCCGTCGTCCTCACCCGGTGCGATGCGGTGCAGGGTCAGCCCGCCGGTGTCGTCGCCGTCCTTGAAGGTCCAAAACAACGGGGCCGGTCCCCGGTGGTGGGGCAGCAGTGACGGATGCATGTTGATGGCCCCGAGAGGGGCGGCACTGATGGTGCCCGGGCTCAGCAGCTGATTGAAAAACGCCACGACGATGACGTCGACGCGTTCCCGGGTGATGAGCTGGCGCACCATCGGGGTGTTGGCGCTGCCACACAACCAGGCCGGGATGTCCCGGTCGGCCGCCACCGCCAGCGGATTGGTCCGGTGCTCGTCGACGTTGAGTCCCAGCAGTCGGCGCATGGCGATGTCGAAGCCCCGGTGTCGCTTCAGCACCGAATCGTTGCGCGTCGACAGGGGGCCAAGGGGGCGCAACACGAAGCGCACGTCGTGGCCTGCCGCCAGCAGCGCCTCGAGGGGCCGCACGGAGAACACGCTCTCCATACACAGGTAGGCGATTCGAAGTCCCACGGAGCCTCAGCGCTGCTCAAAGAGCAGCACGGCTCCCGGCAAGCTGGTGTCGGCGTAGGGGGCCCCACCGGCGACAATCAGGTCCGTGTCGCCGTCGCCGTCGACGTCGGCGGCCGCGATGTTGTTGCCCTGCAAGACCCGATTGGGCCCGGGCAGGTGGGCGCTGCCATCAACGAAGGTGCCGTCGCCGCGGTTGACGTACAGGCGCAACAGCAAGGTCAGGTTGCGCCGCGCATCGACAGTACCCGACCACACGACGTCGAGGTCACCATCGCTGTCGACGTCCACCAGTTGCACGCCCACGGTGCAGTTCTCCCGGAACGACGGCAGGGCGCTGTCGTCGACGCGAAGGGAGCCGGCGTCGTTGCGCAAGATGGCCTCGGACGAGACCTCGCCGTCACCAAGGCAGATGGAGGTGACGATGTCGTCGTCGCCGTCACCATCGATGTCGCCGGCGTCGATGTCATACAGGTCGCCAACCATCTGCTGAAAGCCGGCGCTTTCCTTGACGAAGCCGCGGCCCTCGCTGACCCGGTTGCGCAGCAGGCGATGTTCGGCGCTCACATAGGGGTCGTTGTTGGTGACGATGAAGACGTCGTTGTCGCCGTCGCCGTCAGCGTCAAAGATGACCATCTTGTGGTCGTGGACCTGTCGGGCTTCGTGGGGGATGAGCTCATTTCTCGCCGACAATCGCGAGCCACCGCCCTGGCCGGTTTGCTCAAAGAGCGCCTCCCGGCCCTGCCGACTCGGATCACATCCGGGAGACTGTTGCTGGTCGAGGACGACGTCACAGCCAATGCCGAGCACCAGCAGGTCATCCCGGCTGTCGCCGACGAGGTTGGCCAGTTGGGCATCGAAGGCGCTGTTATCCGCCGTCAGGGGCAGTTCGATGACGTTCCATGCGGCAGGACCCGTCGAGGCGAGCAGCACGGCGCCAACGGCATCGCTCGCGGAAATCACCAGGTCGGGAAACGCGTCGCTGTTGATGCGACCGACGTCGACGGTGTTGCCCGTCACTTCGGTGCCGGGAATGTCTGTGCGGGTGAAGGTGCCGAGCCCGTTGTTGCGAAATACTTCACTCAACTCCGTGGTGCCCACCCGCCCGTTGGCGACGACGAAATCCAGGTCGCCGTCAGCGTCAACGTCAGCGACGGCGATGTGGTTGGCGTTGCGACCGGTGTTCGGGACCCGATTGGAGACGTCGGCGAAGCTCGTGTAGGTAAAGGCAGTGTCGCCGTCGGTGGTGCCGTCCGGGTTGCGGAACCGGACTTCGACGGGGCCCGTCCGGCCGTCGATGCGAACGGGGGTCTGGCAGATGGCCTCCCGTGACGACAGCCGCTCGCACACGGCGGCCCGTCCGCCGAACGTCACCACCACACCGTCGTCGAGGCCGGCGGCGCGCACGCTCACCCTGGTGAAGCCCACGGGGAGCCCATGGTCGGGGGTGACCGCCACGCCGACGTAGCGATACAGGCCGGGTGCCGTGAAGCTTTGGCCATCGGGGTTGACGGCCGTGACGTCGGCAGGGCCCCGCGCGCCTGGTGGCGTCAGGCAGGAAAGCTCGACGTCACTGACAACCTCGACGTCGACGCACGCGGCGCCGTCAATGAGCACGGCCATGCCGGTTTGAAAGAAGGCGCCGGTGACGGTGACGCGTTCGCCACCGAAGGTGGGGCCTTCGGCGGGCACAATGGCGTCCACCCGAGGGGGCGGCACATAGGTGAACGCACCTTCCGCCACTGCCCCTTCGCCCCCATCGGCGCTGCGGGCGACGACGTCAGCAGGACCGGCGTCACCGGGCGGCGTGGTGCAAACGAGTTCGGCACTGCTGATGAACGCCACGTCGGTGCACGGTTCGCCATCGAAGCTGACGGTCGTACCGGCTTCAAAGAATCGACCGACGACGACGACGCGGCTCCCGCCAACGGTGGGACCTTGATCGGGTTGAACCCGCAACACCTCGGGTGGCCAGCGATAGCTGAAACCGTCGACGAGGACGTGCTCCCGCGTATCGTCGGGGCGGCTGCGGCGTACAGCGACGTCGACCTGGGCCAGGCCACTGGCGGGTGCTGGTTCCAGGGGCAGGGCACTGGGCGGCAGCACGACCACCAACTCCAGGTCGTCCACGCTGTCGATGACCTCCCCGACGACGCCGCCAAAGCTGACTTCATCGTCGCTGGCCAACCCGGCCCCGAGCAGGCGCACCTCGATGCCACCGGCGTGAGGGCCGACCTCGGGCTCCACCAACAACACCAAAGGTGGGCCAAGGAAGCCGAAGCCGCCGGCCAGCACACCGGCCTGTCCGTCGGGGTTCACGACGACAACGTCCGCCGCGCCCGGTTCCGCCGCCGTGGTCGTGCACTGCAGGCCATCTGCCACCACGATGACGCCGATGCAGGGGGCGCCGCCCACCGTGACCGCGCTGTCGACCTCAAAGTGGTCGCCGCGCACAACGATGAGCGTACCGCCCTCGCTGTTGCCGGTGGCAGGAGCGACGCCGTCGATGACGGGGGCTTCGACGTAGGTGAAGGCGCCCACCGCCCGGACCCGCAGGCCATCCCGATCTTCGACGACGACGTCGACGGGGCCGGCCCGGCCGGGTGGTGTTTCGCAGGTCAACTCCGTGTCACTGGGCGCCTGGGGCCGACGGCAGGGGACGTCGTCGACAAAGATCTGGCTGTCGGGGCCAAAACGCTCGCCAACGATGATCAACCCGGTGCCCCCGCGGGTTGGTCCGCTGTCGGGACTGACGGCGACAATGCGTGGGGCCTGGACGAAGGTCCAGGCGCCTGGCAGCCGCCTGCTGACGTCGCCGCCGGCCACTTCGACGTCGACCAGACCGGGGGGATGGGCCGGAGTGACCACCCGCAAGCGGGAACCCGACAAGCGCTCCACATGGGGTGCGGCGACGTCACCAAAGCGCACGAGGGCGCCAGCGGGAAAGCCCGCACCGGTGACTTCGACCACCTGGCCCCCCAGTTCAGACCCCTGGGCCGGGCTGATGCTGTCAAGACGCAACGCGTCGTCGTTGTCGACCACCCGCAATTCGTGGGCGGCGACCGGGAACGTGCTCGGCTCAAGGGCGCACAAGCCGAGCCCGTCGCACACCTCGACCCCGAAACGGATGACTGAGCCAACGGGCTGGCCGGGCAGGGTCCCGAGCAGGCGCGCGGACCGGCCGTCACCTCCGGCGTCATCGAGGACCAGCGTGCGGTCGTCGCCGCCATCCACCAGCAGCCTGGCCGCGCCATAACCGTCGTCCGAGAACGCGGTGACGCGAACCTCATAGGGGCCATCGGTCACGCTGGTGACGGCGGGGGCATCGACGCTGCGCACCACGGGGGGCTCGTTACAGGCGACGGCACCGACCATCACCAGCACAGTCAGCAGCACCATCAGGGACGGACGGATCATCATGACCTCGGCGTGCGCTGCGCAGGCAGGGTGGGCGGCGTGGCGTCGTCGCCCGTCGTCGCCACAGGTGGCGCCGGCCGGGAGGGCGACCGCTGGGACAGCTGCGCATGGAGCAGCTTGGCTCGGGGATCAGGGGCCCGGGGCGTGGTGCGCTCCGGTGGGCGCCTCGGGGGCTGGGGCGAGTCAGGCGTCGGCCCTGAGCTGGCACCACCTGCTGGCAGTGCCGCCGATGCTGCCGCCGGTGGGCCGGGTCTCGGCCTGGTCCCTGATGCATCGGCAAGGTCCGCCCGGGCCGGCGCTCGACCGAGGACGTCGCCAAAAGCCTCCGCTGGCTGCTCGCGGGTGTCGCGCTCTCGACGCTCGGCGTCATGGCGCACCTGCTCGATCCGTTCAGGGTCCGTCGCCATCCCCGAACCGACAATCTGGCGTGTTTCAACCCGTCGATGATCCTCGACCATGGGTCCAGCGTAGCAGGTGGCGGCGGCTGGTTTCGCGTTTTTGGTTCCGGTGGGGCTCCGGCCCGGGCCGAGGCTGATGCCTCGATGTGAGCGCCCGGGGCACGGTTTTGGCGACGTGGAGGACGACATGCTACCTGCCAACGAATGCGTCGTTTTGCCGTGCTCATGGTCATGAGTTGTTGGTGCGCCAGCGCCGACGCCCAACGCGAATTCGTCGAGGAAGTCGAGCGGCCGCGCCCAACGCCGACGGACATCGACCTCGACGCCCCGGACCCCGCCACAGTGCCGGCGCCGGCACCTGTCCCATTGCCGTCACCTGTCCCGTCGCCGTCCCCGTCACCGTCGACCGTGCCTTCAGGCAAGAACCCCGTCGAACCCGGCAGCAAGCCGGCGGGCGTGCCCCCCCTTGTTCCCGCCGTCGACCCCCTGTCGCAGGCGCCAGCAGCGGTGTTCTCGGTCACCGAGGGCGGACGGGATGCCTTTGTCGAGAAGGTCAATCCCCACTTCGCCGCCGTGTTGCGGGGCGATGTCACGAAGGCTCGCAAGGCCCTGGCCGACGTCGAACGGGCTGGCGTCGAGGCTGCTGTGCACGGGGTGCCGGGGGGCTTCGCGGCCCCTGCGGTGGGTCAGGCACTTGTTCGGGAAGCTCGACGGGCCAACGACGATGGCCGCAGCGACGAGGCCATCGAACTGCTCATGACGGCGGGCAAAATGGCGCCATCGGATCTGGCGACGGCCCTGGGCTCCCTGAGGGTCCGATTTGACAGCCTGGGTCCCATTGCCGCCCTTGGGGACCTCGAGGCCGTCGCGACGGCAATCTTGGCCGACCCCGTCGATCGGGGAAACCTGGTGGCCAGAGCCGCAGCGGTGGCGCTGCTGACCGTGCTGGCGTTGCTGCTGCTTGTGACGGCGGTGATGGTGCTCCCGGCGCTGCCCGTGACCGTCTTCGACATCGTCACGCGTCTGCCCCGGGGTGTTCATCCGGTGCAGGGCTGGCTGCTGGTGCTGACGTTGGCGCTGGCCCCTTTCATGGTCGGGCTTGGCGTCGTGCCATCGCTGCTGTGGGTCTGTGCGGTGACCGCGGCTTCAATGCCACGCCGCTCACGGGTGGTCGTCGGCGTCATTGGAGCCCTGGTCGTGACTGCGCCGCTGCTCGTTGGCGCCATGGCGCGCGCCTGGACTGCACCGTCCTCGACAGGGGCCACCGTGCACCGCGCCCTCTTTGACATCGACGGCGCCGAAGCCGTGACGCGTTTGAGGGCGGCCAAAGACGCTGGCGCGTCCCTCGACCTCCTTGCCAAGGTTGCCCTGGCGAACGCCGCCCGGCGTGAGGGCCGCATTGAAGAGGCCCTGGGAGCGTACCGTGAGCTTGTTCAACGGCACGGGGACGTCTCGTTTGTCCACGGTGGCTATGGCGTCGTGCTGGCGACGGCGGGCGAACTTGATTTGGCGCTGGCGGAATTCGGCCTCGCGATTGAACGGGCGTCAGGTGAAGCAGACGGCCGCTTCGTCGCCGACCCCGCAGCCTTCAATGCCTCAATGCTCCACCACGCTGCAGGTCGCCCGGAAAAGGCCCAGGCGTTGCTTGGGCCCCTGGCGGAGTCGAACCCCGCGGGACTCGCCTTGATGCGCCGGGCGACGTTTCGGGCGGTGGATGAGACTGTTCAGCACAACCGTGCTTTCGTCGAGGTCCTTCCCGCGAGGAGCAGCACCCAGGCGTTGCTTGGTGGCCCTGCCGCCGACGCGTTGGAAGCTGGCATCGGCCGTGTCTTGTGGCGCGGGTTGCCAAAGTCATCAGCGATGGGACTGTTGGCGGGTGTCCTGGGTCTGTTCGTCGTCCTGTCGGCCATCAGCACGCGCGTCGATATGGCCACGGCGTGTCTTCGCTGTGGCGCCCCTTCAAGCCGCCGGGTCGACGGGGCCGACGTGCCGCACGAAACCTGCGCCGCTTGTTTTCATGCTTTCGTGTCCACCAAGTCTCGCGTCGATGCTGCGGTTCGCATTCGTAAGGAGAACTCGATTCGTCGTCGTGGTATCCGGCGAGCCCGGGCAATCGTCCTGCTGAGCATCTGGCCAGGTGCCGGTCATCTCTTCGCCGGGGCCGGTGCGCGCGGTGGTGTGCTGGCTGTCCTCGGCACCTTCTCGGCTGTGGCCGCGCTGGCCGCCAGCGACGCCTGGCCGGGGCCGCGCATCAATGGTGATGTGTCGGGCTGGTTGCTCGCGGCGCCATTTGGCCTGGCGTTTTGCGTCGTGCTCGCGGTGGCGGTGCGCAGTGCGCTGGGCGTGGCGAGCGAAGAGCGCGGAGGGTTCCGATGAGCTTGCGTGGCACCCTTGGCGACTTTGGCATCGCCGATATCTTTCAGTTGATTGGCCACCAGGCCAAGACCGGCGTCCTGAAGCTCAAGGATCGGGAACTCGAGGTCCGAATCTCGTTTGTCGACGGCAACGTCGTGAAGGCCGAGCAAAGCCTGCGGGACCGGGCCGACCTCCTTGGCAACATCATGGTGCGTGCGCAAGCGCTGCAGCAAAGCCAGCTTGACGAAGCCCTCGCCCTCCAGCAGCGGACCCTGCGCCGGTTGGGCGACATCCTCGTCGAGACAAACGCCGTTGATCGGCCAACCCTCAAAGAGTTCGCCCGCCTCCAGACCACCGAGACCATCTACCGGCTCTTCGCCTGGCGAGCCGGGACCTATGAGTTCGTGGCCGAGCCCGTTGACTATGACGAGGCCAGCTACGAGCCGATTCGTTCCGAGAACATCCTCATGGAAGGGTTCCGGATGGTCGACGAGTGGCCCGCGGTTCGCCGGGTCATTCCCTCGATGCAGCACACATTCCTTGTCATCAAGGAGCTGCCGCCACCGTCGGTTGAGGGCAGCGCCGACGACGACCTGCTGGCCGGTCTGGACCATGCGCTGTCGGGCAGCGGCGAGGATTCGGCCCCCCGTCAGCGGGCCATCGGCGACGCCGACCGTCGCATCTTCGGGTTCGTTGCACCGGGTCGAACGGTGACCGAGATCGTCGATCTGTCGCGGATGGGGGAGTTTGAGACCTGCAAGGCCCTGGCAACCCTCGTCACCAACAACCTCCTCTCGATAGTTTCGCCACAGGCGGCCCAGGAAGCGCCCAGCGCTGTGTGGAAGGCGGCACTGGCCGCCGAACTCCGTTCCATCGGTGCCCGTGTTGCCGTGGGCGCCGTCGCAGCCCTGCTGGTTGGGGGCCTGGTGCGGGGGGCATCCACCGTCGACGGCGGCGTGCTGCAGGGCGCCCCTGATATGAGCCTGGCCGCCACCATCGCTGAAGCGCAGGGCCAGCTCCAGTTGACGAAGGTTCACCGGGCGATCGCGGTTTTTGCATTGGAGCGCGGGCGGCTGCCAAACCAGCTCGACGAACTCGTCGAACTCGGTCTGATTGCCCAGGGCGACCTGGACGGCGTGTTCACCGACCCCTTGCTGTATCGCGTGGTGGCCGGTCGCTACGTGCTGGCGCTGCCCGTTCGCTGATGAGCCACCGCGAGAGG
>Ga0247834_1001931_pt1 | contig 33106 bp, 28 predicted proteins | sample LaCruzMarch2015__8_FD_187118 | JGI IMG/M metagenome (GOLD analysis project Ga0247834, IMG submission 187118) | Freshwater microbial communities from meromictic Lake La Cruz, Castile-La Mancha, Spain - LaCruzMarch2015_12m | ecosystem: Environmental > Aquatic > Freshwater > Lake | place: Spain... | reverse complement strand
TCTGAGAGGTTTTTTTCAATCGCCAGGCAACTGAGATTGGAATACGCAGGAGCGATTTATCATGTGATGAGCCGGGGGGATCGGCAGGAGGCGATTTTTTTGGATGACGAGGATCGGCGGCGGTTTTTGAAGACGCTGGGGGAGGCTTGCGAGAAGGCGGGATGGCAGGTGCATGCGTATTGCCTGATGGGAAATCATTTTCATCTGGCGGTGGAGACGCCGCAGCCGACTCTGGTGGCGGGGATGAAGTGGTTTTTGGGAACCTACACGCAGAGGTTCAATGCGCGGCATCGGCTGCCGGGGCATTTTGAGGGCTGACATCGGCAGCCTCCCGCCATATTGTTTATCAGCTTGAGGTGCCCAACCCCGCCCAGGAAACAAAACCATGAAAAATACTCTCCTTGCCGCAGCGGTTGCCGTGGCACTCGTCACCACCGCCTACCAATCACCGGCCGCCGACAGCGTGGCGGACCAACTCGAGATCGTCACCAGCGCGATGAATTCTCTCCCTGACGTCATCTTCTACAAGGATATGGATGGAGTTTACCGCGGCGGCAATAAGGCGTGGGCTGCCTTGGTGGGGCGTCCGTTCGCCGAGTTGGTCGGAAAAACGGACGCCGAGATCTTCCCAGCCGAACTTGCCATGGCCTACCGAGCCGATGACCAGAAGACCCTGGCCAGCGGAAAGCTGAGGCAATTTCAGGAATGGCTGGTCTACCCCGACGGCCGCAAAGTTTACGCTGACACCTTGAAGTTGCCTTGGGTCGGCGAGGACGGCAAGGTTTTGGGCGTGGTCGGGGTCTGCCGCGTGGTGGCGGCACCTGCCGGAGAAAAACCTGCGCTGAACCAGTAGAATCATCCGAAGCCTCGGGCATTCACTGAACATCACCACCGAAACATCTGGCGACACGCTCACGGTCAAACTCGACGGACTTCTCAAGCCCCCCGACGGCCCCGTCGCTCGGTGCCAAGCTTGTCTTGAACGGCATGCGTGAACTCGGTCCTGACCTCGCGAAATCCACTCTGTTTCCAGCGCTGAAATCCGCAGTGTGCTGAAAGCTCACTAAGCCATAGCCAAAGCGCAGGGGAAATTGGTGGTGACCAATGTCTCGCCCCTCGTGTGCGAGGTTTTTGATCTCACTGGCCTGTTCAACAAAATAAGTGCCACCTCTTGCTCGCGCCTCCCTGAGTGGTTACAAAAAACAAATGCCCATCCTTCTCGCCATCGAGACCTCTTGCGATGAAACCGCCGCTGCCGTTTTGCGGGGCTTTGAAGGTGTGCTGGCACATGAGATTTTCAGTCAGGCCGAGATTCACTCCCATTTCGGTGGAGTCGTTCCTGAGGTGGCATCCAGAAACCACCTTGTTTCAGCACCCGTGATCATCGATAGCGCCATGGAAAAAGCCGGACTACGAATTCAGGATCTCGACGCCATCGCAGCAACCACCGGCCCCGGCCTTGCCTCCTCACTTCTTGTTGGCGCCGCGGCAGCAAAGGGCCTCTGCATCGGAGCTGGAAAACCATTCCTTGCGATCAATCATATCGAAGGCCATCTGCTCTCGCCCTTTTTTGGTCATGAAACAATCCCTCCCCACACGGCCCTGGTGGTGAGCGGGGGGCACACGCTGTTGCTTGATGTGGAGGGCTTCGGCCGCTATCGCCTCTTGGGCCGCACTCTTGACGACGCCGCCGGTGAGGCCTTCGACAAGGTCGCCAAACTTTTCGGCCTCGGCTACCCGGGCGGTATCGAGATCGACCGCATGGCTCGTAGTGGCAATCCCGCGCGGTTTGAGTTTCCTCGCGGCATGATCGACTCGGGTGACTTGGATTTCAGCTTCAGCGGGCTCAAGACGGCCGTGCGCACTTTTCTCGAAAAACACGGCACGCCGGCCGTGGTGGATCTTCCTGACATCTGCGCCTCGTTCCAAGCGGCTGTTATCGATGTTCTCATCTCCAAGCTCTTCAAGGCGGCCCGACAAAACAGCCGTCGCGTGATCAGCCTGAGCGGGGGTGTGAGCGCGAACTCCTCGCTCCGCTCGCGCTCGATCGAACGAGCCGCAGGGGAGGGGCTCGAAATCCATTTTCCGCCGCAGGGACTCCTCACCGACAACGCGCTCATGATCGCCTTTGCTGCCGCGCACCATCTGGCCGCTTCCAGCAGTCTTTCTCCGCTCCGCTCCGATTCTGTCAAAAAAATGCTTTCTGAATTGAAAAAACACTTGTTTCCAATATACGACTCGCTATTGACGGACTTTTTGGAAACCTGCTTTAATCAATTCGCAGTAGCCTAAATATCAATAATTAAATCATGGCCCTCTCTCTCAACAAACCTAAGCTCGACAACCTCGCCTCCGACATCTGGAAATCGGCTGAGCGGCTGCGAGGGAAGTTCAAGTCCTACGAGTATCAGAGCGTCATCCTGCCCATCATCGTCATTCGCCGGTTGGAGTGTGTGCTCATTGATTGGCGGACGAAGAAAGCCGCCGAGGTTCTGAAGAACCGGCCCAAGCTTACCGAACAGGAACTTGCCAAGCTGGTGAAGGAACTGGAGCTGAATCCCAAGCAGTGCCCGTTCTCGAATACCACCGACTGGACGCTGCGCTCCGTCTATGAGGACGACCACTCGCTGCTAGAGGCGAACTTCCGCGCCTACATCAATGGCTTCTCGAAGAACGTCGATGACGTCATCGAGCACTTCAATTACCGCGCCACCATCGCCCTCATGGTGAAGAACAACCGGCTGGCTCCGATCCTGAATCAATACGAGGAACTAGCGCTCGGCCCTGACCAACTCTCCGGGCTGGAGATGGGTTACATCTATGAAGAGCTGCTCCGGCGCTTCTCGGAACAAAGCGGCGACGAGGCCGGGGAGCACTTCACCCCGCGCGAAGTCATCCGTCTCATGGTCGGGTTGTTGGACTTTCCCATCCCTGACCGGCACTTCTCCGTTTATGATCTGGCGGATGGCACAGGGGGCATGCTGTCCATTGCGAAGGAGCACCTGCTCGAACGTGCCGCCACTCCGGCGGAAAAGGAACGCGTGGAGAAGTTCCTCACCACTCACGGCCAGGAGCTTAACCCCACGAACTACGCGGTCTGTCAGGCCGACCTGCTCATCAAGAACGACCGGCAGGCCACCGTCCGCCTGGGGAACTCACTGATCCCGCATGATCCCCACAGCAAAGATCCCGGAGATCAGTGGCCGGAGCCGAAATGGCGCTTCAATCGGATGCTTAGCAATCCGCCGTTCGGCGTCACCTGGGGGGGCAAGGACGGTTACGAAGCGCAAGTGCGCAAACTTTTGACGACCCGTTACAAGGCCGGCCTGCCGCGCGTGAATGACGGCGCGCTGCTCTTTCTGCAAACCATGCTGGCCAAGATGGCCACGGTGGAGGAAGGCGGCAGCCGCATCGCCGTCATCTTCAATGGCTCACCCCTCTCCAATGGCGACTGCGGCTCTGGCGAGAGCGAGATCCGCCGCTGGATTCTGGAGAACGACTGGCTGGATGCCATCGTCATGCTGCCCGACCAGTTGTTCTACAACACCGGCATCTTCACCTACATCTGGCTGCTGCGAAATGACAAGCCCGCCAGCCATACAGGCCGCGTCATGCTCATTGATGCCCGCCAGCAGTTTGAGAAGGAGCCGAAATCCTTCGGCAACAAACGCCACCGCATCACCGATGCGCACCGCGCCTGGATCGAGGAGCGCTATAACAAAGGCTGGGCCAAGGGCTATGCCGACGAGCAGGTCAAAATATTCCCACGCGAAGACTTCGCTTACCACAAGGTCAGCGTCGTCTTCTGGCAGACGGATGAGCACGACAAGCCAGCCATCGTCACCGAGCCTTACGAGAAGGCCTTCACTGCTGCCAACGTGAAGAAGGAGCAGGACTTCCACGAGAGCGATCTGACCTTCCGCGTCGTCGCGCGACTTTCCAAAGTCGCGAAGCCGAAGACCATTGAGTTCACCGTCAAAGCAGCGGACAACGCCGCCAAGAAGTTCAAGGAAGCTCTGGCCGGTGCTGAGGAAATCGTCTCCGTCGAGTGGACCCACCGGCACTACGTGCAGGATGATGAATACATCCCGCATGGCGAGGACATCGCCGCCTTCCTGAAACGGGAAATCGCCAAGCCGATCATCCGCTGGGAAGAGGCGAAGAAGGACGGCAAGACCGTGCTCGGCTACGAGATCCTGCCGAATAAATACTTCTACCGCTATCAGCCGCCCACACCCGCCAAGGACTTGCTGGCAGAGTTCTGGAAGCTGGAGAAGGACGCGGAGAAAATGCTGGAGGGATTGGCTGGAAACGCATGAAACTGCTCTCCCAACCAGTTGTTGAGTGGCTCGGCACTACGCCGCATGGATGGTCTCAGCCGCGATTGAAGGGAATCTTCCGAGACAGCACCGGTGCGATTTCTATAGAGCAGTTGGCCGAGCTGGAGGTGCAGCATTACTCCATTCCTAACTTCGACGAGTTTGGTGCGCCAGCCCGCGAAGATGGGGCAACAATCGCGAGCAACAAAACGCTGCTTCGAGGCGGTGAAATACTCTTCTCTAAACTCAACTGCCACAAACCTCGCGTATGGCTCGTGCCGCACGACGACCAAGTTAAAGTCGCTTCCACGGAATTCATCCCACTGGCTGAGTGGCACTCCGGCAAAACAGACAAACGGTTTGCCGCCTACCTCGTTGGTTCTGCGGTCTTCGCTGAATACATGACGTGCTTTCAAACATCGGTCACGAACTCGCATCGCCGCATCAATCCAACTGATCTCTGGCAAACGCGCGTTCCGCTCCCACCGCTGCCGGAGCAACAGCGCATCGCGGCGTATCTGGATGCGAGTTGTGCGGCGATTGACGCAGCGGTGGCCGCCAAGCGCCGCCAACTCGAAACGCTCGACGCTCTTCGCAAGTCCATCATCAAGCATGCGGTGACGATGGGCCTCAATCCATCGGTGAAAACGCAGCGCACGAACGTCGAGTGGATTCCTGAAATGCCCAAGCACTGGCGACTGGTGCGCGTCAAGGACGTGATGGAGTTCTTCAACACTGTCCGCGTGCCCTTGAGCGCCGCAGACCGTGGAGTGATGACTGAGAAGACTTACGACTACTACGGTGCGTCAGGTGTCATTGACAAAGTCGAAGCCTATCATTTCGACGGCACCTACATCCTGATCGCCGAAGATGGCGCGAACCTCCTCACCCGCTCAAAGCCGCTGGCCTTCCTGGCGAGTGGTAAGTTCTGGGTGAACAACCACGCTCACATCCTCAATCCTCGCTGGGGCGGCGATAAGACGTTCTTCGTGAACTTGCTGGAGGCACAAGATTTCTCACTCTTCGTCACCGGTGCAGCGCAGCCGAAGCTCACGATGGAGAATCTCGGGCGCTTCAAGTTTGCCCTGCCACATCGAGCGGAGCAGATGGAGATTGCCGCTTTTATCGGAACGAAGAATTCGGAGTTCCGTCCATTGCTTGCGCTGATTGAGCGGCAGATCGAAACGCTGGTGAACTACCGCAAGTCACTGATCCACGAATGCGTCACCGGCCAGCGGCGGATCACGGAGGCGGACGTGCGTGCGATTCAGGAGCGGGCCGCTAAACTGACCCAAGAACCGACGTTACCCCACACGCCCGCATGAGCCCCAAGCCACGCCAACCCACCGTGAAGAAAGCCGCTTTGGCCAAGACTGCGCCCAAACGTGCTGCCGCTGACCCGTTGCTAACAGACCTGCGGCAAATGATCGCGGAGGCGCGGGAGCAGGTCGGTCGAACGGTAAATGCAGGTTTGACACTGCTTTATTGGGAAGTAGGCACCCGCATCCGAAAGGACATCCTGCAAGACGCGCGGGCTGAGTATGGGGGCAAGATTGTCTCCGCAGTGGGGAGACAATTGGAGCGGGAGTTTGGCCGGGGATTTGGCGACAAGAACCTGCGCCGGATGATCCAATTTGCCGAGGTGTTCCCGGAGCGGAAGATTGTCGTATCACTGATACGACAATTGAGCTGGACCCACTTCATCGCGCTGATCCCGCTGAGCAAGCCGCTGCAGCGCGACTTCTACGCGGAGATGTGCCGGGTGGAACGCTGGAGCGTGAGTGCACTGCGCGAGAAGATCGGCGGGATGCTCTACGAGCGCACTGCGCTTTCCAAAAAGCCTGCCAAGCTGGCGGAGCGGGAACTGAAGGCACTGCGAGATGAGGACAAGCTGACGCCCGACCTTGTGTTCCGCGATCCCTACTTCCTCGATTTCCTGGGGCTGAGGGACACCTACGCGGAGAAGGACCTGGAGGCGGCGATCCTGCGGGAGATGGAGTCCTTCATCCTGGAGCTGGGCGTAGGCTTTGCCTTTCTGGAACGGCAGAAGCGGGTGACGGTGGACGGAGTGGATCATTACCTGGACCTGCTCTTTTATCACCGCAACCTGCGGCGACTGGTGGCTGTGGAGCTGAAGCTGGCAGACTTCAAACCGGGGGACAAAGGGCAGATGGAACTCTACCTCGGCTGGCTGAACCGCTACGAGCGCAAGGAAGGCGAAGAAGCCCCTATCGGCCTGATCCTATGCGCCGGGAAACGTCAGGAAACCATCGAACTGCTAAATCTGGAGCGCAGCGGCATCCAGGTTTCCAGCTATTGGACTGAAGCCCTGCCGAAAGCAGAAATGGAACGTAAACTGCACGAAGCCGTCGCGCTGGCCCGTGCCCGACTGAAACTCGACGCTCCCTGATCATGGCGAAAAAGAAGAAAGCTCCCGAGCTGACCTTTCAGCAACACATCGCGGATTACCTGATCCGCGTGCATGGCTATGGCGAGTTGGAACAGTCCGACATCACGGATACGGAGCACTGCATCGCCGAAGATCAGCTCTGGGCCTTTCTGAGTGCCACGCAGGCGGACACACTGAAGAAGCTGACCGACGACTACGGCACGGATGCGCGGGAGGAGGTCTTCAAAGCGCTGCGCAAGGCACTGGAGCACACGCCGTTGTGGTTGCTCTTCCGGCAGGGCTTGCCAGTGCGAGGGCTCACGTTTCAGCTCTACTATGCCAAGCCCCGCTCCGCTGAAAGCGCGGGTGCCAAGGGCTATGCCGAGAATCGCATCACCTTCCGTCCGCACTTCTACTTTGGGGAGGTGAACCACGAGATTGATTTCGTCTTTTACCTCAATGGCCTGCCAATCGTGGACCTGGAGTTGAAACATGAGGCGAATCAGAACGTGGAGCACGCCGTGGCGCAGTTTGTGGCCCGCGATCACTCGCACAAAATCTTCCAGCATCCCTTCCTGTATCTGGCGGCGGACACTTCCGAGGCGAAGGCTGCCACCGACCCGCGTCAGGAGCAGAACTTCCGCGCGCACAACATGGGCCTGACGAACACGCCCGTGAATAAGGACGAGTATCCGGTGGAGTTCCTTTACCGTGAGGTGCTGTCGCGTGAGCAGTTGCTGGAGGCGCTGTCTTTCTTCCTCGTCCGTGTGCCTGAGCGTAAAGCGGAGGATGACAAGCCTGCGCGCCCGGCCAGCACGATCTTCCCTCGCTTTCACCAAACCCGACTGGTGCGGCGGGTGGCGGAGGACATCACGGCGCACTTCGTCACGGCAGGAGACATCGGCAAAAAGTATCTGGCCGACCATTCCGCCGGCAGCGGTAAGACGCTGTCCATCTGCTGGCTGGCCGACCGCCTGCACAGCCTCTATAAGCCCGGCACGAACGAGAAGCTGGTCGATATCACCTTCATCCTCACGGACCGCAAATCACTCGACACGAACATCCGCGAGGACATGGACAAGTTCACCCACCTCAAGGATGTCGTGGGCATCGCGAAGCATTCCGACGACCTGCCGCGCTTCCTCAAGGAGCGGCGATCCATCATCGTGACCACGCAGCAGAAGCTGACTTATGTGCTGGATGAACTCCTGAAGAATCCAGAGCTGAAGAAGCTGCGCGTGGCCTTCCTCATTGATGAAGCGCACCGCTCGCAGGAAGGCCAGGGTGGCGCGGCCATCCGCCTGCCCTTCCGCAAAGAAGGCGAACCGGACGATGAAGCGCCCGAGGAAGATCCCGAAGAGAAGCTGGCGAAGGTGATCCGCGAGCATGATCTGAATCAACTGTTCATCGCCTTCACGGCCACGCCTTCACCAGCCACAGTGGACCTGTTTGGCAATGCCTTCGACAGCTACACGGAGGCGGAGGCGATCGCGGAGGGTTACATCGTGGACGTGGCGGCAAGCATCATTTCCTACAAGACGCTCTACAACCTGCACTGCCCCATCGTGCCGCTGCCGGACGAGGAGAAGCTTTACCCCAAGGGCGTGGTGTCCAAGGCGCTGCAAAACATGGCTTTCCAGGATGACGGTCTGATCCAATACAAGGCCGAGGTGATGCTGCGCATCTTCGAGAAGGATGTGATGCCGCTGATCGGTGGACGTGCCAAGGCGATGATCGTCACCTCATCTCGCGTGGCCGGGCTGCGGTATTTCAACATCATCAAAGAGAAGCTCAAGGAGCGCGGAGCCGACTACAAGGTGCTGTATGCCTTCTCTGACTTCGTCCACCCGGAGACGAATGAGGCCATCAGTGAATACGCGGTGAATGAGCTGCAGAGTGGTGAGCTGATCGAGAACCGCTTCGAGGGCGATGACTACCGGATCATGGTAGTGGCGAACAAGTTTCAGACGGGCTTCGACCAGCCTCTGCTCGCGGGCATGTTCCTCGACAAGCCAGTGGTGGATCGCAATGCCGTGCAGACAGTCTCACGGCTGAATCGCTGTCACTACGGCAAGAAGACTGTGGTGGTGGTGGACTTCACCAACAACGCCACGCAGATCCTCAAAGCCTTCGCCAAGTATCGCAAAGGCACGCCCTTCAAGCAGGAAGAGCCGGACGAAGAAACCTGCACAAAACTGTATGACGAGATCATCGCAGCAGGTGTTTTCACCCAGAAGGACGCCACCGATCTGGCTGCGCTGATCAAGGGCGGAACGGATGCGCAGGTTCAGTTCCAAGTGAATGCACTGCGAACGCGCTTTCAGGCGAGGCTCGGCGATTGGGAAGAGCGCAAGGCCTTCGTCTATTTGATGGCCCGCTTCGTGAAGAGCTATCATTTCCTGACCTGCTTCTTCACCTACCCAGCAATAGTGCAGGAGTTTGCCAGTTTTGCCGAATGCGTCGGCCCGCAGCTCATCAAGGCCGGGACTGTTTCAGAGATGATGAAGAAGATCCGCGCTTCGTTCGTAACAAAAGCCGCTGTGCAGTATCAAGGCGTGATGACCAGCAGCGGTCCCGTGAAGCTCCAGCCCGGCAAAGGCAAGGGCGGCGCAGGCCCGCCACCTGTGAAAGTGTCCGTGCAAGACGTGATCGCGCAGATTCGAGCCCGGCATCAGATCACCGACGAAGAGGCGCTCTACATCAAAGAGGTCACGGAAGAGAAGATCGCCGATCCTGTGATTCGCAGCACGGTCGAAGCTCATCGGGGCAACAGCATCTACTTGGAAGGTCCGTATCGTGGACAGGTGAATGGAGATATCCAGACGACCTACGATGCACGCGGACGTTACGACGAACTCGCCGACCCGAAATACACCGACACCGGCGGTATCTTTGACATCATGGCGGTGACCGTCATCCAAACCCATCTGGCTCAGGCCGCCTGACGCATGAGCAAGACCATCCAAGACATCCCCGAAGCCGACCGTCCACGCGAGAAGCTGCTGCGCAAAGGCGCGAAGGCACTCAGCGACCAGGAACTACTCGCTGTGCTACTCGGCAAAGGCACGCCCGGCATGGACGTGATGACGCTGGCCTCCAAGCTGGCGCGGCTCATCGACGAGAAGGGACTGGACGTGAAGGCCGAAGAACTCTCGCAATTCGACGGCGTCGGCGATGCCAAAGCCACGCTGATCCTCGCCGCCATCGAGTTCGCCCGCCGCCGAATCAAACCCGAAGGCGCGAAGATTGTGACGCCTGCCGACCTGCTGCCACACGTCCGCCACTACGCCGACCGCAAGCAGGAGCATTTCCTCTGCGCCAGCATCAACGGCGCGAACGAGATTCTGAACATCCGCGTGGTGTCCATCGGCCTCATTGACCGCAGCCCCGTGCATCCCCGCGAAGTCTTTGCCGATGCCCTCTCCGACCGTGCCTCCGCCGTCATCGTCGCCCACAACCACCCCAGCGGCGGCCTCGAACCATCGCCCAGCGACATCGAAATCACCGCGCAACTAAAAGCCGCCGGAGCCATCGTTGGCATCGACCTACTTGACCACATCATCTTCAACAGGACGGGCTATTTCAGTTTCTTGGAAGCAGGAACTTTGTAGCGACGCAAGCTGGCAAACCATTTTAAAAAACTTGGAAACTGGGGTTTAGGCAGCATTTCCTCTCATTTTGCTTTGGATGGGAGTTCGCAGCCGAGCTCACGATTTATATTGAGCATCCGTTTCTGAGTGAATTCCGGAGGTTTCCCTTGACGATGCGGTGGCGGAGGGATTTTTTGTGGCGTTGTGAGTGCTGTTGCCGAAATCAAAGCTGCAATCGAAAAATTGCCAGTTCTCCAAGTTGACCAATTGGCTCATTGGCTGGAGGGTTTTCTACAACGGCGCGTATCGACGCCTGCCTTGGAAAATTGGTTGTTGAATGCAAAGGGCGCGGCTGTTCCGGATGCTCAAACTCAGGCGATTATGAACCTGACCCGTGGTGAAGAATGACCCTACTGGATACCAATGTGTTGTTGGACATAGCCACTGCCGATCCAGTCTGACTTGAATGGTCGGAAAATCAAATTCGGTCCGTGGCGCTTGAGGGGCCGATATGCATCAATCCTATTATCTATGCGGAACTTGCTCCCGCATTTTCCTCGGCGAGGGAATTGGATCGTTGGCTCGTCCCTGAAGTTTTCAAGCGCCTCCCGCTACCCTTACTCCGCCGGTTGGCTGGCGGAGGCGGCATTTCTCAAATGCCTCCGAAGCGGTGGCGTGAAGACATCCCCTTTGCCTGACTTCTACATTGGCGCCCATGCAGAGGCCGAGGGGCTCGTTCTGGTCACGCGTGATCCGGTGCGGTATCGCACTTATTTCCTCAAGGTCAGGCTGGTAGCCCCAGCATAGAAACCTACGGCGAGGAAACGGCGCTTGAGAGGTTGAAAAAATGGAGATCAAACTTACCATGCGGAGCATGGAAATGAACTCGCCCCATTTTTTTGAGCTTCCAGTTTTTACGGTGCCGCAGCAAGAGCCGGAATTGATGGGCTATGAAAAAGCCCTTACAGAATTCGAAGAGATCATTAAGGATTTTCGCCTCCTCGAGAGGCCCAGGCCAGCCGAGAATCTACCCGAGTTCAAGATGTGATCGGGTAAAAATGGATCCAGATGAATCAACCAGAAAAAGGGAGCGATTTATCATGTGATGAGCCGGGGGGATCGGCAGGAGGCGATTTTTTTGGATGACGAGGATCGGCGGCGGTTTTTGAAGACGCTGGGGGAGGCTTGCGAGAAGGCGGGATGGCAGGTGCATGCGTATTGCCTGATGGGAAATCATTTTCATCTGGCGGTGGAGACGCCGCAGCCGACTCTGGTGGCGGGGATGAAGTGGTTTTTGGGAACCTACACGCAGAGGTTCAATGCGCGGCATCGGCTGCCGGGGCATTTTGAGGGCTGACATCGGCAGCCTCCCGCCATATTGTTTATCAGCTTGAGGTGCCCAACCCCGCCCAGGAAACAAAACCATGAAAAATACTCTCCTTGCCGCAGCGGTTGCCGTGGCACTCGTCACCACCGCCTACCAATCACCGGCCGCCGACAGCGTGGCGGACCAACTCGAGATCGTCACCAGCGCGATGAATTCTCTCCCTGACGTCATCTTCTACAAGGATATGGATGGAGTTTACCGCGGCGGCAATAAGGCGTGGGCTGCCTTGGTGGGGCGTCCGTTCGCCGAGTTGGTCGGAAAAACGGACGCCGAGATCTTCCCAGCCGAACTTGCCATGGCCTACCGAGCCGATGACCAGAAGACCCTGGCCAGCGGAAAGCTGAGGCAATTTCAGGAATGGCTGGTCTACCCCGACGGCCGCAAAGTTTACGCTGACACCTTGAAGTTGCCTTGGGTCGGCGAGGACGGCAAGGTTTTGGGCGTGGTCGGGGTCTGCCGCGTGGTGGCGGCACCTGCCGGAGAAAAACCTGCGCTGAACCAGTAGAATCATCCGAAGCCTCGGGCATTCACTGAACATCACCACCGAAACATCTGGCGACACGCTCACGGTCAAACTCGACGGACTTCTCAAGCCCCCCGACGGCCCCGTCGCTCGGTGCCAAGCTTGTCTTGAACGGCATGCGTGAACTCGGTCCTGACCTCGCGAAATCCACTCTGTTTCCAGCGCTGAAATCCGCAGTGTGCTGAAAGCTCACTAAGCCATAGCCAAAGCGCAGGGGAAATTGGTGGTGACCAATGTCTCGCCCCTCGTGTGCGAGGTTTTTGATCTCACTGGCCTGTTCAACAAAATAAGTGCCACCTCTTGCTCGCGCCTCCCTGAGTGGTTACAAAAAACAAATGCCCATCCTTCTCGCCATCGAGACCTCTTGCGATGAAACCGCCGCTGCCGTTTTGCGGGGCTTTGAAGGTGTGCTGGCACATGAGATTTTCAGTCAGGCCGAGATTCACTCCCATTTCGGTGGAGTCGTTCCTGAGGTGGCATCCAGAAACCACCTTGTTTCAGCACCCGTGATCATCGATAGCGCCATGGAAAAAGCCGGACTACGAATTCAGGATCTCGACGCCATCGCAGCAACCACCGGCCCCGGCCTTGCCTCCTCACTTCTTGTTGGCGCCGCGGCAGCAAAGGGCCTCTGCATCGGAGCTGGAAAACCATTCCTTGCGATCAATCATATCGAAGGCCATCTGCTCTCGCCCTTTTTTGGTCATGAAACAATCCCTCCCCACACGGCCCTGGTGGTGAGCGGGGGGCACACGCTGTTGCTTGATGTGGAGGGCTTCGGCCGCTATCGCCTCTTGGGCCGCACTCTTGACGACGCCGCCGGTGAGGCCTTCGACAAGGTCGCCAAACTTTTCGGCCTCGGCTACCCGGGCGGTATCGAGATCGACCGCATGGCTCGTAGTGGCAATCCCGCGCGGTTTGAGTTTCCTCGCGGCATGATCGACTCGGGTGACTTGGATTTCAGCTTCAGCGGGCTCAAGACGGCCGTGCGCACTTTTCTCGAAAAACACGGCACGCCGGCCGTGGTGGATCTTCCTGACATCTGCGCCTCGTTCCAAGCGGCTGTTATCGATGTTCTCATCTCCAAGCTCTTCAAGGCGGCCCGACAAAACAGCCGTCGCGTGATCAGCCTGAGCGGGGGTGTGAGCGCGAACTCCTCGCTCCGCTCGCGCTCGATCGAACGAGCCGCAGGGGAGGGGCTCGAAATCCATTTTCCGCCGCAGGGACTCCTCACCGACAACGCGCTCATGATCGCCTTTGCTGCCGCGCACCATCTGGCCGCTGGGCATAGCCATCCGATCGATAGCGAAATCCTGCCGAACTTTAATCCTCACATTTTGTGAATACGCTCACGCTTTTTTTTGCTCGAAAAAGACAACTCCAAGCTCAGCCCGCGCGTAATGTCTGGTGGAACGGAAGAGACTCTAAAATTTTTCATGTGCAGAACACAAATTTTGTCTTTTAGTAACCACGAAATTCTGAAACCTCTTTTCTAAAAAAATGTCAGCAACTACCATCGACGCACCAGTTCAAGAAACGACTTCCCACGCGCACACCGACCATGAAGTCGGTTTCATCCGCAAATACCTTTGGACTTACGACCACAAGATGATCGGTCTCCAATACCTGTGGACGGCTCTCGCTTTCCTCTTTCTCGGGGGTGCCCTCGCACTGGGTGTCCGCTGGCAGCTTGGCTTCCCAGGTGCAGAAATTCCTCTCATCGGCAAACTCCTGCCGGCCACTGTGGCCATCGATGGCGCTATTATTCCAGGCGGCTACAACATGCTCGTGACGATGCATGCCACCATCATGGTTTTCTTTGTGGTCATGCCGCTTCTCATCGGAGCCTTTGGTAACTACCTCATCCCTCTTCAAATCGGAGCGGGAGACATGGCATTTCCTCTCTTAAACGAGCTCAGTTACTGGCTCTATGTGCTCTCGGGTGTCATTTTACTCGGTGCCTTCTTCGCCCCGGGCGGCGCACCCGGAACTGGCTGGACAGCTTACGCACCCCTTAGCTCCGTGGCGGCCTACAATGGAACTCCGATTGGGCAAAGTCTCTGGGGAGCGGCCCTTTTCGTCAACGGTCTCTCATCGATTGCGGGTGCGACAAATTATGTCACGACCGTGGTAAATATGCGTGCACCAGGCATGACGATGTTTCGCATGCCGCTTCCGGTCTGGTCACTTTTCATCACAGCGATCCTTCTTATCCTTGCGGTTCCTGTTCTCTCTGCTGCGGCTGCCATGCTTTTTGCAGACCTCAACTTGGGCACGAGCTTCTTCTCGCCCCAAGGCGGTGGGCAACCTCTCCTCTGGCAGCACCTCTTCTGGTTCTTCGGCCACCCCGAGGTCTATATCATGATTCTTCCTGCGATGGGTTTTTCTTCAGAAATTCTCGCCGTGTTCTCCCGCAAGCCTATCTTTGGCTACAAAGCCATGGTCTATGCCATGATTGCTATCGGATTCCTCGGATTTGTCGTTTGGGGTCACCACATGTTTGTTAGCGGAATGAACCTCACGCTCAGCGCGGCCTTTTCGGTGTCGACAATGGTGATTGCTGTGCCATCGGCCATCAAGACTTTCAACTGGATGGGAACCATCTGGCGTGGCTCAATTGAGTTCACGACGGCAATGTGCTTCGCGCTCGCTTTCGTCTCGATGTTCGTCATCGGTGGTCTGAGCGGTATCTTCATGGCCTCCACACCGGTCGACCTTTTTGTCCACCACACTTATTTCATCGTTGCGCATTTCCACTACGTGCTCTTCGGCGGAAGCATCTTCGCCATCTTCGGCGCGATCTACTTCTGGTTTCCAAAAATGTTTGGCCGCATGCTGAATGAATCACTCGGCAAGTGGCATTTCTTTTTGACCTTGATCTTTTTTAACCTTGCCTTTTTCCCCATGCACAACTTGGGGCTTGGCGGCATGATGCGCCGTATTGCGGACCCCACTGTCTACGAACACCTGCGCCAACTCCAACCCCTCAACCAACTTTGCACCATCGGGGCGATGGGACTGGGTTTCACGACTTTCGTGTTTCTCTGGAATGTCGTCATGAGCCTGCGCAGTGGTAAAAAAGCTCCGAATAATCCATGGAATTCCAACACTTTGGAGTGGACTGTTGCATCGCCTCCCGGGCACGGCAACTTCGAGAAAACTCCACTCGTTTACCACGGACCCTACGAATACAGCGTTCCTGGTCTCGACAAGGACTATCTCCCACAAACTGAGCCCGCGCCTGAAAATGCGCGTCTCGAATCCCACTAAGCTATTCTCTCATGGTTGGAACACGGACATCTCTGAGCTTCCGTCGCGTTGCTATCCACATCTGGGCCATCCTCACACTGGTCGCAACTTTCATTCTGCTCTGCAGCGGCGGTATTGTAACATCCAAGGGAGTTGGCATGTCAGTTCCAGACTGGCCGACCACCTACGGATATAACATGTTTCTGTTTCCCATGTCTGGTTGGGTGGGCGGTATCTTTTATGAGCACGGCCACCGCCTCATCGCATCTTGGGTGGGTCTCATGACTATGATCCTTGCAGCAAGTCTTCTGGCCTCCGAGCCACGCCGCTGGGTGAAAAATCTGGGCATCATCGCATTTGTAGCGGTCTGCGTTCAAGGTCTGCTCGGCGGCCTTCGCGTCTCACTCTTCAAAGATGAAATCGGTATCTTCCATGCGCTTCTCGCTCAGTCGTTTTTTTGCTTGCTTGGGATCCTTGCGATTGCCACCAGCCCGCGATTCGTGCGTGGGGGGTGGGATTCCTTTCTTCCCGACCTTGCTTTGAAGAAGCTGGTAGTGGGAGCCACTCTTTTGATTTTTCTTCAGCTCGGCACAGGTGCCACAATGCGCCATGAGCATGCGGGCCTCTCGATTCCCGACTTTCCGCTTGCTTACGGAAAAATCCTGCCCGACACCTCTGCGACGGTCATCACATCCATCAACGAAGCGCGCGTGGCGGACAGCAAGATGCCAACGAGTGCAGTGCAAATCTGGATTCAAATGGCACATCGCACCGTGGCTGTTGGGATTTTTTTCATCGTTGCCGCCGTGGCGTGGCGTGCATTCGCAAATCCTATCGCTCGCTCGGCCCGACTTGCGTCGGTGGTCTGGTTCCTGATGATTTTTGCTCAGGTTGCTCTCGGGGCATGGACGATTTGGTCTAATAAGGCAGCAGATGTAGCCACGGCACATATGGCTCTCGGCGCTCTTTCCCTTCTTTTTGGTGTTGTTCTTTCGTTCCGGCTCTCGCGTGGTGTCGATGCCAGCCGGTTTGTCGTTCCCGACCGTCCCCCTGTCTCCGACTTCGCCCGCATTGCATGAAGAGCGCTGCCGCCCTTCCAGAGGAGCGCAAACATGCCCTGCTCGACGATGTTCTCGAGTTGGTGAAAGCTCGCCTTTCCCTGCTGGTTCTCATGACCACCCTCGTCGGCTTCCTCCTTGGCTGGCGAGGTCCCTTCAACTGGGTTCTTCTTACAGCCACTCTTCTCGGCACAGCCCTCTGCGCTGGCGGCGCATCCGCGCTGAATCAGTGGTGGGAACGCGATGTCGACAGCCGTATGAAGCGCACACGCGACCGGCCGCTCCCAGCCTCTCGCATGCTGCCGCAAGATGCCCTTCTTTTTGGACTCTTTTTTTCCCTCAGCGGCATCGCGATCCTCGCACTCTTCGCGAATCAGCGCTCTGCCTTCCTCGCTTTCATTACAATAGCGATCTACATCCTCGTCTATACTCCGATGAAGCGCATCAGTTCGCTGAACACCCTCGTCGGAGCGATCCCTGGCGCCCTCCCTCCACTCATCGGCTGGGTTGCCGCCCGTGGAAATTACAACATCGAAGGCTGTCTCCTCTTTGCAACTCTCTGGTTCTGGCAGATGCCCCACTTCCTTGCGATTGCTTGGATGTATAAAGACGACTATGCCGACGGTGGTTTCGTGATGCTCACAGCCAATGACCCCGAAGGTCTCCTCACCTCGCGCCAAGCCCTCCTCTACACGCTCTTTCTTGTGCCCGTGACCCTACTGCCGTCGATGCTCGCCTTCAATTCGTTTGTCTATTTTATCGGGGCCCTCGCGCTCGGCCTTGGTTTTACCGCCTTTGCTGTGCGATTTGTTTCACAGCGCAACCGCACTGCAGCCCGAAATCTTTTCTTCGCGTCGATCATTTACCTGCCACTCCTTCTCGGCTTACTCGTTGCCACGAAGAAATGAATAAAAAACCAAGAACCCGCAATTTTATTGTGATGGGTCTCATCTGGCTTTTTGCTATTTCCCTCTGCGCACTGGTTCTGCTACTTATGCATCTTCGCGGACCATTGATCAGTCCGTAGGCCGTTTCTAAAAAACCAACCCATCATGTCCACAGCAGCCCTTACAAACGATTCTCAAGAACATCACGGAGCATCTCCAGCCACCGCCAAATTCGGCATGATCATATTTTTAATATCCGAGGGCATGCTCTTCGCCGGCCTTCTGGGAGGCTATTTCGTCCTCCGCTGGGCGGAAAATGGTTTTCCCTGGCAGGCAGGCCACTCATGGCCACCCAGCAAGGACATCGCAAAACTCCCCATTCTGCTGACCTCGATTAATACCGTGTTTCTGATCGCGAGCAGCTGCACCTTTCACATGAGCGAGGTTGCCGTTCAAAAAGGAAAGGCTGGTTTAGGTTGGCTTTTTGTGACGATCGCGCTTGGTTCTCTTTTCGTTGGCGTGCAGTGCTACGAATGGTTCCACCTGCATCATGAAGGCCTTTGGTTCAACACGGGCGGCGTCTATGGTTCGAGCTTTTTCGTCATCACCGGATTCCACGGCATCCATGTCGCCATCGGCGTTTTGCTCATCCTCTGGTGCTTCCTGCGTCAGCTCTTTTATCGCAGTTTCACGCCCAGCCACCATATCGGTCTGGCCAATGTCGCACTCTATTGGCACTTTGTAGATGTCGTCTGGTTGTTCGTTCTGACGCTTCTCTACTATGTCTGAGCTCCCCGTGCGGGCTGGCATACCGCGTATCGGATGGGTTGTGGCATTCCTCGCAGCCGCGGGCCTCATAGGTCTCGCTTATGTGAGCCTCAAATCCATCCCTCCTCCGACACTTCCCTCGAACCTCGAGAAAATATCAGAGGTTCCGGAATTTCAGCTCACCGATCAGACCGGTAGGCCGATCACTCGCGAAGATTTAAAGGGTAAAATCTGGGCTGCCAACTTCATCTTTACCCGCTGCAAAGGCCCCTGCCCGATCACTCTCATCCGCATGCAGGAGCTCAATACCAAGCTCAAAAAGGTGAGACGCAATGTGGAGTTGGTCACCTTCACCGTTGATCCAGAATATGACACTCCAGAGGTCTTGAAAACCTTCGGGGAACAACTGGGTGCCGACCCCGCAAATTGGAAATTCCTCACCGGCACGGCAGATGCCATCAAAAATATTGTTGTCACCGGTCTCCTTCAACCGATCGCCAAAGAGCCGGATGGCACGCCTGCCCATTCGTCTCGCATCGTGTTGGTGGACGCCAAAGGCTGGCTCCGTGGATACTGCGACGGACTCGATCCCGAAGCCGTCCAGAAGCTCATGGTGGACATCGGGGAACTCCTGCGCGAAAATCCTCCTGTCACCCAAACCCAGAAGAATTAATCACAAAGCTCATGGAGAAAAAATTACGACTACCCTTCCTGCACTTTGGGTCGTAATTATTTTTGCAAAGAATATTTCTTAAAATGAAACACACCATCGCCCTTCTGTTTGCTTTTTTTCTGACCCGCTTGCCCGATGCCGCTGCGTGTGTGGGCTGTCGTCAGCCTGGTTCAGGTGGTCCAGATGAACCCCAAACGGTTACGGCGGGTATCGCCCTCTCTTGGGGAGTCGTCGGCATGCTCGCCGTCGTCGGCCTGATCATTTCTGGCCTCACCTACTACATTGCGAATACCTGCCGCAATTTGGACCGCGCAAACAAGGTTCCATGAGCGTTTCCGACCTGCCCGCACTCAACGCCGGCCTCAATGCCATTTCCACTCTCCTCCTCCTCGCTGGCTTTATTTTCATCAAGACCGAACGCAAGATAGCGCATCGGACTTGCATGGTTGGGGCCTTCTCCGTTTCGTGCGTCTTCCTCATAACCTATGTGCTGCACAAAATTTTGGTGCAAGGTGTGCACACCCCGTTTGGCGGAGAAGGACTCTGGAAGACCTTCTACTACGGAATGCTTATCTCCCACATCATCTTGGCCATTGTCATCGTGCCGCTCATCCTTACAACCATGACCCATGCAATCAGGGGTCGCTTTGAGCGCCACCGCGCTTGGGCTCGCTGGACATTTCCCCTCTGGTTCTATGTTTCCGTCACTGGTGTTCTCGTTTATTTCATGCTCTACCAGTGGTTCCCCAAAGTCGCGTGATGCCGCTACAGAAGGTCCGAATTTTCTATAGAAATCAAATCCCCCACCAGACCTCACAAAATCTCATTCCAGAAATTCTGTGAATTTTGTAAATTCTGTCTAAAAAACCACCCGCTTTGAGCACCGAATCCACCACCGCCACTCCCCGCCGCCCGATGGGCCTCGAGCACCCTGCTGTGCTCGATGCCTTCGCCCATGATAAACGCCGCGACACCCTTGTGCTGGCCATGTATGAGACCCGCCCTTGGACTGGCGACGAGGCCCATATCCTTCAGCTTCAGGAAAAGCTCAATGCTTATGCCTCCTTCATTCTCGATGGCGAGATGGCCGATTCGTTTCCCCAATTCGTCGGCAAACCGGTGGAAATCCAACTCCGCACCAGGCACCAGCCTGATCCCCTGGTGCTCGGGTTCCTCAGCCAAGCCAAGGAGCAGCTTTCCCTCCAACAAATCACCATTGAAACCATCCTCGTTGATTCCACCGAGGAGTTTGAGCCGGTGCCTTCTGTTCCATCAGCCCATTCCTGCGGTTGCGGCCACGGCGGATGCGAATCCTGAGCCACTCTGTAAGCGGAGTGGCTGGTAGCGACTAATAAGAGGTTCCCTCTTGGCGTGTCTTCAAATCGTAAACTTGTTCGCAGCGCCGTTCCTTGCTGTTCCAACGACCCCCGGCTTCCACGCACTTGTTGATCTGCAAAAAATCGGGACTGAAACCGTGTATGGCAAACAGGGAAAAAAAGTATCCGCACACGATCAGAATCGCGGTTCCCGTGAGCATGATGATGGCCTTGAGCGGCATGGGGTAGGGGAGGTTGGACCTCCTTTCACTCAATCCCCAAAAACTCCAAAAGGCAAAAGAAAACATTTTTTTTCAACTTCCGTTTTATTCCGCTGCTTGATTCCAGTGAACTTTTTGAGACTCTGATTCGGCATTGAAGCCGCCCAAGAAAAGACCTACTCGCATTTTGATCCTCACAGCAAGCATGGGGGAGGGTCACAATACCGCGGCGCGCAACATCCAGAGTGCCCTAAAAGCCAACTGGGGAGGAGTTGTCGAGACGCTCGTTGTGGATCCTTACACGCTCACGAATCCCGTGGTGAATGCCTGCATCCAGAAAGGCTATGCGGCCGCTATCAATAATTACCCACGGCTTTGGAAGGTGGTTTTCGCGATGCTCAGCCAGCCAAAAGTCATTGAGGGCATGGCTCCGCTTTTGCTTCAACTCACCAATGCAGTCCACTCGTTGGTGAGGGAATTCCAGCCTGATCTGGTGGCCTCGACCTACCCCGTCTTCGGCTACATCCTGCAACGCATTCGCCGTGGCGATCCCAAGGTGGATATGCCCTTCCACATGGTCATCACCGACTCCACAATGATCAACCAAACCTGGTATCGCTACCCGTGCGATGGTGCCATCGTCGCCGACGGCCCAACGGCTGAGGTGTTGCGACGCGATGGTGTGCCGGAGGAAAAAATCCACATCTTGGGGTTTCCTGTGGGCCTGCAGTTTGACGAATTCATTCCCACACCGCCTCCGCATGATGGGCACTGGCGTCTCCTTTTTTTTCCGGGTGGGCCGGTCCGTCTCGCTGTCGAGACTCTGCGGCATCTTTCCACCCTCGAGAACGCGAGCGTTTCAGTGATCACGGGGCGGCGGCAGGATGTCCACGCCGCCCTCGTGCGCGCAGGCCTACCCTCGCGGGGGCACCTCATTGGATGGACAGATAAGATGCCGGAGCTCATGGGTTCGCACCATATTTTCATCGGCAAGGCTGGCGGAGCCACGGTTCAGGAGGCCATCGCGGCTCAGATTCCCTTTGTTGTGAGCCACATTGTTCCTGGGCAGGAGGAGGGCAATATCGCTCTCATCCAGCAAACCGCCATTGGAGCGCTGGCCTCAAACAGCCCTGCCGACATTCTACACATCGTCAAAGGAGCTATGACCAACGAAGGGGCCCTCTGGCGGACATGGCGGCGAAATCTCATTCAGCTTCAAAAACCTTCCGCTTCACAGGCGATTGCCTCCTTCCTTTTCAAAAATGCCCAGGGAAGGAAGCCCTGATTCAGAGGCGGTGCCCTTGCTTAGGCCCAGAGGGCTTCAGCCGACGGCAGGCTGTTGCTGAGTTAAGCAGTGGAAGGCACCGAGTCCCCAGATCAGTTCCCGGCAATCAATCGGCACGATTCTCCGGTCGGGAAAGGCCTCGTGGAGTGCGGAGACGGCCCAAGCGTCGTTATGCTCGCTGAAGACGGGAAGGAGCACGACCGAGTTTGCGATATAAAAATTGGCATAGCTGGCCGGCAGGCGCTGTCCATCCCTCATGATGCGCGTTGGCATGGGCAGGGTGAGAACATGCAGCGGTTCACCATCTGCGAGACGCATGACATGAAGCCTGTCGAGATTCCTTCGGAGAGGTTCAAAATTGGGGTCGTGCTCATCCTCCTCGACCGCAGTGATGACGGTGCTGGGCCCGATAAAGCGTGTGATGTCATCCACATGGCCATCGGTATCATCTCCTTCGATACCATCGCCGAGCCACAGGATTTTTCTGACGCCCAGTTTGTCTCGCAATTTCTTCTCAATGGCGGCGCGATCAAGAGTTGGGTTTCGGTTCGCATTCAGCAGGCAACTCTCGGTCGTGAGGAGAGTATCTCGTCCGTTTGTTTCTATTGAGCCGCCCTCCAGAATAAAATGTTCGAAGTTGAAGAGAGGCATGCCGAGGGCCTTTGCGACGGCCGGAGGAACGGCGTTGTCCTCGTCAAAAGGCGAAAGCTTGTAGCCCCAAGCATTGAATCCGAAGTTCAGGACCGCAAGCTGTGGCGACTTCTCGCGCTTCACAAAAATCGGGCCGTGGTCCCGACACCATGGCTCATCGGTGAGAATGTGAAAAAACTCAATGCGTTCGGGCGGGCAGGAGTGGAGAAGTTTTCGGACAGCCTTCTCCTGATCTGCGCCACTGACATTGATGCGGACAATCTCCGAGCTCGCAAGGGCCTCCACCATTTTAACGAAGGTCGGGACCACGCGATCGTAGGATCCGGGAAAGCTGTTGCAACCGGGCTGCGGCCAGGAAATCCAAGTCGCTTCGTGCAGTTCCCATTCGGCCGGCATGCGATAACCTTTTTCTGAGGGGCTTGTTTCGCTCATATCAACCCCTCTTTTCCGATACCCTCGCCGAAGGACAAGGCAAACTTGGTAAAATATTTTTGCATTCCCGAAAAAACAATTTGCTTCCGCGTCGATCCTCTAACGCATGCGAAAAAAAAAGCGGCGGGGGCTCACATTCCCCCGCCGCTTCACACTATGCTGACTAATTTTTAGATAGCCTTTTCCCCCGTCTCGTCCGTGCGGATGCGGATGGCATCCTCGACCGGGGAGACAAAGACTTTTCCATCTCCAATTTTCCCGGTTTTTGCGGACTTGACGATGGCTGCGACGGCGCCCTCCAGGAGCGAGTCTGTGACAACCACCTCGATCTTGATCTTCGGAAGGAAGTCTACCGTGTATTCGCTGCCACGGTAGATTTCGGTGTGGCCCTTCTGGCGACCGAATCCCTTCACTTCGCTCACTGTCATTCCTTCGATGCCGAGATCGGCGAGAGCCTCTTTGACCTCTTCAAGTTTGAAGGGTTTGATAATTGCTTCGATTTTTTTCATGTGTGTAATTTTTAGGGTGTATCGGTTGCCTTAGTCCATCAGGTAGCCTTCTTCGCCGTGCTCCGATGTGTCCAGGCCGAGAGACTCTTGTTCCTCGGTGGCGCGGAGGCCGATGGTGAACTTGACAATGTAGGCGATGATTGCCGTGGCCACCACCGCAAGAACGATGGTCAGAATGCTGGCCTTGATCTGATTCATGAGCAGACCTTCCTTGAGGCCTTCGACCACAGGGTTGGCTTCGGCCGATGCAAAGATGCCTGTAAGGATGGCCCCCAGCGTTCCGCCAATACCATGGACGCCAAAGGTGTCGAGCGCATCGTCATAACCAAGCATTTTCTTGAGGTAGACGACTGCAAAGAACGGGATGATGCCTGCCGCAACCGCCATGATCATTGCGCTGGCCGGTGTCACAAAGCCCGCAGCGGGTGTGACGACAACCAGGCCGGAGACAATGCCCGAGCAGAAGCCGAGCACGCTTGGCTTGCCGCGGGTGATCCATTCCACCCCCGCCCACACGAACCCAGCCGTTGCGGCGCAGAGGAAGGTGGTAGTGAAGGCGTTTGAGGCGATGGCATCGGCGCCGAGCGCGGAGCCCGCATTGAAGCCAAACCATCCAACGAAGAGCATCCCTGTTCCAATCATACAGAGCACCATCGAGTGCGGGGCCATCTGCTGTTTTCCGAAGCCAAGTCGTGGCCCGAGGATGATGCAGAGGACGAGTGCGGACCAGCCCGAGCTCATGTGGACAACAGTTCCGCCAGCGAAGTCGATCGCTTTGATGCCGGCATCGGGGTTAAGCGGGCCGCACATAAAGCCATTCACAGCCCAAACCATGTGGGCGAGCGGGAAGTAGACAACAAACATCCAAATCGCTGTGAAAAGAAGAACCGCTGAGAATTTCATGCGCTCGGCTGTGGCGCCGAAGATCAGTGCCGGGGTTATGATCGCAAAGGTGAGCTGGAACATCGCCCAGATGTAATCCGAGATCCAGTAGTAGCCCGCACCAACATTCCCAGGCTTCATGCCGTTGAAACACGCCTGGGCAAAGTCGCCGAGGAAGGCGTTGCCTCCTGAGAATGTGAGGCTGTAGCCGCAGAGAAACCAGAGGATGGTTACCAAGCCGGCGATGCCCATCGTCATGGCAAGAACCGAGAGGACATTTTTCGAGCGCACAAGACCGCCGTAGAAAAGCGCCAAACCGGGCAGTGTCATGAAAAGCACAAGCGCCGTGCTGGTCATTTGCCACGCGTTGTGGCCGGGGCCAGGACCCGCGATCTTCGAGACGACATCGGGAGTTCTGGCTCCGTTGTTCACATACGCCTCCAAGTCGGCGAGACGCTGCTCGACACTGGGTTCAGCGGGCGCCCCGGCCGGCGAGGCTGTGGTTTCGACAACGACGGCTGTAGTCGTTGCTTCTTCGACGAGTGTGGTCGTTGCTTCCTGCGCAAGAGCCGAAGACAGACTCAGGGAGCCCGCCGCAATGATGACTGCGGCGATGTTTGCCAGTGTTTTAGTTTTTATGAGCATGGTTTGTATGGGTGTTGACTTGTCTCGGAGCAGTGGTGACCGAGGATCGCACTGCCTTTAGCAATCCGTGTGCCAAGCCATTTCACTGGGGAGGAGCCGCGAAAAAGTGCCCAAAAAACAACACTCGCTTTCGGCGTGTTGTTTTTTGTTCAGTCATTCGCAGCGTTCGACTGCGCATTTTTGAAAAGTCTGCAGAACCCCCAAGAATGCGCTTTCGCACGCGTTCATCTATGGCATCTTGCACGACGCCATGATTGTCCCTGCGACAAAACCGAACTCAAATGCCAGCCATGCCGACTTCCCAGCGCCATGGCGAATCGTCACGGCTTTTGGGATTGTCTATGTCGGCTACGGATTGAATTTTCTGGCGGTCAAAATCGGGGTTGAGACCCTGCCGGCTTTCCTCTTCGCGGCCTCACACATTTTCTGCGCCGGGCTTCTTCTCATGGTGTGGCAGCATTTCACGCAAGGTCGCATCTTGCTACCGGTCGCGGGTCTCCAACGCGCGGTAGTCGGCGCGTTTTTCCTCTTCGTTGGGGGTGTGGGGCTGGTGACAGAGGGTGAAAAATTGGGAGTCCCCTCTGGTGTGGCGGCTGTCATCAAAGCCTCTGTGCCTCTCTGGGTGGCTGTGCTGGAGGCACTGCGTCCTCGAGGGGAGCGTGTGAGCCTTGTCATGGCGGTAGGCCTCCTTCTTGGAGGTCTGGGAGTGGCTGTCTTGGTGCTTCCGCGAATAGTGTCAGGCGGTTCGACGGGCTCAATGCCGGAAGGGATCCTTCTCCTCACGCTCTCGGCCTTTCTTTTTGCCATCGGCAGCATTTTCGTTAGGCACAAGCCCCCCTCCGCCTCTCCAGTGGAGGGCGCTGCTTGGATGATGATTTTTGGCGGCCTACTTCTGGCTGCTCTCGGTTTGGCCCTTGGCGAAGCCGCGCAAATTCATGCGAGTGACTTCACCCCACGGACTCTTGGTGCGTTTGCCTTTCTCCTTCTCGTTCACTCCCTGGCCGCTTTCACAGCCATGAACTGGCTTTTGCGCCATCTACCAGCCTCGGTGGTGACAACAAAATTTTATGTATCCCCTGCCGTCGCTTTGATAGCCGGAAGCATCGTCCTTGGTGAAAAAATCACCCTTCCCGTTCTTGGCAGCCTGTGCCTGATTCTGGTCGGCGTGGGGGTTGTGCTCTGGGGAGCTGCGAGGAGAAAGTGCGAGTCTTCACCGAAGGCGGGTGATGTCGAAGAGATCGAAACCTGAGCGTCGTCGCGCGCTCTGTGGCACTACGGGAGCAAGGCCAGACAGCTGCGGCAATAACTCGCGATATTTTCCGCCTTGAGAATTCCCGATACGATTGCAACACGCGAAGAGCCTGCGGAAACGACTTCCGAGAGGTTTTCTAATTTGATGCCACCGATGCAGAAGATCGGCAGGTTGACCAGGTCGTGGGCCTCTTTGATTCGAGATGTCCCTATGGATATATACTCAGGTTTCGTGGGGGTCGAAAAAAGCGGGCCGAATCCGATGTAGTCCGGCTTTTCGTCCAGAGCCACCTTGGCCTGAAGCGGGCTGTGTGTGGAGAGTCCCAGAATCTTTCCAGGCCCTATCAACTCGCGGGCTCTTTCGACGCGGATATCGTCCTGTCCGATATGCAAACCATCGGCTCCAGATTTGACCACAACTTCAGGGTGGTCATTGATGATTAACGGCACGCCAAAGCTTCTGCAGATCACCACCAATGGGAGGGCCAGCTCAAGAATCTGCTCTGGCTCGTAACCTTTCGCGCGAAGTTGAAGGATTTCCACGCCGCCCTCGAGCATCTCAGTGGCGACGCGGGTCGTTTCCGAAGGCGCGACATAGCCCATGTCAAGAATGCCGTAGAGTCGGCGCTTTTGGAGATCGAAGTTCATTTGCGAAGTTTTGTGGGTTCCAATGAGCACATTCCCTCGCAGGTGGGTCTTATCTTGGTTTTCAAAGCCCACGCAGCAGGAGTGCAAGCGAGGCGCGCATCGCCATAGGAATGGGAATCAGCTCTTATTTGTCAGGCACACTAAAAAAGCCCATCGCTTTGGTAAATCAAAACCTATCATGTCCAAGCCAGCAAGTGTGTGCCGATGGAGTCTCGCACCGTCCACCGGCCGGTCGAACCTTCGCACGGCAAAGAGAGCCCGTTTTCGGTGTGTTGATTTCCAACCAACGGGATTCGGGCATGCGGATGCGCCCGCTTGCAGGAGGGAAAGGAGTTCCAAGGGCGTTGAGCTTTGCTCGGCGGCGAGCCGTGCGGCATTACGATCGAGTGCGGCGAGATGGATGGCCTCTGCCAAGTTTCCGTCATCCGAGTTCAAGGGGGCCTGAGCGCGGCACGACTCGGCTGCTGCAGGAATCGTCACTCCACATCGCCCGCCTCGGTGAACTTTGCTCCGAGTTCCGAGGTGTCGAGAATTTCAAATGTCGCACGGGGATACCTGTGTGCAGCAGCGCTGGACTTCCATTTTTCAGCAAGTTGTTTTTTCAGGCCGGTCTTTTCAGCGGCGCTAAGTTTTTTGAATTTCACCTCAGAAACCACAACTCCATCACCGTCTTTGCGGAGGAAGTCGAACTCGGCGCCAGCCTCCCAATATCTCGCTGCATCGGGATGACGCGAGCGGCAGTAATCCTCGAAGATCGTAGCTGCATGGTCGTGCAGGAGCTTGGTTTTTTCTTCAATCGTGAGGCGGTGCCAGAGGCTTCTGTGCGGGGAGTAAACCCGAAACCAAAAACGAAGAGCCGGATCGCCGATGCGGTAGAGCGTCTTCTTGGTTGTTCGCAGGCTTTCGCCAAAGGGTATTTCGCGCTCGAGCAAGGACGCGTCGAGGAGTTGTTGCAGCGTGCGCCCGAGGTTTGTTTGGGCGGTTCCGAGCCGGGCGGCGATTTCCGAGGTCTTCGAGGCACCGCGACCTACCGCCTCCAGCACCGAGAGGGGAGTCAGTCCGGCGATCCGCTCCTCGCGCAGGATGCGCACTGGCTCATCCTCCAGAAACGCCGAGCGCCCGAAGAAGAGCTCCTCCGCCAGATCCAGCGCTGTGGCACCCGCTTCGACAAACTCCCAGTATTTCGGAATGCCGCCCACCAGCGCGTAGCGGGTAAAGGATTCCCTGCTCGAGCGATCGAGTCCGCACGCTCCGCAGAAGGCGGCGTAGTCCATCGGTTTCAGGTGAATGAGCTTGCGCGCCCTCTGGTAGAGAGGCGCCGCGCGGTTCAGGAAACAATCGTTCATCGCCCCCGTGCTGGACCCCGACAGCACCAGCGTGAATCCCTCCGGCCTGTGATGGTCCAACCAACGCTGCACCACACTCGGTAACGAAGGGTCCGAGGCCACCAGATAGGGAAATTCATCCAGACACAGCACGGTTTCCGCCGGTCCGTAACGCAGAAGTTCAAAAAACTCCATCCAAGTCTTTGGTTGGATGCCTTGCGGAAGGGCGGAGCCGATATCGCGCACGGTTTGCTCGATCTGCATCGGCACGGCCGCTTCGATGGCCTGACTATAAACCCCGCTCCGTTTTTCCAACCAATGCGTGAGCAGGCGTGTCTTTCCCACCCTCCGTCGTCCAAAAAGCACCACCAACCCACCCACGCGCGCCGAGGCATCCAGTTCCTCCAACTCCCGCCCCCGATTTGTAAAAGCCAATCTCACACCCACAAATTCCTCGCAATAATTATGCTTGTCAATAATAATGCTTCATGAAATGTATCTTTTCTGGTGCCCGCGGCAGCGCGCATCCCCTGTAGCGGCGGTCTGCGACCGCCGAAAGCAAACCCAACTCGGCGCGCAGCGCCGCAAGCTTCCTGTAGAGGCGCTCTGCGAGCGCCTGTGCGCCACGATCCGGCAGTCACAGACAGCTGCTACAAGGGAAAGCGTCACTTTGAAATTTCAAAACCTAACAGCCGTTGGAATTATGAAAGCAGGCGATTTTTTTGATGTTGGCGTCGCGTAGTCCGGCTTGCTTGGCGAAATCCGGCCAACGGCGAACCACATCGCTTGCTTTTTCAAAAATTTCATCCGCATCGTCGAGTTGCGCGCGTTTTGCAAAGGACAGGAAATCCGGCTTGGTCGGGGTTGCAGATTCGTTGAGGGAGGCGACATGGATGCCTTGTCTGCCCGGGCCGGGGCTTGGAGTGATGTCGTAGGCGGGGGATTGGCTCCATTGGCCGGTAGAATCCATGAGCAGGCTGAAAATTTTGGCATGGTCGTCCCAGTTTCCCGCGAGAATATTGAAGGCCGCGCGCCTCGCCAATTCGCGGATTTCCCGGCGGTCACCCGTGATTCGCAGGAGGGTGTCGGCGATGATCTCGTAGGAAAACCCAGGGGCTTGATGATGGATGTGTCTCAGGCCGGCAAGTGTGTGCAGATGGAGTCTCGCGCCGTCCACTGGCCGGTCGAACCTTCGAAATCGCTCCGCTTGTTTTTACCGGCCTCTCCGGTCTCGAAGAAGGGGAGTCAGGATAACTCCGAGAGTCGCCAGATCGGTTGGCACTTGATGTGGTTTTTCCGTTTTCATTTTTTAGGAACCTGCAAAACAATCGTCCATGGATTTTGCGCTGACACCGCTGGGACGTCTGGTGGTGGAAACCGGGCAGGGGGAATCGCCTTTTACGGATGACTCAATTACCGAGGCCTTCGTTGATGGGAATGGATGTGGACTGCTGGCGCTGGCGGCTTGTGACAGGCCGGACATGCCGTCGGGAGGGAGCTTCGTTTTTTGGCGGGGTTTTGCGAATTCCTGTCTCACGGCACTCGCCCACATGCCAGAGTCTGCAGATGGCACTTTTCCGGAGTCGGTTCCGATGCCTGAGGGGTTGGCCTTTGACTTGACTCTGCGGATTCCTGCGATGAGGGGAGCCGAGTATGCGAAGCCGGAGGTTTTTGAGGTTTTGTGGAGATCGATCGTCGAAACCGCGCGGGTGGCCTGCCTGCCGGTCGGCGGCTTGCGTGCGTGGTTGGCCACGGTCAATCCCGCCCTCCAACTCCTTGGCAAGGTCACCTTTCACCTTGCTGAGAACAAGCGGACTCCCGAAATGCCATTTGCGTTTCTCGCGACCTATACTCACCGGTTGACCGCAGGCGAAAAGCCTGTCCACCTGCCTTTGGCGCGCGCCTTGCAGGAGTATGCCGGTGCCAAGAACCAGTCCGCCTTGAAATCCCTTCTTGAGCCTGTCCAGAAGGCGGCGGAGGCGAGCGCATGGGTGAGGGATTTGCTCGACAGTCGCAGGGTCTTTCAAGCGCAGGCGTGGTCTCCGGCGCAAGCCCATGCGTTCCTGCGGGAGGTTCCCGCCTTGGAGGCGGCGGGTATCGTGACGCGCATTCCAAACTGGTGGAAAAACGGACGCGCCTCGCGCCCGAAAGTGAGCGTGCGCATCGGCGAGGCCGCGAGTGGCGGTGTTGGCTTGGATGCGATGATGTCATTTTCCATCCACACCACGCTGGATGGCAAGCCGCTCACAGAGGTGGAATGGAAGAGCCTGATGGGTGCGGAGGAGGGGCTTTTCTCACTGCGAGGCCAGTGGGTGGAGGTCGACCGCAGCAAGTTGCAGGATGTGCTGGCACATTGGGAAACGGTCGCGGCAAAAAGTGAGGGCGTTTCATTTCTGGAGGCCATGCGTCTCCTTGCCGGATACCGCACGGGTTCGCAGAATGACGCTGGCGCCGAGCCTGCAGATACGCCGGAGTGGAGCCAACTTGTGGCTGGAGGCACTCTCCAGAACGCCCTGGCTCGAATGGCCGATCCGGCGGGTGCTGTCGCGTTTGATCCGAATGAGCACATGGCCGCGACACTCCGCCCGTATCAGGAGGCGGGCGTAAAATGGCTGTGGCTTTTGCAAAATCTCGGTCTGGGGGCCTGCCTCGCCGACGATATGGGTCTTGGAAAAACCATCCAAATCATCAGCCTGCTGAACCGCCTCAAAAGCGAGGCTCCGAGCACGCCCTCGTTGCTTATCGCGCCGGCTTCGCTCCTGGCGAACTGGAAATCCGAGATCGCACGCTTTGCTCCGCGCTTGCGTGCGGTGTGCCTGCATCCCTCAGAGACCCCGCCGGAGAATTGGCGCGACGCAGCGAGTGCGGATAATCTTTTGCAAGGTTGCGACCTCGCGCTCACGACCTACGGCCAGGCCGCGCGCCTCGAGTGGTTGAAGGAACGGACATGGCGCCTGCTTATCCTCGACGAGGCCCAGGCTATCAAGAATCCTGGCAGCAAACAGACGCGCATGGTGAAGGTCATCCCGGCCCGCTCGCGCATCGCCTTGAGCGGCACTCCGATCGAAAATCGGCTGGGAGACCTCTGGTCCCTCTACGATTTTTTAAACCCCGGGCTGCTTGGAAATTCCGCCGAGTTCTCGCACGCGGTGAAGCGCATTCAGGCCGTTGCTCCGCCGGACTTCGCCCCGTTGCGCCGCCTGATCGCCCCTTATCTTTTGAGGCGACTAAAAACCGACCGCCGAATCATTGCCGATCTGCCCGATAAAACCGAACTCACCGCATGGTGTCCGCTGGCCAAGAAGCAGGCCCTGCTCTACGAAAAAACCGTAGCCGAACTGGCCGAGAAGCTCGAAACGCTCACGGATGGCATCCAGCGCCGAGGCTTGGTTCTGGCGTATCTCATGCGGTTCAAACAAATCTGCAACCATCCGGATCACTGGACGGGTGGCGGTGGCTACGATCCCGCGGCCAGCGGGAAATTCATGCGCCTCGCCGCCTTGGCCGAGGAGATCGCCTCCCGCCAGGAAAAAATGATCGTGTTCTCCCAATTTCGGGAAATCACACAGCCTCTCTCGGAATACTTGCAGGGACTCTTCGGCCGTCCTGGATCGGTTCTTCACGGTGGCACGCCGGTGCCTCAACGCCGGAAGTTGGTCGAGGATTTCCAGCGCGACGATGGTCCCCCGTTTTTTGTTCTCTCACTCAAGGCGGGTGGCACGGGACTCACTCTCACCGCCGCCAGCCATGTCATCCACTTCGACCGTTGGTGGAACCCAGCGATTGAGAACCAGGCCACCGATCGCGCCTTCCGCATTGGCCAGAAAAGAAATGTTCTCGTTCATAAATTTGTCTGTCGCGGGACGATCGAGGAGCGGATCGACGAACTCATCACCCGCAAAAAATCTCTCTCCGACTCGCTTCTGGATGCCGAGGGCGGGGCTGAAACCCAACTCACCGAAATGTCGAATGCGGAGCTTCTGGACTTCGTTTCTCTCGACATTCGAACTGCGTTGGCGGAATAAAACTCCCGTGTATGCTGGTTTTTACAAACCCTATGTGCCGGTAGCGGCGCGCCGAACCAATGTGGCAAAGGCGGCCTCAAAACTTCAAAAAAACGGAAAAAAAATCGCGCCCGTTATCATTGAAGGCCGGGCGATTGCCAAAACATTCTGGGGCAAGGCATGGTGCGCGAATCTGGAAGCCTACAGCGACTATGCGAACCGCCTCCCCCGTGGGCGCACTTATGCACGGAATGGCTCCGTGATCGATCTGCAGATCGATTCTGGCTGCATCTCAGCTCTTGTCCAAGGCTCCTCGCTCTACAAAACCACCGTCACCATCGACCCGCTCGACAGCGGGCGCTGGAAGGCGTTTGTAAATACGGCGACCGGCCAGGTCACGAATCTGCTGGACCTCCTCCAGGGCCGTCTCTCGAAAGAGCTCCTGGAGTCCATCGCCGCGAGAGACACGGGCCTTTTTCCATCTCCCAAAGAAATCAAGCTTGGCTGCAGCTGTCCCGATTGGGCAGATATGTGCAAACATGTGGCAGCCGTTCTCTATGGCGTAGGGGCGCGCTTGGATGACTCGCCGGAGTTGTTTTTTACGCTGCGGGGGGTGGATATGCAGGATCTCCTCGCGGCCGCAGGCGAGAGTGCGGCGGCACCGCTCGGCGAGTCCGCATCCCTCGATGAAGGCGACCTCTCCGCCCTCTTCGGCGTGGAAATCGAATCCGCAACGCCCGCACCCTCAACTCGGGAGAAAGCCGTCCCTCCGGAAAAAAAAGAGTCTCCCTCCTCGAAAATCAAACCGGTCGCAAAAAAGACGCGCGCCAAAAAACGCCAACCCGTGAAAAAAGCATCCACTCAGATTGCTCGAAAGAAGCCTCCGAAGGTTTCCTGAAAAAAGGGGATCACAAAACCAAAGTCCTCCGGATTTTCAATCCATCCTCAGGCACTTTGGGAGATTCGAGGCCGCTTGTGAATTGGCAGCGTTCGCGCTGACATGTGAAATTTGTGTTGAAATTTGTGTTGTTGTTTTACCCCTGATCTTTATAAAGGTATGACATGCGCTTCTTTAATATTTTATCCCTGCTTCT
>Ga0247834_1001924_pt1 | contig 33180 bp, 21 predicted proteins | sample LaCruzMarch2015__8_FD_187118 | JGI IMG/M metagenome (GOLD analysis project Ga0247834, IMG submission 187118) | Freshwater microbial communities from meromictic Lake La Cruz, Castile-La Mancha, Spain - LaCruzMarch2015_12m | ecosystem: Environmental > Aquatic > Freshwater > Lake | place: Spain... | reverse complement strand
GGTCTTTATGGAATGAATAATCCACCATCTATTCTCTCTTATCAGAGCGTTTATGATTTCTCAATAGGCGTAGATCAGATTGTCGCATCAGCATTTGATTCGGAATCAAATGAAGATAATCAAGTGATATGGGGAAGGCCGTCTCGGACGACAAAGCAAATTATCAAATTTAGCGCATTTGACAATAGTTTTTGGTGGCTCAAGAATAGCTCAGCTCTTGGAAGTTCAAAATTAGCAAACGGCGCGTTACTCGATCTTGAAGTTTTTGGTTCACCTCTTCTGCACAAGCTAACCGGCTTAAGTCCTCTTTATCTGGGGCCACCGTTTGATTTTATTTTCTCTACAAACGGCCAAAAATTATTGATGTGTCCGTTTTGGAGTTTTAACTGGCCAATTACTAATGAAACAGATATATATAATATAGCCTCTAAAAAACATGTCTATATTCCATTACCTATTGTTACTCCTGAAGATAGTCCATCTGCTGGGTCAGTTCGGGAAGATACTTCTCTTACTGGCTTATATGATATCTCAGGAAATGTGGTGTTGTTTAATGATTTTGGTAGGTATACATATAATTCTGAAACAGGAGCCGAGATCGGTCGAGATTTTACTGAGTATTTTCCAGTATGGCCAGCAGGTACTCCTGATCCTTTATTCCTTATTGATGGACAAGGAGTAGTCTCGTCGCGACAAATTTGTCCTATTGGCTATTGTAAATTGGTTGCGTCAAAATCTTTTTATGTTGCATTTGCAGCATTTCCAACATATGCATACGAAGTTGATTACCATGGAGTAATATTTGATGCCAATTTCAACGTCATAAGAAAAATAAGAAATGTTACTGAATATGGTGGATATTTTTACCCAAATATACATAAGCATATTATTATTTCTGAAGATGGAACAAAATGTTGCGTAGCTGTTATGAATATCTCTTTTCAAACGTACACTATTGCGATGTATGATCTAAATTCTACTGGAGAATATCTTGATCCAGTTTGGACGAAGACTATTAATTTAGATACCGATACATATTTTCAAATACACTCTATTTATTTTGATAATAATAGCAAGTATGTAGTTGTTTCATTTTACAATGGAGGCATTAGAATATTATCTTCTATTGATGGATCTGAATTTAATATTGGTGAAAACGGGCAATTCTCTAATACAAGTAGTTATAATATTATATTTAATCCATCAAATAACGACATGGTCGTTTGCGGTTCACCAAAAACAATAGTATTAAAAAATTGGGAATCATTATTATCTGACGGTCCTTCTGTAGGCACTTTTGGCAAAGTTGAGTTTTCAGATAGGGCATTAAAAAATGGTTCTTTTAATACAGACGGATCAAAATTTGCTGGTTTGACTACATCGGACGATGCGTTATTATTTGATTACAATAATTTTAGCGTTAACACTAAAATTGAAAGCACTAAAATTGAAGATACTACAAATTTTTATATTAATTATAAAGATTACACTAATCAAGTAGTGAAAAAATCCACTATAGGATACGACAATATTGCTATTATCAAGCAAGACGGCTCTTTGTTTATGTGGGGCCGCCCAGGGTTTAATGAAACAAAATATCCAAGTGGAAATAATTTTGTTGATATAGTTTTTATGCCTTCGATGGACTTCGCTTTTCGTCAGAGAGCCTTAGTTTGGATTGGCCTTAAGTCTGATGGAACTTTAGTATGGTGGGGTCATCCCGACGCTTCTTCTAAGCTATCTGAATTAAGCTCAATCAATGACGCAGTAAGTATTTCTGCGGCTCTTGGTCATATTGTAATCCTTAGAGCTAATGGATCAGTCGTCTGTTTTGGAAGCAATGCCTATGAGCAATGCGATGCGCCTCTGCTTAATAACGCTATTGATATTGGATGCAATCGTTTCACTTCATTCGCACTTAAATCAACGGGTGAAATTGCCTATTGGGGTGACTCTCGAGGCTACGTTAACACTGTGACGCCTGCAAACGTAAACAATATAAAGAAGTTAGGAAGTAGTTTTGACTTCTCTATATCTGCAATAAATGATAAGGGCAAGATTTATACTTGGGGTTCAAACTCTACTTTTTATCCATTCTATAACCTTGAAAATAATCCGCCCCTAAAGGGTGAAATTGTAGATATTTTTGCAGGTAAGTTCAACAGTACTTATTTACTTAATGATGGTACCTTATATTTTTCCAACTGGTATAGCTATCCTTTGTTTTCTGAATATCCTACTCCACTTTCATATGGAGTTTCTTCTTTAACTGCTAATTTTAACAGTAATATTAAATATGTGACATCTGGTATTGGTGCTGGTTTTGCAATAAAAAATGATAATACATTTATAGGTATTGGCGGAGATCCATCTTGGTTTTTTGCAGGAGCCGATTATTTTGCTAATTATGTTGACGCCAGGCTTGCATTCAGAATTTCTCAAGATCTTATCAATCCACAGGCTTCCCCTGAATCCGTGCTCGCTTTCCGACCTACTGATCTAACAAAAGTCTTTAAAATATCTGTCGGTGATTATCATACAGCTGCAATAGGTATTGATGGTCTTGTATATTGCTGGGGAAAAAATGACGACGGCCAATGCGATGTGCCGAGTGGGCTCAGTGGCGCAATAGACATTTCTTGCGGTAGATATCATACAGCTGCAGTTAAGAGTGACGGCACGGTGGTTTGTTGGGGTCGCAATGATCAAGGACAATGCAGTGTTCCATCAGATATTGGTTTTGTTACAAAGATATCTTCAAATCTTTCTCACAATATTGCTTTAACATCTACTGGAGATTTAAGATATTGGGGTGGTGTAAATAATTTTGTACTTCCTGTAATGAATGGCAATCCGTTCCCAACAGAGTCTCCAAATAGTTATGGAGATTATGCAAGAAGCGGTTTATATACAGATGTACAAACTGGGTATTTTCATACTATTGCTCTTAAGGAAGATGGTACTATTGCTGTTTGGGGTTCTGTAAATGCTCAATCGGTCAGTGAGTTTGGTCAGTTTGCATATCCTGATTTTCAGAATAGAAAAGTAGTTAAGATAGCCGCTGGAGCATACCATAATATAGCGTTGGTTGAAGATTCCCAGACAAAAGTCGTCACGAGTCATAGATTGCAACCGCTAGTTGATGGAATGTTAAAAAATGTTACATTTACTTTATTAAATAACAATGGCATAAGTGGATTGCAAATAGAAAGCGGCGAAGATGTGTTGGCTCCGTTCTTTGCCACCAATAACGGCAGTGATTTTAATTCGATTGTTCCTGGAATAGGAATGTTTGGCAGTAGTTACCCACTAAACAACTACTTAACAAAGTCAGTATCTTTTGATGTAAATTCTTTAGCAATTAATCAAAACATAGTGTTTAATATAGAGTATTTTGATTACGCAGACTCACAAATAATTTCAGATAGTTCTGATATATCTTTCAGTAAAGACACTGCTCTTAATCGCTGGAACGTTAGTGTTAAGGACATAGGCATGCACGCATATGTAGTGCTCGAAGTGCAGGATACTGCATATGGTCAAAGCTCCTCGTCTTCCTCTCAAGCTTCTAGTTCATCTAGTAATATTGGACCAAGTTCTTCATCTAGCTCTTCAGCCTTCTGCAGAAAAGGCGACTATAATTGCAATGGAATTATAGATGAAGAAGATCTTAGGGCATTTATATTTTGCTTTAACTCATCTTCTGACGCTTGTGTGGGACCGTTTGATTTTAATGGAAACGGGGTTGTTGACCCAGATGACTTGGCAGAGATTTCAAGACTGTATTATATTGACAATCCATCATCTAGCTCTTCTTCTTCATCTAGGCCGAGTAGTTCGTCTAGTTCTGCAGGTTCTTCTAGTTCTGCAGGTTCTTCTAGTTCCTCGGGGCAATCCTCTTCAAGCTCTTCTTCTGGTGTAATTAGTTCATCTAGTTCTTCATCAAGTAGTTCATATTGCTTGAGAGGAGACATCAATTGTGACGGTGTAATTAACGGTGTAGAGTTCGGAGCAATTATGGGATGCTTTGGCCTTAGGACTGAGTTCTGCTTGCAAAATTTTGATTTTGACAACAATGGAATAATAGATGGCTCTGACCTCGCCATCTTGCTTGGATTATGGGGTCAATATAATTCTTCCAGTAGTTCAGGTCAAAGCTCTAGCTCAAGCGCCCCATACATGATGGGTGATTATAATAATAACAATATCATTGATGACGATGATATTTATATGTTCTTTATGTGCTTCGGCTCTGATAGTCCAGACTGTTTAAAGTATTTTGATTTTAATAGCAATGGGACTATAGATAATCAAGACGCAAGAGCACTTCTTGCCTTGTATCAATCTTTTAATCCGTCCTCATCATCAAGCAGTTCTCGTCCAATAGGAAGTTCATCATCAACTACTTCGGCGTCTTCCTCAACTTCAGGGTCCTCAAGCTCTGCTGGTGTCAATAAGTTCCCAATTTCTGCAAACTTTAATCAAGAATCTGAATCACGCGAAACAGATATTAATAAAGAGTTTGGAATTTCCTATTACAGCACTGGATACGGTGGTTCTATTGGAGATTCATTTAACGCTGATTTCTCCAAAATAGACGCATTATCTATAGCTAAGGCAGAGGCTTATACAGGCATAGTGACTTTCTATAATGGATCTAGAATAGGAAAGTATGATAATGTTTCACTTGATGTGAGAAATGAAGCAATCAAGCTTGCAGGATCTGTTCCTCACAATGTGCTTGAAGATTCATTTGAGGGTGTCAACGCAGGATTGACTTCTGGTCTTAGTCAGATACAGCACATTAACATCATGTCTCAGAATAGTAGCATGGTCGGGATAGTCTCTACTGATCTTAATATAAGTAGTATATACAAGTCGGTTATATCTAGTCAAAAGGCTGCTATAGAGTACAAGAAGAGCTTTGTGACTAACTTTGATGTTAATACCATTCAAGAAGTGGATGAGCTTAATTCCGATTTGGGCAGTCAAAAGATTACTTCCTCTGTGATAGCAGACAATAAACTTGGTGGCTTGCAGTCTGTGACTCCAATTAATGAAATGTTGCTACTTGTTGTTGGAACTAATGGTATTGGAGTCATCGATAGAGATCTTGATTTTGACTTTGTTGACATCAAGATGAATCTAGGCGAATACATATTGTCAGCTTCTGTCACGAGTGATATGATCATAGTAATAACAAGCAGTAGAATTATGATGCTTGATCTATCCTTTACCGTTAAGTCTTCTGTGGGGTACACTGGAGGAATAGGTTCAGTCCTGTGCGGATATTCAGATGGTAGTGATTTTGTCGTAAGTACTAATAAGGGCATATATTATGCTTCTGTTGGATCTTCTATATTTACACAAATTTATAAGCCTAGCTACACTGGCGAGAATGCGGTTGATGGAGTATTCAAGTTTATTGACACGTCTTCTTCCTATATTGCTATTGGTAAGAACATGTATTGGACGATTAACAATAAGTCATTCTCTAAAATATCAAATGAAGATAATAACTTTACTATAAATTCTATAGATAAATTCTTTAATAAATTTGTTATTGCAACCGACAAGGGTATCTATGTCTCTGCTACCAATATGATCGGATCAGGCGCTTTGAGGGCCTCCGTAGCTTCCGCATCTCTGGTTAGTGGGGAGCCAACGACATTTGTCGATGTTGATGTTATGCAGGATGCGGTAGGTGCAAACATTATTCAGGCTACTGTGTATGCTCTAAGGTCAGACGGAGTTGTTTTTGATTCTGACGATCCAATGTCGTATTTTAACAAAACAGATACGCCCATTAATAAGCCTATTATGATATCAGTATTTATAGATGATGTATTAATATTCTCGAATAGCCACGTATATTCGATGAATAAGAGTATCATGAAACCACTTACAAGGGCTTTACAATGACATATATGGCTGGAATTGAAGGAGAGTACTATATTGAGTGCCAGGCATTTCCTGGTGCTCAAGGTGATGCGTCTTTTACTAAAAGAGAAAATGTATATTTTTTAGGCAAAAATCAGGTAACGGGTACAGAGGCATCTTATCTTGGTTTTCCTGGCTACTTTAAGATTAATGAGTCTCCAGTTGCAATAGTGTCTGGATTTGATGTTGGATCAAATATTTTATCTTTAGTTTCAGCTGGTACTGATGGACAAGGTATTTTTAATTCTCAAATGGCAAATTTTAGAGCCAGAGGTATTTGCATAGATGATATAGTGGTTGGAGCTAGAAGTAATGCTGTCCGCAAAATAGGCGTTAATTTTAAAAACTACAATGATGGTAACGGTAATTTATTAAAAACAGGCATTAAAGAAATTGGTTATACGCCATCTTTTTATGATCTTTTAGATTTTACACAAGATGATAGGGCTATTTCATATAATCGCTCTAGACCTCATAATCTTTCTTTTTATAAAGATACAATATTTGAAAATAAAGATTTAAAGTTTAGCTGTCTGTCGCTAAGTGATCGATTTGAACTTCCAGTTCCATACACTACAAATCAATTTGGTTTTAATCTTGCTACTGCTGTAACTCCAATTCATATTTTTATGTCTGCGCACATTGCGCCTTATAGTCCAAATCATTTTCAATTTTGGGATAGTAATACTGAAAAAGTTGTTACCAGAACTGTTGTGAAAAAACATATTTTGGAAGATTCCGACTTTGGGCTTTATGCTTCAAATGATGATAATAATGGAATTGCTATAAATAGCACTGATGTTGCGATATGCTTGCTTGATAGTCCTATTCCGAGTGGGATTGTCCCCGCATTTGTTCCAGATGTAGCTTATAGAGACAGCAATTCTTCTTATCTAAGAAGAATGGATTGTTTGATGATAGATCAGACTATGCGTGGATACTATTTGAATGCGATTAGGGGTGGTCGTGTTGTGAAAGATAGTGTCAATAATTCAGTAGTTGAGGGAACAGATCCAGGGGTTGTAAATTCTCAGCAATTTAAATACGATATGATAGCACCAGCTTCTTGTCCGATTTCTCTTGGAGTTGGTGATTCAAATAGCATGTATTTTACATGCATAGATAATAAATTGGTCTTACTGGGATCTTTATTTGGTGGAGTAAATAGCTTATCTGGATTGATTGGTACTTGGACTGGAGAGCCATATTATTCTTATTTAAATTCTCAATTTACGTGGTATCCGAATGCAGATGGCTTAATAGTTAATTCTCCAGTTAATAGATACAGGGATGATGCCTTTGGCGCTATAAATAGTAGGTTTTGGATGACAATAGGAAATAAGGCTCTTCGTTACTTATTTACTTCAAAATCTATATGGGGGGTTGATGTAGACCCTGCTTTTGTGCCCTCAAGGATTAAAATTACTAATGACATAAATATCGTAGAGCCAGCCACTGAGGTAAACGTGGCAGAATCTAATCTCATTGGTAGAAAAATTAAATTTATTTCATGATGAAAATAAATAAATGTTCATTAACTGGCATTGCTGTCAATATTGATGCGGATAATCCGTATGAATTATTGGAGCAAACATCGTATTATCCAGTAAATTTTTATGAATTAGGTGCAGATGATTATTATAATAACGGATGGTATCCATCAAAAATAACTTTTTCTGATTTTAGTAATTATGCAATGGCCTGCTATCCAGGCTCAACTAACATCAGTGAAATAAAATATGTTTTTGACATCAAGGACGCCGGTGATTATATTTTTGCCTTTAAATTGCATAAAAGATTTGGCTTTAATCCCATTACGACCGTTGTCGTGGAAATAGAATTCCCAAAAATCGATATATTATACTTCTCTTCTAGATTGAGATCTGTGCAGCCCATTAGTCTGACTATAGATCCCAACATGGCTCAGGGCATTGAGGACTCAGTTTGGGTTACCATGGAATACCCCATACTGATTCCTGGAAGATATACAGTATCAATTATCGTAGGCGGGCCAAGCTTTCGGTATATCCCATCATTTACTAGTATATTTTTTGTTGAGGCTGTAACTGGTTTTGCAAAAAATAATTTTACATCTAGTGGTCTTGGTCTGACAAATGAGAATTCTAACGGAGATCTTATTGTTAGATGCTATAGACCTAACTCTATTGGTGACAGTCATCCGCTTTCTGCGGTAAGTTTTAATAATACTTTAAAACAAGGACAGGCTCGCATTTGTGCGCAATTTGCTTACGCTAATGAAAATGAATTTACTTTGTTAGCTGGATTTTGTTCATTCCCTCTTGAAAGCTTTGATCATGTTGCGCGTTCTGTCAATTCTAAATTGCCTAATGTTTTGAATATTTCTGATGAAAAAGAGTCACAACTATGCATTATTTTTAGCGAACATTATAGTAGTAGCAAATGGAACTTCTCATACTGCAATGACGAGTCAGCACAATCAGGCTCGACATTTGTAGTAAATTCTGATGAAGAGTTAGATTTACAACTACGAACAATTGCTGCAGATGTGTACGTATCTGATGATAAAGTAAAAGTGGTTCAGTCAGATATTGCATATATAAAACTATCTGAATCATTGATTATTCCTTATTATAATCAAAAATATAATATCGTGGTTTCTCCACCTGTTGGGAAAGAGTCTGACATAGCAGATATTACAGATGATAAAATTACAGAAAATTTAAAAGATAATTTTGCTTTATATTCAGATTCTTCTTATCCATATTATTCATTAAGTTTACCTGATAGGCATCAAAGTTTTGTCCTTGACCATAGCGGTAGTATGTCATGGTCAGATCATGATGGTGTTCGGTTTGATCTAGTCAATTCAGTACTAGATAAATTTGACTCCATCTATCCTGGAAATATGACTTATTCTTTAGTTGTTTTCAACGGAACTCCAGTTATTGTTCAATGGTTTGGCTCATTAGAAAGAAACGTTACAGACACTAATGATCCAGATGCTATACGTGCAGCTTTTTTAGCAAATAAATTTACCAATTATCGTGGATGTCATATTGTTAGAAAGAAAAATGTCGCTCCTTTATCTCCTACTGATGGCGATATTGTATTTAATGGATATGATAAAGTTCTTTACGACACTGGGCTTGAAGAGGGTGTAATTTATTATTATGCTATTTATCCCATAGACAGCAGTAATCGCCTTGGTAAGCCTCAAATCGTAAGGGCATATACGCGTTCTGGAAGTCCAGTTCGCGGAATAAAAAGCCTTGCTGCTAAAGAATTAATTGGCACTGGTGTAAGAAAAGATGATCGTTGTATTTTTGTTTATCACATGAACGAGTCAAGTGGTAATAAGATATATGATTTTTCTGGCAATCGCCTAAATCTTGATTTAAGTAATTCAGCCCCAAATTCATTTGCATGGCTGGATGAAGCTGAATCTCCTCCAGTATCTTCATCTGAAAATGTAGGTAAGGGATCTGGCTTGAGATTGACAGGCTCTGGATCTTACTCCAGCTGGAGCGGGTCTATTAGCAGTGCATTCGACGGGTTAAATTTTTCAGCCTGGATATATCCTTTTTCTGGCGCAAATAATGATGTCTCTCAGCTACTAAAAATTTCTGGAGAAAAAGATAGTCTTTCATTTAGCTATGACATTAATTATGTATATGTGTATGTTTCATCTATTCTTGTAGCAAAGTTAAATCACAATTGTTCTTTTGATTAACTTTTCACAAGACCTTACATCTATAGAAATATATGTAAATGGGCAAATTCATGATACATCTGACGTGTCGTTCTTTAGTACTCTTTTAAGTTCTTTTTTAAACAGTTCTTTTAATGCAATACTATTAGGACATACGGAGCAGGGCGGTTTTGTTGGTAGAGTTTCTGAAATTTCCATGCGCAATAGTCTTTTATCCCATAACGAAATCGCCACAGAAAGTTCAAGTATTCCAAAAGATAATGGAGATCGTTTATTAGTTCTTTCTTGGTTCACTCAACTTGATAATAATGGATACAGGACAGTCATTAAGTATAGGAAAGAGTCTGGAGTTCTGAGGCTTCTTGATGAAGACATTGCTGGTCCAGCAAATTATGGTCAGTATCAAGGTGATTCTACCATAGGTAATCCACCAAATACTCCGGCTGGAAGAATGAAACAATCAGATTTGCGAGCTCGCATATGCTATGGCGACGACATAGGTCCTGTGTCTTCAGATGATGGGGTGACTGTTTATGATTCCGATGTCGATGGAGACGTAAATGAATGGACTTTCATAGATGAATTTACTCCTGCGATTCCATCGCAGGAAAGATTCCAGGTTAATGCTCCGGGTTTCCGTCATTTTTTTAGAATATTTAGAATTAATGCCGATGGAGAACAGAGTATTCCAGATGATAGTGGAATGCTTGAGTACACTACTGCCTCTTATGACAAGTCTGATGTTCTAGATTTGCCTATAATGCCTGTGTCGAATTTGAGTGCTGTTCCAGGCGACAGGAAAATAAAGTTGTCATGGAGTTATGGTTCTAATTCTAGCATTAATTCTGTGATCGTGTATTACTCTAATATTCCTATCCCTACAGACTTTTTATCTAATAGACAAAGTGGTGGCAGTATATATCCAATATACGCTGGATCAATAGAAGATTCGATGTGTGTCCATCACTATGGAAGAGTTAGAGATTCTCAAAGAAGAATAATTTCAGTTGATGATTCCTCTGCTGGTAACAGTTTGCAGGGTGCATTAGTTGAATCAGAGGATGATCTTGTTAACGGTAAGATTGCGTATTATGCAGTCGTATCTCGCGATAGGTATGGAGAACTATCAGAGCCAGTTTTTGTAAGTCAAACTCCAAGCGCTGCAGATAATGACAAAAATATACCTCCAGAAAAAGTATTAGCAGCTCGAGCTTATGGCGTAGATTTTGAAACTATCTCTCTTAAGTGGATAAATCCAGTTTCAGCTTCCCGCTTCTATGACATAGAGGGATGGCTGGATGATAACGTAGTTTTATATTTTAAGGTTACTGATATATATGGAAAGCGCGTAGATGATCAATCAGAATTTGAAATTTCTTTTAGATTTAATGATTACCTAAAAGGCCTTGTTGTCCCAGACGAATCTACCCTCTTTAGTGATAGTGTTTCTCCGTTAGCTTTTCCATCTCTGTTTGACGTTGATGTTCCAGCGCCAGTGGTAGAGAATGTAAGTTTTAACGATCTTGTTTCGTACACTTTGAATAATTTGCCTGATGGATGGACTCGTATAGTCGTAAATACGAATAATGCAACATTAAGTGATAGAAATTATGCTGGTGGTGTGTATACAGAAGTCTCCATGAGTATTAAGAAAAGTAACAGTTTTTCAAGCTCTCCTATGTTTTCTTTTACTACTCAGGGAATAAGGATATTCTTAAGGCACCCATTGCGCTTAAACTTAGACGTTAACGAAATTGTATACTTTTTACCGAGAGGATATAATTTTGATCAGAACTTTGGTAATTCTGGCGTTGCCCCTATCTGTACATATGGCGATAGCTCCGGGGCTGGTGGTACTGGAGTTGAGTATCAAATATATGGAGCATACAACGGAAGAAATTCACCGTATCCATTTCAAATAGTCGCTTCGTATCGAGGGGAAGCATTGCCTGTCGGCTCAACTGCAGATATAGTTATCTTTGAGGACTTAGAGCCTGTAAGGTCATGCGATCCACGATTAGGCTGTTTAGTCCAGGCCCCAGATGGCTTTTCTGGGGTAGTTGGACGTAATCCTGATCTTGGAACTCCAGCTTCTAGAGCAGGTTTAAATCCTGAAGAAATTTTCGCTCGAGCTTCATACCCAATAAGTGGAACGGTACGTCCGGTTTCAAATAATATACCATTTGAAACTTCATCTGATGGTTTAAGTTCATATGGCATAGGACTTATTCGAGTTCCAAGTGGAAGAAGTTTTGGCAGAGTATTTGCAACTGTAAGAGTTGGCGAGTTTAAAAGATCAATAGGATTCTATATTGGTTTTATATCTCCATTGTATTTAAAAATGTCGGCTTCTGCGCCTAATCCAAACGGAGAAGATATTGCTAATCAGTATGCTTATGCCTATACGATTGATCCTAATAAATTTTATGCATCGGTTGGTCAAAACGCTTCACCCGTTGAAGACTTTTTAAAACCCGTTGCTGATGGAACAATTGTTACATGGAATTTAATAAAACTTAGAAATGCAGTTGATCGTCCTTTTTATAGTACGTCAAATAGATCGTCTGGTGGATATGCAATAGACAAAACGGTAAGCGGAGCTTCTAACAATGTAGTATTCGGACCTATTGTAAACGTTAATTCAACCTTGCTGCAATCAGGCGACAGTGTTATATTAATACCTGAAGAATATATTATTGTAGCATCTGTTTCATATAATGGCATGACTGCATCTGTTGGAGAGCCAATCTGCATATACCCTAATCAGATATCTTCTGATCAGGTTCTTCCTTCTGTTTCTCAAACCTCGTTTTATTTTGCTGGGAAATCTTTTGGCAAAATTGATGACTATGCTCAAATTATTTATGCAGATGGAGAAGATTATGCAGTTCTTGAAGTTATAAAAGATCCACGGATGCTGCTAGGAGATGATTCTGACTCAAGAATAGAAGACATTAAATCTTTCTGTAAATGTTATAATGCTGATGGAGCTAATTCTGGAATATCTAACGCATACTTGACGGTTTTGCCAAATAATCAACTGGTTGAAATTAAGGCTAACAAGCTTCCAGATTGTCAGTCTTCTGGTATTTCCCCATATATTCGTGGCAAAATAGAGATTTTGCATGGCAATTCTTTGTCTTATTTCACTGACGCAAGCGGTCAATTGCAAGTTACTTCTCCAGAAAGTAATTATGATACGGCGATCATTAATACAGAAGAAAATAACAGATCTGAAATAGCGATAAAGTCAAATCTGTTCATACCACTTAAATGGGGCTACTATAGTAAGCTAGAGGCTGATCCTGGGGTAAGTTCTCCTGTGTTCTGTGGAGATATTAATACAAGCTCTGCGCTGAACGCGCCTCACAATTTGACAATTTCTGCTTCAACTAGCGTCATAGTTAATAACTCAGAAATGTCCGTATTTAGTGACGGTGGCATGGCAGCTGGTAATCCTCCAAAAATGATACAACTTATTGAGCCTTTATATATGCAATTTGCATATGCAAAAAAGAATGGCACAATATTGGCAGATAGTGTTATAGACCTTGACGGCTCAAGTGAATATGAATTTGTTTTTGTTGCCAAGTTTGGCAAGAAGCCCCTTCCAGATGGCACGCAAGTAAAATTCTATAAATGTGGAAGCAATGACATTGTTCTTTCAGATTCTTTTAGATACACTGAAACTAGAAATGAAACTGGCTTTTGGTCTTATGGACCTGATGGCGATTTTCAGACTTCTAGTGCTAGTTTCGTTTCCATAAAAGTCTCTCCGCTTTCTGGCACTAAGCCCATATTTGGATCAATTTTTGCTGAAGTTAATTACGACAAGAAGGGGGATGTATTTAGGCAGAGAGTCGTTGGCATAGATCTTGTCTACATTGGTGGTTCCAGTGTCGCTGTTTCAACAAATGATCAATCAAGTACTGGCTCTGGCAGCAATAATACTGGCAACAATTCTATACCTAGTGGAGCTGGCTCTGGGTCAAGCGGTAATACTTCTGGAGAAGCAGGAGGTTCAACCTTTGCAGGAGTTGGAGGAGGATCTACTGGCAGTCCCCCTGGTTCAAGTCCTGAGAGTTCTTTATTCCCATTCCCTGAAATAGTTGCTGAAATAGATTCTGCGATTAGTAGACTTCTTGTAAATACTGCTTTTAGTAATGATTGCTACATTTATGATACTATGGTAACTGATGAGGCATTCAAGTGGCGCAAAATAGCTAGTATGAATTTGCGTCGAGCTATGCACAGTACGGAATATATTGATGGAAAGCTATATTCTATCGGAGGTCTTGCCGGATATGGTAGCGATCCTTCAAGTGCTCTTGCTACAGTTACTCTAACTGACTCTGTTGAAAAATGGGATATAAACGATAATCTATGGAGATCTGCTAGAAAATCACCACATAAACGCTTTGGTAGTTTGAGTTGTAATGACGGTCGTTTTATATATGTTATTGGTGGATTTGAAACTCGTGATGCTCCCGTGTCTGCAAATGGCTTAACTTTGAGAAGAAAAGTTCCATATGTTAGTAGAAGAGTAGAGAGATATGATACACTTTCTGATACGTGGTTCTCTTTAAGTCCGATGCCAGTTTTTGACAATGATGAAAATCAGTTAAATATATCTGCAGACAATCTTTTGCTTGATAGATTGGGTGATGAGCTTCCAAACTTTAAACAATATGGAGTTGCTCTTGGCAAGGCTTTTGTATACGGTGGTAAAATTATTGTACTATGCGGATCAAGAAGAGTAGAGAGTTCCATGAACACGTCTGCATATAATGATAGAGTTATTATATATGATATAGTAAAAGACGAATGGTCTGCATCAACATCTTTAAGTGCATCTTTTGCTGCACAATTTTGCCGCAATTATCCAGTAGTCTGGTCAGATGCGGATAGTCTTTACATTTCTGGTGGATCTTCTTCAATTGTTGAAAATGTAAATGCTCAATTCGGTGATGAAGAATTTATAGTCGAAACTACTAGAACATTTGCTTTGCAAAATGCTTTCGGTATTCCTCTGGATGTTTTAAATGACTTAGAAAGCGATCCGTATGGTGGCAGCATTAATGTTAGCAGTATTTTTAAAGCTGATTATAAGTTTGCTAATCTTCCAAAATCTCGCGACCAGACTTCATATGGCTCAGTCGGATTGGGCGAAGTGTACATATTTGGTGGAAGAGTATTCGCTCAAGGTGAAGAAATAGGAACAAATGCCACTCGTGTTGCAGAAAAGCTATTTGAAAACGCTGATGGAAAATATGCTTCTACCTATATATCAAAACCTTCATTTGGTGTTAGCAATAGCGGCACTGCATCAGATTCTACTAGACTGATATATATAACTGGTGGAATAACTACTAATCAGTCTCCAGGGTTTGTAAGGCTTGAAATTGATGTATTTGGTGAGCAGACAGAACAAATTAATGCAGAAATATTATATGGAGTTCAGCCTTCTGATGCTCGCGTAAGACTTGATGGATTCTCTGGAGTAGATATAAGAGTACGTGCTTATGACGACGAGGGTGAGCTTATATCTGGAAACCTTGAAGTTGAAATAAACGGACTTTTAGCCTATGGTACTGGAGATGAAGAACTGGATGGTGGTGCATCTATTGGTTCAGCTATGGGTAGGTCTAAAGTAACAGGTAGAAGAAGAAAAAGAATTGGTACAAGAGTTTACCCCATAGTTGTAAATCCCAAAAATATAATTTGTAAAAATGGCATAGGATACGGGAGACTAGAGGGAAGAAGCGAAGACATTCTAAAGAGTATTTCTGAAATTCAACAAATATTAAGCATAAACTTAGATGCTGATGAAAGAGCTCTTGGAAGTGCGGCAATTTTAGATCTACGACAAGGTTTAGTAAGATTCCCTTATAGAATTACACTTGTTGGTAGAGTAGTAGATGATTATTATTTTGGTAAAACATCTTATGTTTCTACTGACCCTGCAGACAACTCGATAGAAATATTCTTGCCAGAAAATGAAGTCACCGATGTAGTGGCAGATGCCGGTGAGTTTGGCAATGCTACAATTATTCCTCCGATGCTGCCAGCATACGCATCAGACAGGTCTCCTTCCCCTATTGCTGGACTTGGTCCGGTTCTAACTGTAAGTATGGTTGGAGTAATAGGTCCAAGGGGTGACTCTGATCTTTATAAATTTATTCCACAAAAATCTGGACTTTATATTATAACTGTTGAAAATAGAGGCTTCTCTACACTTAAGGCAAGTGTTTCTATATTTACACAAGACATGCAGCCTTATCCAATTGGAGGCACAGCAAATAACGTAATTAATTTTGATGGACTTGGATACGGGAATATAGATCAGGCAATTGAGTTTCTTGCTGGGTTTACTTACTATTTCCAGTTAGCTTCTTATGCAGCAGCTGAAAATCCAGATATCGAAGCTGTAGGCGCATACGATTTGCGCATAACTATACCTATAGGACTCGTTCAGAACGATACCTCGAATAGCACTGGTGATTCTAATTCTTCTTCTTCAAGCAGCAACAATACTGGAGATCCTGTCGGTGGTAGCAATTCCAATAGTCCAGTATTTGATATTTTTGATTATATTAACGATTCTGTGAAAAAGGATTTGACTGACGAATGGGCGTCAATATTAAGATCTTTTTATAATAGTTATTTTAGATTATTAATATCAAATGGAGGCTACAGTGATCAGACTTTAAGCGTTGCTGTGCAAACCATATCTGGTATAGCTTCATGCCCATTTAGATGTCCTGTATGCGTTAGAAGATCTGGAGGCGATGGGTCTCCAACTTGCGGGCAAGGCTCATTCGAGTGCAGTGGGTCTGACAATCTTGTATGCGTTAGATTTACAGGAAATGGAAATCTTTCTATATCCAGTTCGTCTTCTTCCAGCGGCTCATCATCGGGAGGTTCTACAAATCCGTATTCTTCGGATCCAAATGACCCATATGGCGGAGAATCTGTTAATCCAATTGACCTGCCTTCAGTCGGCGTAAATCAGTTTATCATAGAAGACTTAACTTTTGAATCAGTTGACATACTTGCTTCTGCAATATTTTCGGGTAGCGGTTCTGCGCCTTTGTCCGAGGGAGATAGTCCTATTGTTCAATTTTACTCAGATATAGATTGGATTCCAAATATTTCGGCTAATATATTTACCGGATCTGATGCAAGTATTCAGTTTAGAAAAGTTTTAAGAAAAATAAAGCAATCTGTACCTTTTGGTTCTTCGCCTATATATGATGGTATAGAAGAATCTGCAGAATTAATGAAGAAAAACTTTGACGCTGATTCTATTATTAAAAACGTTATACTTATAAGTGATAATGATGAAAACACTAGCGGAAATACGCCTGGTCAAAATATAGAATCTATCAATGCTATTGATGGAAACAAGAAAGTCAAGTTTAACGCATTTAATATAAATACATTCTCTCCTGTCACTATAAGTGCACAGGCATCTAGAGTTAATACTGGTGGCGTTGGGTCTATTACTAATCAAACTGGTGGTCAAAACTTTGCATTATTCTCTTTAGATTTTCTGGAAGATGCTGCCGAATTTGCATTTACTGGTTCTGCTGGCTCTGCCGGAGCTGGCAAATTGGTGCTAACAATAGATTTTAATGAAAACATAATAGTCAACAAAGTGAATCCACTTATTGATATTGGTTCATCTGATTTGATCACCTATTCAGTATCGTTTGGATATGATGGCGAAGAGTTCACTAACTTGCCGAACATATATGACGCAGGCACAGAGTATGTGGTTAATGTCAAATGCAGATATTTGAGAATAACATTTGATGGCATATTGGACTTCTCAAAAATAGAGCAATTGATGAACCCTTATGACCCTTATTCATATGGCCCAATCGAACAATATAGCCTGTCTAAGATTCGAGGTATTGGACTAAATGTTTCTGCAGCAGATGAATCGTTTGTTTATCTGAACGCCTTGCCCTTAAGTTCTTCTCCACAGCAGGTAATTATCTTTGTAGATTGGGATGGTCCAGGCGACGCTTCTGTGCAGGCTGGAGTTTCTACTGTGGATAGCGGGGACTGGAAAGACTTTAGTCGTGATGCGCAACCAATTATTCCTGGGTCTGGCAAAGTTATTATTCCAATTAGGTCTGCAGATAAATTTGGAATTATTAAAGAGAACATCAAGCAGATCTCTCCTTTTGCATTTGAGCTTCCTCATGGCTCTGTGCATAGAAATTTATCATTAGATATTTATGATAACAATAATGAGATAGTTAATCCAGATTCTTATGAAGTTGACATTGATTCCGGAGTAATAAGATTCCAGTCTTCTATGAACGGCAAGGTCATGCATGTTGCCATAAATGAAAACAAGCTTATTAAGATAGGAGTAAAAGTTTCGTTTGGCACAAGTCCAAATAACGTTAATATAAAGAGCCTTGGATATATGCTTAATGTTAACGAAGACCAAGCTGCTCAGGTAGCTAATCAACCCCCCATAGCCATATCTGTTAGGATTAGTCCTAATATAGTTTATCCATATACAAATGTTTCTGCGACATATACATATGTTGATCCAGAGGCGGATGTAGAGAATAAAGAAAGCAGATTGATTAAATGGTATAAGAATGGAGTAGAGATACCAGAGCTTAGAGATATTATTTCTTATAATGACTTACATAATTCGCAAGATAAGACATACTCATTCTTCTACACAAGTAATTATGCAAATATAGAGGCAGAAAATGTTGGCTCAAGTGCTGAGATTCTGGCCAATTATGCTGGTGAGAGATTTTTTGAGCCTGGAGATCAGATATACTTTACCATACAAGTGAATGACAGTCGTCAGTATAGTAACGTTTTTAGAAGTCCTTCTGTGGTAGTTTCTGATTATCCAGCAGTTCCAGGTGCTTTAAGTATTAGGGCAAGATACGCACCTATATCAAGAACATTCTTTGGCAATTTCTCTACGACTAGCGGAAGTGCAGGCAGCGCTTTGTTTGGTCAGTTGGCGTCTGAATATACTAATAGAACTGATCTTTTCTTAGACTATGATCTTTTCTCTCCAGGTGCATTTAATGCTGCATTTGCAAAGTGGTACGTCACTGATAACGCAGGTAATTTGATTTTCTTTAAAGTTGGTCGGCTTTCAGATACTAGTATTAGCGCATCTTTCTTGAATCCACTTGAGCGTAATGTAGTTACACAATTTGAGGCTATAATGGTCGGGCATCAGATATATGCTGAAATATTCATTCCCAAGGGGGCTTTGCCGACCTTGACATCCGACACAACGATTAGGAGCAATACGGTTACGATTACAAATATTGTGCCAACAGTTAACGGAGTTAAGCGTAATGTAATAGTTGATGCAAATGGTGGAACACCATATTGGGTATTTGAGTATCAATTACTTGATGAAGATATATCTCAGCAAGAGCCAAATCAATCTGACAGGAGTATAGTTAGAGTTTATAGAAAAACGCCACAAGACAGTACCTTTAGTGTCGATAATAGATTCAACCCGCTTGTTACGTTCCCTGTTAAAGACCTATTTAACAATGGTGATACCATGTATGTTGAAGTGGTACCTTATGACGGAATAGCTTTTGGAGCATCTGTTAAGAGTGAAGAATACTTAATAATATGAAAAAATTACTGATAGGCATATTGCAGCATAATAAATTTTCTGTTACCGAAAGATGCATTAGAGATATCCATCAAAATACTCTAAATACAGAGTATTTAATATTTGTAATAGATAATGGTTCTACAGACGGTAGTGATCAAAAATTAAAAGATACTTTTCAGGAAGACAATATATCTATTGATTTGCAAGATAAGAATCATGGAGTCATTGGTGGAAGAAATCTAATATTTGACTATTTTCAAAATCATACAGAATTTTCTCATTTACTATTCATAGACAACGATCAATTTGTCCAGCCTGGATGGGTTGATGGATACAAAGAAGTATTCAGTAAATTCCCAGAATGTGTTGCTGGAATAGAGGCTTGGCTGATGAGCTCTATGCTTACTCCAGCAAGAAAGGCTGTAGCAAAAGATCCTGGATTTACATATGTAGGCTGTGGTGGCATGATGATTAGTAGAGGGGTGTTTGAGATTTTGGGCTCATTTGACAGTGAATTTAATCCTGCTTATTTTGAAGATCCAGATTACTGTCTAAGAGCCTCCGTTGCTAATTTTCCAGTTGTTTGGAATACTCAATCTAAAATAAAACATCTGGCTCATCAAACTCTTGGTCAAAATGCAATCAAATCAGGTCAATCTTTTAGGAAGTCATATAAACATTTCAGGTCGAAATGGTTCAGCTCTGTTCGCGGCGGCCCAATCATGGTGAATAAAGTATGAGTAAAATTTGTTTTTTATCCAACCATATTTATCCTTTTCATGTCGGTGGTTCAGAGATGGTGATTAAAAACATTTCAGAACAATTGGTCAGTTTTGGCCATGATGTTTCTGTCAGCGGATGGGATGTCAAGAATGACATGGTGCGTGAAAACGTATCTATAAAAACTTTAAACAATAATAAACTAAAATCAGTGCTCGAAAGCAATGATGTTATTATCGTGTATAGCGATGCATTTTTGCAGTTGGACCAACTTTTAAGATTAAATGATGCTTATGGAAAAAAGATTATCTTATTTCCAGTAGGTTTTACTGCAGCTAAAGCAAGCACTTATCTTCATAAATTGATCTTAGATAGAGCCGGGAAAATCAAATTTGTTTGCCATGATAATGTGTATGTAGATGCAAAAATGCTTGAAGAATATAATTTGCCTTATTCTGTTATCTCTAACGGTATAAGTGCTTTGGAATTTAACGAATCAAAGCCCAAGTCATACTCTAATGAGGTTCTCCGTTTACTATGTGTAGCAAATGCATTTCCTAAAAAAGGTCACGCAGAACTGTTTGCCGTTTGTGATTTATTGTCACAAGAACTGCCTATAGAGTTGAATATTTATTGTCACACTCCATCTTGGGACGTTGGCAAAAGGTTGCAGTCTCAGTTGGTAAATTATTCAAAATCTCGTCCTTATAAAGTTAAATTTAATATAGATAAGCCAAGAGAAGAAGTTGTAAAATCATTTTATGATAATAATTTATTTTTGTTTTGCTCATTAAAAGAGGTTGCGCCCTTGTGTGTAATTGAAAGCTGTGCTGCTGGTACCCCTTGGGTGTCATTTGATGTTGGAAACGTTAGCAATGTTCCTGGTGGTCTTGTGAACGACTGTGCAACAAAAGATCACAATGGATATGTCATTCCTTCTCCAGAATTATTTAAAAAACAAGTTCTTCTCATTAAGGACGCAATATCAGCAGACAATTATTCTAGACTGTCTTTGCAGGGCATAGAGTTCGCTAGTTCAAGAACTTGGGAAAGGATAGCTTTTGAATATGACGCAGTTATCAAAAGTTGAAGAACATAACTGCTATGATGGTTATGAAATTAGTATTATTTGTTGCGCAAGAAATGCTGAATCATACATAGGCGAATGCATATCATCAGTAATCGGCCAAAAGGGTCCTAAGTTTAAGTTCTTGTTGCTAGACGATTTTTCTTCAGATAACACGTTGTCTGTCGCGAAAAATATTCTTGTTGACAATAAAATTTCCTATGAAATATATAGATCTCATGTAAATTTGGGTGTTCCTAAATCTAGAAATGCATTAATTAAAATTTGCAAAACTCCATATATCGCGATACAAGACGCAGACGATTTGATGACTCCATATAGGCTTGCTATACAAATAAATTTTTTAAATCAAAATAGTCATATATGTACTGTAGGCGGTAGGGCTATTAAGATAGATGATGCTGGTAATTTTGTAGGAATGATGTCGTACTCCCCTGTCAATCATGACGATATACTACTTATGTTGACTGGCAGGGTTAATCCGATGATTGATCCAACGGTGATGATGCGCAAATCAGTATTTGACCAATTGGGTGGCTATTCCGAGAATGATGGATTGAGGCTAGTGCAAGATTTTGACTTATGGATACGTATGTGCAAATACGGCTTCAGGCTTGCAAATATAGACGCACCGATGATAACGTATAGAGTAAATAGTTCTGGTCTTACAGCAACTCGCAAAGACGACATGATTAAGGCGCATGTTTATGCGCAGGCATGTCATAAAACTTTTTTAGACAGTATTAGGAGCATTCATGGCAAAACAGAAAGATGACGCGAATATGGTTGGATCATTTAGTTGGTCCTTACAGGATTTGGAATATTTGTACTACGCAAAAACTCAGGGAGTTCCATATGCTGTTATCGCTACTGAGCTCAATCGGTCAGTTGAGTCCTGCAAAAGCAAGTGGCTCAAGCACAATTGGGAAGATAGCGGTATCATAGATATTGTTTTAGAAAAGCACAAGAAGGCTAGAAAATCAGCATATGAGCATAAGCAAGCTAAGACTATAGAGACTAAGCTTGATATGTTTAGAATGAAATATGACATCATAGCAGATAGAATGGAGCAGTCTATTGAAAGACTTCCTGAGATCAAGCGCGCAAAATGGAGCCCACCGCGTCGAAAGACTCATAGGGGGCAGGAGGAAGTTGGTCTTATATTAAGCGATTTGCATATTGGTCATTCGCATTCTTTAGAAGAAACTGGTGGCCTTTCTCAATATAACTTAGAAATTTTTATTAAACGCCTACATGGCCTGCAAAAGAGTGTATCTGACATATACGAATTGCATAGTTCTTTATATGAATTGCCAACTCTTCACATATTCTGCTTGGGTGATATAGTTGACGGAAGCAATGCTGCAGGTGCATGGAGTCCTGTTTATATTGATACTCCCGTATACGATCAGCTTATGCTGGGCTTTGAGCATCTATCTCAGAGTATACAGTATCTTCTAACTATATTTAAGAAAATTAAGTTTTACGGTGTCCGTGGAAATCATGGACGCATAGCTCCAACTGGTGTAGAAAAAGATTATGCAAACTGGGATAATGTTATATATCATATGTTGCGTGTGAAGTTTGCTGAAAATCCACGTATTCAATTTATCACACCAAAAACTTGGTGGATTATGGAAAAGATTAAAGATCATAATTTCTTGCTAGTTCACGGAGATGATGTGCGTGGAAGCGGTAATGCTATTAAAAATCTAGAGCGTTTTTCTGCTTCAATGACTGGAATATTAAAAGAAAAGCCAGATTATACACTATGTGGTCATTTTCATGAATCTACTGAGCTCACTTCTAATTTTGGTAAGATGATTATTAACGGTTCGTTCGTTGGAGCTGATGTCTATTCTATTAAAAACTTGCATAAGTACAGCAGGCCAGAACAAAAAATATTTGGAATAAATGATAGCCATGGAGTGACATGGAGGTATGACTTAGACTTAGGACCATGTAATGCTTAATATTCCCGATTGGGCTAATAACTTCATGAGACGTAAAGAATGCCCATATTGCCATGGAGCTATGGGGCAATCTGTTATTGTTCAAGTCGGAATAAAGTTACACAATGGAGAAAAGCCGTGTTTATATTACGAAAGTTCTTGTAATTTTTGTGGAAAAATTTCTCACACTACTATCTTTACAGACGCAGATCTTTCTCCATATCAGTTGGCTGCTGAAATATACAACAGTTATGACAGTGAAGACGTTATAGTCCAGCATAGTAAGGTTGGAAATTCTAAAAATAAAAAGTCTAAGTTTAAAGCTTTTGATAAAGAATTTTCTAATCTTAAGATTTTTATGAGCAAGAATGATAATTACGTAGAATTCTTGAAATATATTGGGTTGACGGATACGGAAATTGATTTATATGGAAAGTGGGATCCACAAGATGACGAAAATATCTCTTAATAATTTTATAATACCTTATTTCATTATTAAGTCTATTTGCAGAGACTTGGGTGCCTATCCAATGGATGTATCTATAGAGATATCAGATCAGGCAAAGGCGGAGACAAGTCCTGTAGCTTTTGTGTTTTCTTCAGGATTATCTCGTAAACAGTTAAACCTTTCCATACTTAATAAATATCTTGGCAGTTTTGAGTCTATACATGGGTTTGCGGTTCCTGTTGAGGCTTATCAGGGGGCATTAGGCTCCTGCGCTGCTATGTGTGATATGTATTATGATAATTCTGCATACAATATACCTTCAGCAGAAACCGGTCCAGAAAACTTTCCGTTTAATTTTATAGCATGTAAGAATATAATTTATCCATATCTAAATATCAATGATAATTCATGTAAGATTTTGTGTGACTCATCCGGTATGTTTGATTTTTCTTTAACTAGCTCTGGGGCTTCTATTGGATTAAAGAATCTTAAAATAGAATTTAGAGATGCTTTCATTATGATGTGTATTGATTCTCATTACAAAAAAGAGAACAATGCAAATTTTGGTATTATTTACCAGTCTTTAAATAGTCCGGATATAATGAGGATGTTATTTGCTTTTGCTGTACCTTATTTTAATGATGATGCAAATAAGGCTGATGCATTCATGGGCATTTTACAGATGTATGCAGATTGCATAACAAGTAGGCCTTGGTTTGAGGGCAGATTCTCGCCTATAAAGACTGCTCAAAAAGCAAATATGGATGGAAATTTTTGGATATATGGCATCATTGAAAAGATGCTGGCTCCAGCAAGAGGTCCTGATTTTACTATCACAAACAAATGGGCTCCAATTACTAATGAAGTGTGGGAGAATATTGATAGTGCTCGCAGGAAAGCTGGATTGTCAGGCGCAAGTTTGTCTTTTATGCTACAGGTAAAGGATCATAGAGGATCAGATGATTCAAAGTCTATTCAAGCTTTAATAGAGGAAATGAGACAATGACAAAAGAAGACATTGAGATGGAAGTTGAAAACTTAAAAAAGTGTTTGCTAAAACTTGACACAGTAATTAGCCTAAATCTTTCTGGAAAATTTATTGTTTCTCATGAAAAAGTGATTGGTGCAAGGCAGATTGTTCTTAATACTATTATGAGGATGCAGGGATTACTGCATAATCAAGATGTCTGATGGAAGAACTTCAGGAATTACTGAGGGCTTTGGAGACTCTGGCATATCCAATATTTTGCAGAATATTGGATATCCGTCATTAGAGATTAAGAGCAAGCAAGGCAGAATTGGCAAAATCAAGCCAACTCGCAAAAGAAGAATTTATCAGCTTGGTATAGAGATGCCCTGCCAAGAAAATGACGAAGAATGCAAAGATGGTCACCCTCAAGATAGACAACGTAGTAACTTACATTGATCCCCCGCTCAAAGGCCAGACGTATGCCGAGTTTAAGAAAAAACTTGGCTACAAGCCTCAAGATTCTGTTTGGATGGCTCAGGCAAATCCTCACTGGGACGGTTGGATTACTACTGTTTGCTTTGGATCTGGCAAATGCAGATGTCCTAATAAAAAGTCGCAAATGCATTTTCCGACTGGCTTACTGTCTTTAGCAAGAGAGTTTTTTGATAATAATCAAATTGCCTATCAATTAGTTGATGATAGGCCTTCTCTTGGCAATGTATCTCCACTAGAGATTGGTGGCGCATATGTCTTAAGAGATTACCAAGAAGAGGCAGTGAATAATGCCTTAAAGAAGCAAAGAGGTATCATTAAGGCAGCTACTGGAGCAGGTAAGACTGTAATAGCTGGATCTATCATCGCTAAGACTGGAGCTTTTCCTGCATGCTTCTTTGTTACTACCAAGGATCTGTTGCATCAGGCAAAAGAAGAATTAGAAAAATTAATATTTAAAGATGGAAAGCCTGTTAAGATTGGAACTATTGGTGGTGGTAAGTGTGATATCCAAGATATAAATATAGTAACGGTACAAACTGCAATTCGATCTGTTGGCATGAAATTTGACAAATTTGATGAAGAAGATGAGAATGATGATTCGGATGAAATTATTGGCGATGAAAGCAAAAAGTCTAACATAAAAAATCTTATAATTAATTCAAAAATGATTATCTGTGACGAAGTGCAGCATTGGAGCGCGTCCACGTGTCAAATTGTGAGTGACTATTGTTCTTCTGCTAGATACAGATTTGGCATCTCAGCAACTCCCTGGAGAGACATGGACGATGATCTTCTTATAGATGCATGTTTTGGAAAACTTATTTCTGATATTAGCGCAAGCACTCTTATAGAAAAGAAGGTTCTTGTGCCGCCAAAAATTTACTTTGTTCATACCAAAACAAAACTTGGTGGCACATTTGCAGACGTATATCGCAAAGGTATAGTTGAAAATACATGTCGTAATACAATTATTAAAAATCTTGCTGAGCAAATGGTGGAAGATGGCAGGCAGACTTTGATATTAGTAAGACATATTGCTCATGGTGAAATTTTGCAGGACATGATACCTGGTTCAGTCTTCATTCATGGATCCATTGCCAGCAAGAGCCGTCAGAACACTATCAACAGGATGAAGGAGGGCAAGCATCGTTGCGTTATAGCCTCTTCTATATTTGATGAGGGTGTTGATATAAGGCCTCTGAGCGCCCTTATACTGGCTGGCTCTGGTAAAAGCCAAACAAGAGCCTTGCAGCGCATCGGGCGCGTTATCCGCGCCTATGAAGGGAAAACAGATGCAATCATCGTAGACTTCTTTGACGACATGAAGTACATGCGGAAGCACAGCCAAGCTAGAAGAAGAATGTACAAAACCGAGCCGAAATTTGAAATCTCAGATATCGAAGCGGATACAAATGACTAAGATAAACAAACTTAGTATCTGTAACGCAGTCAAAAAGGCTAAGCAGCAGTTTTCTGGCATAGAGATAGAGGACAAGGCTAGCAATCCTTTCTTAATAGATACTGATGTGTTTCCATCGGAAACCTTTAAGTGTGCTAATTCGTCATTCTTTGATCCTAAGATAATTGGCGAATTCCAGGCCAAGCAAGTCATTGATTGGAGTAAAAAAGATTTTTTGGATCTTGTCAAGCATCTTTATTTTCAAAAGTTTGTATCAGACATACAGGTTCCTCCAGCGTATGGATATATGTATCTTAACGTGATAGAAGAAATATGCACAAAAAACTTTCCAGAATCTAATGTTAAAATTTTAAAAGCTAAGTATATCGATTGGTATTTTGAAAATCATATTCTTAGAGACACGATTAAGTATAACTCAAGATGGAACATTAAAAAGATGGTAGCTCCTAGAGTGGTCGCATCATTTATTATGCATTTCTCTGGTCGTACTGATGCATTAGATGTTATGTCAAAAAAGACAACAAGATTGCCAGTAAATGAGAGTTTGCTAGAGCTTTACTATCGTGGTGATGCATCTGAGTTTATAAGGTGCTACGGAGTCATAATCCCATTTACTTTTCTATTCTATTCTAAAAAATTGTCTTGGGATGATTGCTTTGAATACACGGCAGCCGGAATCTGCGACCTAGTGCAAGGAAAAAACTTTACGGAAAAAATGCTTAAGAAAATTACAGAGCAATATTCTCCGTATAATGAACGTTTTAATAAGATTGAACCTGACAGGCTTTTGGTTGCGTTAACCGAAAGAACTAGTCTTAACCTTAGAGGAGTAAAATTAACATAATGAGTTCTTTAGCTGATAGATACCCTGTGAATTTTCATATTCGTGCAAGTTTCATTTATTTGATTGATCAGAATGGCAAAAACATTGGTAAAGTGCACTTGAACGATGCCATAAGTATGGCTCGCGAGGCTGGTCTTGATGTTGTCCAGGTTTCTGGAGACGCATCTAGGCCTGCGTGTAAGATCATGGATTTTGGTAAGTTTAAGTATGAGATTTCTAAACAGAAGTCATCATCTGCTCATAAGACAAAAGAACTTTTTATTACAGCACATATTGGCGCTCATGATCTTGAGACAAAGATTAACAAGCTAAAAGAATTCATTGATAAAAAGTACTCTGTTGTATTTGGTATAAAAATTAAAGGCAGAAAGCAAAGAGCCGACACAGACAAGCTTAAGGCTGTCCTTTTGGATTGCCTGCAGAAAGCAAACGTAAAAACTGAAAACATCGAGTTCCAGTATTCTCCAAGTAAAATAACAGTGTTTTTGAGATGAGCGATATAGAACAATTTTATAATAAAAAACTTGACGAACTGCGTTCTCGCTGTCGTATTTATCAACAGGACACAAACAGATGCCCTGCTGCCAGGTGTTTATGTGCTTCTATGGCTGAGTGTATGGCTTACCACAATTCAACCCTACCTCACGGACATCAATTGGCTGAAATATCTGCATTTGATGGTCACGTAAATGGTAATAGAACAGTTGAAAATCATTCCGTCAATATAGCCATATCAAAAATAATGGATTATTGCTTTGGTGATTCTTCTATTAATCCAATGCTTACTCGCTATGATTTGCACAAAAAGTCTAAGATGGATGACAGGTTTGATAATGGTGCAAATCTAATTATCTACGGCGATAGCAGTGGTATTAGTAAGAACAAATTAGGCAAGACAATGTTAGCCTCTATTGTTATGAAAGAGGCAATATGGCGTCGTATGTTTAAAACAAATAAGGCATATACATATTCATTTAAAAGTTGTCCAGAGATTGTTGACGACACTATATCAAAAAAGAATGCGGAGCAAAACGTTAGCCCATTCACCGCAGATTGGCTATGTATAGATGATATTTTTCTTCGAACGAGACAGACGCAGGGTAATGTCCTTGACCAAATAATGTCTGTTCGTTTGCGTGAAAACTTGCCTTCAATAATCGTAATACAATTTGACCCGTTTAAATTACAGAACGCAGAAGAAGCAATTGGCAACCATATCATGAAGATGTTATCCGATAAAACAAATACGTTCGTAGTATCCCTAGGTTAATATGCAAAGTACAAATGATAGTCCGCATATCAAATTGCTGTATCTATTGATACAGAACAAGACAAATGTTCATTATTTGATCTCAGTGGTAACAGAGCCAGATAGTCTGTTTACCGAATCTTCCCACAAGGCAATATTTAAAGCATGCGCCTGGGCAAGAGATAAAGATAAAACAATATCAACAGAGCAGTTTGAGTATTTTTGCAAGTTTAATCTATCTCTTACGCCTCAAAAAACTTCAGTATTGGTTGCTGAATACGCTGCAATTGAGTCTATTGAAAATGTTAAAGCAGAAGATATCTCTGTTCTGATAGAAGAATGTAAAAATTTATATTACTATAGATTTTTAAAGAGCGAGCTTGATGGCATCAAGTCGGACAAGTCACCAGACTTCTGTAAAAAACTTAATACTCTTCATGATCACATAGGCAAGTGTCTATCTACAAACACAAGCAACCTTTTTAGTTTTCACGATACTGTAGAAAATTTTGACAACTTTGTTGAAGATCTACGTCAGAAGTCAATTACTCCAGAAAAGAGAATAATCTGTGGCATCAAAGAGATAGATGATTGTATGACAGTAGGTTTTCGTCCCGGTACTCTAACATTGACCGTTGCAGATGTTGGTGGTGGCAAGTCTACTATGATGCTTAATATTGCATATAATTTATGGAAGAAAAATGCAAATGTACTATTTATCCCATTAGAAATGCCTTGGGAAGAAATATTTAAAAAGTTTTTATCCAGAGAAACTCTTATTGAGTTTGAAAAATTTGCTCGTCCAGAGTTGATGACGGAGAAAGACTGGGATATTCTTAAAAGAAGATCAGAAGAACTTGCTTCAATGAAGCAAAGGCTTGTGTGGGCTGACGTAAAGAATAGACCAACAGTTCAGGAAATTAGAAGAGCTATTGAAAGCAAGTTTCACTATTTTAAGCCAGATGTTGTCGTAATTGACTATATCGCCAACATAAAGCCGGATGGTAAAGTTGACAACTGGCTGGCCATCGGAGACATTCTTAAAGAACTAAGAGCGATGGGCAAGCAGTACGGCTTTGCTATCCTTAGTGCTGCTCAAATGACAAGAGATGGAATTAAGAAGTTAAAGAGCGACAAAGATATGAGCAAAAGCCCCGGAAGTGAAGACTTGAGAGGTAGCCATGAATACTCTGCTGATGCAGACAATATTTTTGCTCAAGCCCCTTCTCCAGAGGAACCAAATCGTAAAATGTTATTATGGTGTATTAAGGCAAGATACGGAAAGAAAACTTTTGATGGTAAAACTTATGCCATACTTGACTTCTATCCCGAGTTTAGTAAAATTGATAGTTCTACTGCTTACTCATTCGACATCAACGATGATGACTTTAAAAAGCAGTTGGATCTTATGAATGGCTTTGCTCAGCCTCAGCCTTCAGAAAACAAATCTGTTGATGACTTTGGTTGGATGGCATAATGTCTAATTTTATTGATGCAGTTAAAAGAAAGGTAAAAATAGCTGATGTGCTTCGAGAAAGAGGCGTATTGCCATCTCGTTCTTACGCTGGAAAATTAATATACAAGTGTCCTATACACAAGGGTGATAATTCTCCTAGTTTTTATGTATATGAAAAAGATAGTGGTGATGATTTCTTTTGCTACGGATGCAAGGCTGGCGGTAATGTAATACATCTTGTAAAACATATGAATAACTGCACGGGCAAAGAAGCCCTAAAGACAGTTAGCGATATAGCTGGTGTGGAGATAGACCCTTATTTTTACACATATGATTTAGACTGTTACTTGGAATCTCCAGAAGCATCTGCATATGACATAGACTCAATATTAAGAGATGTAACAATCGCATTTCGTAGTTTTAGAAATTTAAATATACATAAAAAAGTAGAGTCAATAGATTCACACTGGAAAGTATTTGATGAATCATATTGGGCTTCAAACACAGACAAAGCCAGAGAGGTTTCCAAATGGATGCTTGGCAGATAAAAAACAAAGAAGATGATTTTTCAGTTTCATTTAGCAATGACATAGTTGAAAAATGTCTAGGTCAATATTGGCGTCTTAAAAAGAAGATGAAAGAATTGGACCCAGGATGTGACAAATGGGTGCTGCAGACAGATATTAATGTAAAACACCCCGTTGGTGAATTCTCTTTCACTATAAATTTATATCATGATGGCTTAGTGGTGGTGTATAATACTGCAGCATCGAAGATGCATGGGCATAATATAAACGATGTTAGGTTCTTAAAAAAAGCTATTACATGGCTTGAGTGGAAGACATTGACTTGCACTCTAGCCGAAATAGAAAGTAGCATGGAATTTTGGCGCAGATGTTGGGAAACAGGCTTAATTGATAGTGATTATCTATCAAAAAAATACAAAAAGAAAGATTAGTATGGCAATTATATCGCAACAGGAAAATTTCTTACTTAAGTTTAGGCAAGAAAATTCTCAGGCTAACATGAAGCCTATAGACATTTCTGTATCTAAAGAAGACGGCATCTATATTGTGGATTTTAAAGGCGATAAAAAGTCAACCACAATTAAAATTGATCTTGAATCTCTTAGAGAAATTATTCAATATGTAGACTCAAAGGTGTATGGACCTAGGAAAGAGATGACAAAAAATGTCAACCTTTCTCGTGTCGCACAAGGGACATCGTTCCCAGTTCAGGGCGCGCAAGCTACTGCTTCGTCAATTATGGATGGTATGCAGGGTATGAATGGCCCATCTATGCTTGAATCTGTGTCGAGTAATGATCAGGTTGGTAGTCTTTCTGACTTAATGAATGATATAGCTGAACCAAGATTATCTGGGTCGTATAATACTCAGGTAGATTTAATTATTGCTAACGGCATAGACCTCTCTTCAATAGAAGATTAATATGGAATATAAATGCAGGCTTGAAAAGTTAACATCTATCGCGACTAAGGATAGCAATGACTTAAGTTTGTGCTCGAAATGTCACAGCTTTGATTGTAGCAATCCTATAGAGAATGTAACTATAAGCATGTTTGGAATAAATACTAAAATTAGAGCTTATGTTACCATTAATGGAACCTATGGGGTAAAACAATGTGAGGGCTTTAGTTCTAGAAATAAGCTTGACTCAGAGGAAGATAATGACGAAGATTAAAAATAGCGAATTTATACACCTACATAACCACACTGAATTTAGTGCCTTTGATGGCCTAAATAAGATGTCTAACTTTCCATATTTGGCAAGAAAGATGGGGTTTAAGGCGCTTGGGGTAACTGACCATGGTACTGTCGGTGGACTAGTCAAATTTTTTCAAGAGTGCACAAAGTCTTACGATAAAAACGGAAATAAGATAGAATATGACCCAATTATCCCTATTCTTGGATGCGAGTTCTATTTAGCAAAAGACCGTTTTGCAAAAAGCAAAAAAGAACAGATTGATGGCCGTAAGGGAAACCGTCATTTGGTTTTGATTGCCAAGAACTGGAAGGGCTTTCAAAATCTATGTACTCTTTCAGAAAAAAGCTGGACTGAGGGTTTCTACAACGACCCTCGTATAGACTTTTCTTTATTAGAGCAGTACCACGAGGGTCTTATTTGCAGCACAGCCTGCCTAAGCTCTATCGTAAATAGTAATCTTCTCCATGGCCGATACGACCATGCAAAGCGTATCGCAACAAAGCTTAAGGATTTATTTGGCGATGACTTTTATTTTGAGGTGATGTATCATGGATTGGATGCAGAGCGGTATATCATACCTGACATTTTTAAGCTTGCTGATTCTCTTGGGGTAAAAGTTGTGGCTACTAATGACTGCCATTATTCTTGCAAAGATGATGGAGCTAGCCATGAGGTACTTATGTGTATGAGTACCTCAAGATGTATCCATGACCCAAAGCGTCTTAAATTTCCATATCATGAGTTTTATTTAAAGTCTGCAGAAGAAATGGCTGATATTTTTTCTGATAGAATGGATTCTATATATAACACTATGGACATCGCTGCCAAAGTTGACTATAAAGACATATCTAAAAATTTCGGTGGAATGAGACTGCCAAAGTTCCCAATGCCTGAAAACTTTAGTGATCCACATGATTATTTAGAGTACGTCGCATGGCAGGGTCTTAAGGATCTTGGATCAGAGCATTCTGAGAAACACATTGATAGATTGCGACTGGAATTGGACGATGTAAAAATCGCAAAGCTTAATAACAATTATGATTTTGCAACGTACTTTCTTATAGTCAGAGATTATATTCAATTTGCTAAAAGTAAGGGTATCCTTACTGGCTGTGGTCGTGGCTCTGGGTTCGGAAGTTTGTTGCTGAAGACTTTAGGCATTACCTATGGTGTTGATCCGATTGAACATAATTTACTCTGGGAGCGTTTCCTTGGATTTGATACAAAGAAGTTTGTAAGGGAGCAAGACTTTGTCTGATTCAATTTTAGATAATATGTGGTCTGCAATACGCTCTTCTTCGGAGTATGCATCTTTAAGTGAAGAATATAAAAAAAGATGTGAAGAGGAAGTTATCGTTATGCAGACAGCGCCCGGTTTGTCTGCAGATAGTGTTCTAGAAGAGTTCTATTCTATTTTTAAAAAAATGAATGGGAAAAAAGGCAGCAATAATGTAGTTAACAGTGTTGTTGCATATTGCCTAGGCATTACTTCAAAGCTTCCTAATTTATCAGAAGAGTTTTTGCCAGCACGACGAATATTTGCTCGTGCAGGATTCCC
>Ga0247834_1001923_pt1 | contig 33194 bp, 33 predicted proteins | sample LaCruzMarch2015__8_FD_187118 | JGI IMG/M metagenome (GOLD analysis project Ga0247834, IMG submission 187118) | Freshwater microbial communities from meromictic Lake La Cruz, Castile-La Mancha, Spain - LaCruzMarch2015_12m | ecosystem: Environmental > Aquatic > Freshwater > Lake | place: Spain... | reverse complement strand
ACGAAGAGCTTTCGCTCCGATTCCACGTCACGTGTCTTCCAGGTCATCAGGTCCTCCGCTCTCACGGCTGACCTATCTGCTCGGTCTACTGCTGACCTATGTGCCCGGTCTGCACCTCGCGGCGCCCTCTCCCCACCTGGGGAGAGGGCTCTCCACTGCACGCGTTGTCGCGCTCGCCATCCGGGCACGAAAAAGGGGGCCAAAGGCCCCCTCTCTCGTTCTGTCGATGCTGAGCAAGGTCAGCGTCGACGTCGGCTCAGGCGGTGCCCGCCATCTTGGCGACTTCGGCGGCGAAGTCGTCGGCGCGCTTCTCGAGGCCTTCACCGACCTTGAAGCGGTGCATGGCCTTGACGGAGATCTCGGTGCCGAGCTCCTTGGCGACCTTCTCGATGTGCTTCTGGACCGTGAGCTTGTCGTCCTTCACGAAGGACTGCTCGAGGAGCACGTTGTCGGCGAACCACTTGTTGGCGGCGCCTTCGGCGATCTTGTCGAGGATCTTCTCGGGCTTGCCGTCGGCCTTGGCCTTCTCGCGGGCAATGCTCTTCTCGGCCTCGATGACGGCGGCGTCGGCTTCGCTGCGGTGCAGGATGGTCGGCGACGAGGCCGCGATCTGCATGGCGACGTCCTTGGCGAGGGCCTTGACGGTCTCGGAGGCGCCCTTGGCGGCGTCGGCGACGTTGAGCTCGACGATGACGCCGATGGAACCGCCCATGTGGCTGTAGCTGCCCAGCACGCCTTCAGCGCGGGCCAGACGGCGGAGGCTCATGTTCTCGCCGATGGTCGAGATCTTGTCCGTCAGCATGTCCTTGACCGTCTTGCCACCCATGGGGGCCGCGGCGAGGCCTTCGACGTCCTTGGGGGCCACCTTGACGACGGTGCTGGCGAGGTCCTTCACGAAGGACTGGAAGTCGGGGTTCTTGGCGACGAAGTCGGTCTCACAGTTGAGCTCGACCATGGCGGCAACGTTGCCCTCATGGACGATGCCAACGAGGCCTTCGGCGGCGATACGGCCAGCCTTCTTGGCGACGGCGGCGAGGCCTTTTTCACGCAGCCAGGTCACGGCGGCATCGAGATTGCCGTCGGTGGCTTGCAGGGCCTTCTTGCAGTCCATCATGCCCGCGGCGGTCTTCTCGCGGAGGTCTTTCACCATTGCTGCAGTGATTTCGGCCATGTGTCGCTACTCCCGAAAGGGGTGTGGGGGAAAAGGATCCCCACCTGTGTGCCGACGACAGCGCCGTCCGGCAACCCCTTTCGGACCGCAGCGCCCTGCGGCGCCACGGGCGCTGCGCGTCAGCCTGCCGGCCGAACGTCAGCCGAAGAAGCCTTGATGCTTCTTCGGCTGGCGCCGAAGAAGTCTTGATGCTTCTTCGGCTGGCGCCGAAGAAGTCTTGATGCTTCTTCGGCTGGCGCCGAAGAAGTCTTGATGCTTCTTCGGCTGGCGCCGAAGAAGTCAGCCGAAAAAGTCAGCCGAAAGAGTCAGCCGAAAAAGTCCGACGAGAAAAACACGATGACCGCGGCCACCGAACGCTTGCTGCCGTGATCGCCGCAGCAATTCGACGCCGACCCCCACGACGAGCCGCCCTTGCGGATGGTGCCGCCGGACTCGATGCTGCCGATGCTGGAGCCGCTCTTGCGCAGGGTGCCGTCCTTCTCGATTTTGCCGATGCTGGAGCCGCCCTTGCGGATGGTGCCGTCGCTCTCGATCTTGCCGATGCTCGAGCCGCCCTTGCGCACGGTGCCGTCGCTCTCGATCTTGCCCACCGAGCTGCCGCCAATCCGGATGGTGCCGTCGTCTTCGATGACGGCCCACGACGAGCCGCCTTTGCGCAGCTCCACCTTGGCGGCGGCGGGCAGGGCGGCCAGGGACACAACAACAGCGACGAGGACGGTCTTGAGGTTCATGGCGCGGAGCCTGCCACCATCACCCTGTCGACGTCATGCCCGCCGTCACACCGCCGGCTGACATGTCGGACAAAACACGGTGGTCCGCCCGGCCACCGTCGTCGTCGCCAAGGGGGCGCCACAGCGCAGGCAGGGTTCGCCGCCGCGGTCGTAGACCTGAAAGGGCGAGGGAGCGCCCCGGTTCTGGTAGCGCCACGCCAATTCGTCTTTGGAGGCCTCAATGCTGGCCCGCAGGGCGTGGCGGATGCCCCGATGGAGGTTGACCACGTCGTCGTCGCTCAAGGCGTCGGTGCGGGTCTGGGGGTGGATGCGGGCCAACCACAGGCTCTCGTCGACGTAGATGTTGCCAAGGCCGGCGACGGTGGCCTGGTCGAGGAGCGTCGCCTTGATGGGACGCCGACCCCGCAGCCGCGCCCGCAGGGCCCGGGCGGTGAAGGCCTCGTCGAGGGGCTCGGGGCCAAGGTCCTTGAACGCGTCGTCGACGTTGGCAGACAACTCCACATGGCCGAAGCGGCGGGGGTCGGTGAAAAACAGCCCGCTGCCGTCGTCGAGGTCGGCCTTCAGGCGCACGAAGCGCGGGGCCTCGCTGCCCGACGGGAGCACGTGCACGTCGCCCGTCATCTTCAGATGGATGAGCAGGGTGGCGGCAGCCTCGTCGACGGTGACGACCTCGACCACGATCCACTTGGCCCGCCGCCACACCGCCGTCACCGTCGCCCCCGTGAGGACGTCGGTGAGGACCCGGGCGTCGCCGACGACGACGGCGGGATCGGGCAGGTGCACGGCCAGCAGGGTCCGGCCCACCAGGGCGGTCTCGCCGTGGCCGCCCTCGCGCAAGCGCCAGCAGATGGTCTCGACCTCGGGCAGCTCAGGCATCACCCACCCCAGCAGGCGTCATGGATGGCGCGCGCACATGGCGTCCCAGGCGGTGATCCGGTCGTCGTCATCGCCCATCATCTCGACGAGCCAGCGCCGGATGTAGGCACGGTCGATGGCATCGCCCTGCACGACCAGCAGCTTTTCGACGTCGACGAGGTCCTTGGCCCGAAAGAACAAGAGTTTGAACACCGCGCTCGCCTCTGGTGAGAGGTACGCGGCTTCGCCCAGTGGCCCACGGACCCGGCGTCGCGTCCGCATGGCCTCAAAGGAAAACGGGATCGACGGGGCAAACACGTCGACGCGCATCCCAGCGAGGCGACCCACGATAACGTCGCCGTCGGCGGCTGCGGCGAGGGCCCGCTGGCGGTCGAGGACCACGCCGGCGCCTTCCAGCACGTCAAAGGCGCGCTCAAGCTCGGCACCCTCGACGAACAGGTTGATGTCGACGTCGTAGGTGCTGCGAGGATCCGACCACACGCCAAGGGCGATGGCACCCCCGATGGCGTAGGGGATGCCGCCGGCGTCGAGGGCCCGCGCCAGCATCGACGCCACTTCAAAGGCCGGGATCACGATGACGCTCGACGAAGCCGAGCCAACGCCGCCGTCGTGCTGGCCGGGACTGGATCGCGAAACTGCAACAGCAGGTCGCGCTTTGGATTCATCTCGAGGAGTTGGATGGCGTCCCTGCAAAGTGCCGCCACGACGTCAAGCCGCTGCTCTGGCGTCAGCGAGCGGGCCCAGGCGACTTCCTCCTCGAGCGTGTGCCGTTCGCGCTGGAGGGAGGGTGGGAGTTTCATCGCCATGGCGTGAGCCTACCGTGGCCGGGCTCCGCGCACACGACGCTCCCTGGCCCCACAACACCCAGCTTCCGACCTGTGTGACGGGGCGGTTCCGCCGGCATCCAAGCCCCATGACCGTCCCGGCCCTGCGCCTCCAGACCCTTGTGGACCTTCCCGTGCGCCCGGCGGGGGACCACGTGCTGTACTGGATGACGGCCAACCGGCGCACGTCGTGGAACTTCGCGCTGGATCGGGCCATCGAGCACGCCGCCGCCCTCCACAAACCCCTCATCGTCCTCGAGGCCTTGCGGGTGGCCCACCCCTGGGCGAGCGACCGCTTCCACGCCTTTGTCGCCCAGGGGATGGCCGACAACGCCCGCGCCTTCGCTGCCGCCGGCGTCGCCTACCACCCCTATCTCGAGCCCGAGGCCGGTGCCGGCCGCGGTCTGATGGAAGCTCTGGCCAGAAACGCGGCCGTCGTCGTCGCCGACGACTGGCCGTGCTTCTTCCTGCCCCACATGCTGGCGGCGGCGGCGAAGAAGCTCGCGGTCCTCGGGGTGCGACTGGAGGCCGTCGACAGCAACGGCCTGCTGCCCCTCCGCGCCACCGGCGACCAGGTGTTTCCCACCGCGTATGCGTTCCGGCGCTTCTTGCAGAAGACGTTGCCCGCCCACCTGTTCCACCGTCCCCTGGCGGCACCGCTGACGTCGACGACGGTGCAGTCGCTGCCGACGGTGACGCTGCCCGTCGGGGTGCTCGATCGCTGGCCAGCGGCGACGGATCTGTCGGGGTCGGTGTCGTCGCTGCAAGCGTTTCCCATCGACCATACGGTGGGCCCCGTCGACGTCGTTGGGGGCGAGGTCGCTGCCCGGGCCTGTCTGCAGGACTTCGTCGCTCGCAAGCTGGCGCGCTTCGCCGAGGACCGCAGCCCACCGGACCTTGAGGGCCAGTCGGGTCTGTCGCCGTGGCTTCATTGGGGCCAGCTGTCGGCCCACGAGGTCGCCGACGCCGTGTTTCGCCACGAGGGCTTCACCCCCGAGAAGCTCTCGAACAAGCCCACGGGGTCCCGCGAGGGCTGGTGGGGGTTGTCGACGTCGGCGGAGGGTTTCCTTGATCAGCTCGTGACCTGGCGTGAGCTCGGCTTCAATTTCACCAGCCGGCGCGCCGACTACGACGAGTTTACGTCGCTGCCGCCGTGGGCCCAGACCTCGTTGTTGGCCCATATGAGCGACGAGCGTCCCCACACCTACACCCTGCAGGAACTCGACGACGCCGCCACCCACGATCCGTTGTGGAACGCCGCCATGAAGCAGCTCAAGCAGCAGGGCTTCATCCACAACTATCTGCGCATGTTGTGGGGCAAGAAGGTCCTCGAGTGGAGCGCCGATCCCCGCGTCGCCTATGCGAACCTTATCGAGCTCAACAACCGCTACAGCATCGACGGCCGCGACCCGAACTCCACCAGCGGCATCTCCTGGGTCTTTGGCCGCTACGACCGGCCCTGGGGCCCCACCCGGCCCATCTACGGCGTCATCCGCTACATGACGTCGGACAACACCATGAAGAAGCACGCCTGCAAGCAGTACCTGCTGCGCTGGAACGGCTCATCGACGGCGCCGGGCAAGTCGTCCCTGACGACGACGAAGCCGACGACGGCCCAGGCCCGCCTCCTCTGAGACCGGTCAGCGCAGCCCGGGATCGTCTGGGGGCGGTGGGGGGGCAGGGGGCACCAGGCAGCTCTCCACCCGATCGATGTCTTTGGCGACGTCGAAGCCGACGGAAACGCCGGCCTTGATGGCGGCCCGGCGGACGGCGTCGGTGGTGATGGGGCGCTTGGCGGCGAACACGATCTGGTTTTCTTCCTGGCGGGCCCGGGCCCAACTGCAGTCGGGAAACACCGCCGTCAGCCGTTCGATGATGGTGGCGGCGTCGCGATCGCTCACCAGGGCGACGTTGACCATCAGCACGCCGTCGTCGGTGAGGATGTGGCGCAGCTGTTTGAAGAACGTCGGCGTCGACAGCTGGGCGGGCATGTCCTCGCCGGAGAACGCGTCCAGGAAGATCACGTCGTAGCGGCCCTCGCGGACGTCGGTGCGGGCCACATAGTGGGCGGCGTCGTCGATGATGATGTTCAGCCGGGGCGACTCGGGCAGGGCGAAGAAGTGGCGGGAGGCGTCGACGACGACGGGGTCGACCTCGACGGCGTCCACCACCACCCGGGGCTCGGTCTCGAGGATCAGGCGGGGCCAGGCCCCACCACCAAGGCCCACCACCAGGGCCCGACGAAAGGGCCGCCCGTCGCTGCGCAGGGCGGGGCCGACGGCCGCGATGCGAATATATTCAAAAATGACGCGGCGCGGCACATGGGGATCGATGGCGCTCTGGTCGGCGCCGTCTTCGCTGCCAAAGCGCAGCAAGAACAAGCCGTCTTCCTCGACGACGAAGACGTCGCCAAAGGCCCCTTTTTGCCGCATCAGGATGCGTCGCCCGGGGACCTCGCTGTGCAGGCCGACGCCGGTCGGTCCGGTTGGGCTCGCCGGCACCCCGTCACTGGCGGGGGCCACCAGGGCCGGGATCTCCGGTGGGGGGCCAGGGACGCCGGTCACGCCGACAGCTCCAGCTTGAGGGCGTCGATGTCGCCGGCTTCGAGGCCGGTGGAGTTCTTCTGCAGGTGCGTCAGGAGATCACCCTCGAGGGGGGCGTTGTCGGCGATCCATCCCGTGGCGCAGGCGGCGTGGAGGTAACCGGCGCCGCTGGTGACAAAGGCCCCGGTGTCGACTTCGCGCTCGACGGCGACGCGCAGGGTGCCCTTCTCGATGGCCTCGCTGCAGGAGATGCAGGTGGATCGCGAGGTCTTGGCCCGCTCGGCGTACGGGAACGTCGTCGGCTTCTGGTTCTTCTTGTTGGCGGCGATGTCTTTTTCGAGGGCTTCCCGGTCGGGGATCGGCAGCGATGTCCCCTGCAGGGCCTCTTCGAGGACCAGGGGCTTCTTCTTGGCCGCACAGGCCAGGTGGTGCCACTGGTAGGTGACTTCGCCGGCGGCAAAGGCGTTGGGAACCTCTTCGCCGAGGCGGAGGTCTCCCTTGGCGATGGGCTTCTTGCAGCTGCGGCAGCTGGCCCGGCCGGTTTTGGCTTCTTCGATCTGGTGCGCCACGACGACCCCTCTCGGTCAGATTCCAGGCTGTCCGTTCCGGCAGCCGCGATTGACCTCGACGATAGCGCGCAGGGATGATGCAGCCGCAACTCCGGGTGCTCGAAAGCACAACCGGTGAAGGGTATGGCGGTGAAGGAAGCCCGAGAGTTTTCGGTCCTTGGTCCCCTGATGGGGGGCTTTGGCAGCCAGGCGTTCCTGGGCTGTGTCCACGACACCGGCATGGTGGGGCCGGTCCTGAAGCCCGCGGTGTTCGTCTTCATCCCCGACGAGATCGTTGAGGACGCCGACGCCTTCCGCCGCCTCTGGCAAGAGACCGAGATGGCCGGCGAGATCGACCATGTGAACGTCATCGGCGTCATGGGGGTCGCCCGCCTGGAGGAGGGCTACGCCCGCGTCGTCGAGTACGCCGACGCCGAGAGCCTCCGCTCGGTCTATCGCCGCGCCCAGACCATGAAGCAGCCCATGTCGGCCGCCGTCGCCGTCGCCCTCGTCGCCGACGCCTGCATGGGCGTCCACTACGCCCACGAGCTCGGCGAGGCCGAGACCGGGCATCCCTGGGTCCACGGCGGTGTCCGCCCCGAGACCCTGCAGGTCAGCTTCGCCGGCATGGCCAAGGTGACGGGCTATGGGGCCCAGGTCCTCGCCGACAGCTTCCGGAAAAAGGGGGCCACGGGCCTCATCACCAGAGACACCTACATGGCCCCCGAGCAGGCCATCGGCGGCCGCCAGTCGGCGACGGTGCAATCCGACGTCTACGCCCTGGGCTGCATCCTCTACGAGGCCCTGACGGGCAAGCCGCCGTTCTCGGGCGACAAAGACCTCGCCGAGGCCATGATCAAAGACGAGCTGTCCCGGCCGAGCCTGGCTGGCGTCACCCCGGCCATGGCCGAGGTCGTCCTCAAGGCCACCAAGAAGAAGGCGTCGGAGCGCTACCAAAACGCCCTCGACATGCGGATGGATCTGTTCGAGCGCTGTGAGCCTGCCAACGAGGGCGACGTCAAACGCTATCTCGACGACCTTTTTCCGCCCAACGCCATCCCCCGCGCCACCCGCATCCAGATGTTGCGCAAGGCCAACGGCGACAAACCCCTGCCCACGGGCCGGCTCCTCGTCGAGGTCCCCGCCGAACTCACCGTCGAGCACGCCGCCCGGGCCGCCACCCCCGACGACGCCGACGTTGAAGCCCGCATTGGCCAGACCGTCGACGATCTGCCCCTCGAAGACGCCGAAGCCCTCGACGCCGAGCCCAACGTCGCCGCCGCCGCCGCCGCCCTGGTGAATCGGGCCATGCAGCCCCAACCCACGACGACGCCAGGGGGCCTGGCGCCGCCCCAGCCCCCGTCGTGGCAGGCCCAGGCCACGGCACCGCCCCAGCCGTCCCAGCTGCCGCCCCCGTCGTCGCCAGCGCCGGCGCCCGCCCCGATGGCCCAGCCCGCGCCGCGGACGCCCCCCCGCGCCGACGAGCTCACGGACCCCACCCGTCGGCGTCAGTCGTCGACGTTGACGCCGCTGCCGCCGGTGCAGCCCCAGCTGGCGCCCCAGCAGGTGGTCAGCGGCACCCCGGCGGGATTGTTGGTGGGCATCGGCCTGCTTGGTGGTCTCGTCATTGCCCTGGCCGCCGTGGTCTACGTGCAGTCGCGGCCCCCGTCGCCAGCGCCGGCCCCCGTCGTCGTGCTCGCCCAGCCTCCCCCCGTCGCGGCCCCGCCGCCGCCGCCACCGCCCGAGGTGGCGCCGCCGGCGCCGACGCCGACGCCAACGCCCACCGTGGCGGGGGCAAAGCCCGCCGCCAAGCCCGTGGCCACGGGGCCCGGCACCCTGACCATCACGTCCCAGCCAAGCTTGAGCCTCAAGGTCGACGGCAACGACGTCGGCGAGGGCTCGGCCACTTTGGAGCTGCCAGCGGGCAAGCACACGATTCTCGGCAGCGGCATGGGCACCAGCGTTCGCCGGGTGGTGACCTTGAAGCCTGGCGGCAAGGAGAACGTGAGCCTGGTCCTCGAGAAGGGGGCCCTCGCCATCGATGCGCCACCGGGCTGCGACGTGTTCGTCGACGGCAAGAAGGTCGGGCGGACGCCCATGGACGCCGTCGAACTCTTCACGGGGCAGCACAAGGTCGTCGTGAAGCAGGGGGCGGTTGAATACAAACAGACCGTCGGCATTCGGGCGGGGCTGGAGATGGTGTTGACGGTGTCGTTCCACAACTGACCGGCCTGTTGGTGTTGTCGTCATCGACGTCAGCTGTTCTGTCGACGTCCTTCTGCCGACGTCCTTCTGTCGTCTTCTGGTCGTGCACGTCGTCGCCACCCTGACGGCGTGCGACGCCGGGTCGGCGCCGGCATCCAACGGCCATGTCGGTCTTTTCCCGTCGTCTGCGCGCCTTGAACGAGGCCACGCCAACACCGGCCACGTTCATTTTTGTGCCCTATGACCAGCTGAGCACGGCCATCGGGCCCCTGTCCCGCTCGGGGCCGGCGGCGCTTGGGGTCGTCGTCGTCGAGAGCCCCGCCAAAGCGAGGCTGCGGCCCTATCACCAGCAGAAGCTGGCCCTGCTGCTGACGAACCTGCGGCACTTCGCGCTGGAGGTGGCCGCCAGCGGCCGACGGGTCGTGCACCTCGTGGCCGACGGCGACTATGCCTCGGCGCTGCAGCCGTTTGCCGTCGCCCACGGACCCGTCGCGTGCATGGTGCCCGCCGAGCGGGAACTCCGGCAGGACCTGCGCCCCCTCGTCGAGCAGGGGCTGGTGCGGCTGGTGCCCCACGAGGGCTGGCTTGGCACCGACGACGACTTCCTGGAGGCCTCCAGGAGCGGCGAGGCCCCCTGGCGCATGGATGCGTTTTATCGGGCCATCCGTCGACGAACCGGCATCTTGATGGATGAGCGCGACAAGCCCGTTGGCGGCCGCTTCAGCTTCGACGGCGACAACCGTCAGCAATGGAAGGGAGTGCCCGCGGCACCGACGGCCCCCCGCTTCGTCGTCGACGACATCACCGCCGAGGTGGTCGCCCTCGTGACGGCGCAGTTCGGGGACCACCCGGGGCAGCTGGATCCGGCGGCGATTCCCGCCACCCACAACGACGCCGAGGCCCTGTGGGCGTGGGCGCAGTCGGCGTGCCTGCCATCGTTTGGGCCCTTCGAAGATGCCATGAGTACCCGGTCGCGGGGCCTGTTTCACACCCGCATCAGCCCGGTGATGAACCTCCACCGGCTCTTGCCGCGGCGCATCGTCGACGACGTCGTGGGCCTCGACCTCCCCCAGGCCTCCAAAGAGGGCTTCATCCGCCAGATCCTTGGCTGGCGGGAGTTCGTGCACTTCGTCCACGTCGCCACCGACGGCTTTCGCACCGGGCCCGGGGCCGATCGTGCCGGCGCGCCGTCGTTGTTGGGGGCGGACCTGCCGGTGCCGGCAGCCTTCTGGCCTTCGTCGTGGGGAGGCGCGCCGAGTGGCCTGCGCTGCCTGGACACCGTCGTGGAAGACGTCTGGGCCGAGGGCTACAGCCACCACATCACGCGCTTGATGGTCCTCGCCAACATCGGGGCCCTCCTCGATGTGTCGCCGCGGGCCCTGACGGACTGGTTCTGGGTGGCGTACATCGACGCCTACGATTGGGTGGTTGAACCAAACGTCCTCGGCATGGGGACCTTCGCCGTCGGCGACGTCATGACCACCAAGCCCTACATCGCGGGGGCCGCCTACATCGACAAGATGAGCGACTACTGTGGTCCGTGTGCGTTCTCGCCGAAGAAGCCCGTCAGCGAGGGCGGGTGTCCGTTGACGCCCCTGTATTGGGCCTACTTGCAGCGTCATGAGCCCGTCTTGCAGGGCAACGAGCGGATGAAGCTCCCGCTGGCGTCGTCGCGCAAGCGCAGCGACGTCGATCGGGCGACGTCGGAGCGCGTCTACCAGATCACCCGTCGGGCCTTGCAGGCGGGTGAACGCCTGCAGCCCAGGAGCTACGCCGCCGTCGGCGCACCGACCCCGTCGACGACGTGATGGTCCGCTCGTCCTGCTGACGACGACGACGACGACGATGATGACGATGATGACGATGACGACGGAGACCGTTCAGGGGACCCAATGCGCAAGGACCGCGCCGTCCGCGGCCTGCAGCCGTTCGAAGGTGTCCTCATAGTCCTCGTGTCCCGAGGCGCCGTGGGACTCGACATGGAGCACGACGGTGCCGGCGTCGACGTCGAACACCGGGGGATGGGCCTGATGATCGCCACTGCGGGGTGTCGCTTGCAGGACATGGCTCCAGACCGGCTCGGGCCTGCCCGGGTCCAGGCGACGGGCGGTGCTGGTGCCCCGGCGGGGGGTGCACGTGACCTCGACGACGAAGCCTGCAAACGCCTGGCGGTAGCTCGGCATGGGTCACCCTACCGCGCCGGATCGACGGCGCCCACGTTGCTGGCGGCCTTTGGTCATGGTGAAGTCGGCCCATGGACCCGACCCTTGCCCTGGCCCTTCGGCTGCTCAACGACGACGGCCGCCGGGAAATCGCCCGCGGTGTCTTCCGCCTTGGCTGCCGCCTGGCCCCGGCGGTGGCGTCGATTCCGGCCCCGACTGCCGAGGGCTCCATCGCCACGTTCATCCTCGCGTTGGCCAACTACCTGAAGTCAGGGGACAGCGGGCCGTTTTTGGAGACCGTGCGCAGCACGGCGTCCTTGCGTCGGCTCGGCGGGTTCGACCTGCCCTTTCTCCTCGTCATGAGCCACGCCTACCTGCCCGTGATCCGCAAAGTCTTCTTGCGCCAGGCCCCCGACGTCCACAGTGGTCTGCGGGCCTACGACCTCGTGGAATCCGCCGTCTTGCCCGTCATCGCCACCATGTTGCGGGAACTCGCCACCGTGACGGGCCCGGGCCACGGCTTCGACGTCGGCGATGACGACGACTCTCCCTTTGGCCTGATGCCAAAGACCGAGGAGCAGCCCGAGCGCCCGGCGTTTGAGCTCATCTCCATCGAAGAAGAGTTCCGCTGAGGCTCCGGATCTGGGGCCGCCGCGGGAACAGCGCGGTCCCTCCGTCGGTCAGTGCCCGGTGGCCCTGAAACACCTCATCGCTGTTTTCGTCAGCAGCACCGTCGGCTTCGGCGCCGGGACCCTCGCTGCCCGCAGCGCGTCGTGGCCGGCGCCACTGACGTCTCCCGACATCGACGCAGCGCCACCCACGTCGGCGCACACTGACCTACTGCCCACCACATCCACCGACAGGGCATGGGGGCCCCCTCCCCGCCAGTGGATCGACGACGTCGACGTCGCGCCCGTCGACGTCATCCCCCGGGCGGAATGGGATCCCGCCCCGGTGCCCGTCACGCGGCTGCGCCAGCGGAGCCGGCCGTTGTCGTCGGCGACGTTCCTGGTGGTGCACCACTCGGATTTCGAAGAGGCCCCCGGGCCCCAGGCCATCCTCGACTACCACCGGGGCCCCGCCGGGTTCTCCGACATCGGCTACCACTTCGTCGTCGGCAGAGACGGCCGCGTCCACGAAGCCCGCGCCATCGACCGCGTCGGCGCCCACGCTGGCGTCAGCGTCCAACAGCGCCATCGACCCTGGCTGGACCCCGACGACGACGCCATCGGCATCGTCCTCGACGGCGCGTACGAGCGGGATCGGCCACCGCCGGCCCAGTTGGCGTCGGCGGTCCGTCTGCTGCGGGACCTGCGGGAGCGCTACCGAATCCCCGCCCGGCAGGTCATCGGCCATCGCGACGTCAAAGCCCGGATCGTCGAGGCCAGCGGGCTGACGTTTGCGGGCAACACCACGGTCTGCCCCGGCGACGGCGCCTTCGACACCATCCCCGCCCTGCGGCTGTTGAGCGAGCCCCGACGGCGCCCATCGTCGCCCCCTGCCGGCCAGCGCGTGGCGACCACGACGCGGCGCTGAGCTTTCGGCGCCGCTGTCGGAATAGTTCTGATTGACCCGACCGGGAGCGATGTCGACAGTCCAAGGCTGTTCAGAACCTGTTCCTGTGCAGGAACCTGCCGCTCAACCTTCGAGGCTTGCATGACGAGACTGTCGACGACCCTGGCCAGCCTGGCTTTCCTGACCTTCTGTTCGACCATGGCCTGCGATCCGCCGCCCGCCGAGGGTGAAGGCGAGGGCGAAGGCGAGGGCGAAGGCGAAGGCGAAGGCGAGGGCGAGGGCGAAGGGGAAGGCGAAGGGGAAGGCGAGGGCGAAGGGGAAGGCGAGGGCGAGGGCGAGGGCGAGGGCGAAGGGGAAGGGGAAGGCGAGCCGGTCCCCGAGCGCTGCACGGGCACCCCGGCCCCCGCCGTCAGCACCACCTGCCAGGCTTTTGCCGCGGGCTTTGAGTGCAGCCCCATCAGCGGCTGTCGGAACTCCGGTTCCTGCGAGCCCCTGTTCACGCAAAACGATTGCGTGTTGCGTGGCATCGGCGCCTGTGGTGTCGGCAGCGGCGGCGACATGTGCCGGGTCGAGCTCAACAACCCCGCCGACCCCTTCCAGGGCGGCGTCTGCGTCCAAACCGACTCCAGCGCCCGCTGCACCACCAGCAACCTCTTCGACCGGGGCAACTGCGAGGGCTTCACCGATGGCGGCCGTACCAGCGCCGGCACCTGCACCTGGGAGGACGGCGGCGCTGCCACCTGCCAGGCGGCGGAGTGCGCGTTTTATCCGGTGCAGTCGTTCTGTGAGGCCATCGCGGGCTGCAGCTGGGGCTGAGGACCCACTGACGGCCTGGTGACCCCGGGCTACCCCTCCCGCTTGTCGGCAACGGACCACGACAGGGCGACGACCTCCTGCAGGGTCTCGACGCCGAGCTTCTGCCGAATGCGATCGATGTGGCAGTAGATGGTCGATCGGGCGATGCCGAGGGACGCGGCGATTTCTTTGGGGGTCTGGCACCGCGCCAGCCCCACATAGACTTCGTATTCGCGGGCGCTCAGGCGATCGAACGCCGTCGCTGTCGTCGCTGTGTTCGCTGTCGTCGTCGTGCTCGCGGTCGTCTTCGTGGCGTTCGTCGGGGTCGTCAGCGACGACCTCGTGCCGGCGTGGACGTCCCGGACCAGGGCATCCAGGACCGTCAGCGGTGCCCCTTTGTCGAGGGCGGCGGCAGCTCCTGCGGCCTGGAGCTGCTGGGCGACGGGAGCCCCGGCGTGGGCGGAAAAAAGGATCACCCGCGCCCGCTCGGCGAGGGCGGTCACCTGCCGGGGCGTCAGGGGGACCGCGAGCTGGATGTCGGCGATGACGACGTCGACACCACCGCCGACGACGACGTCGATGGCCTCGCGGAAGGTCGACGCTGTCCCGGCCACGGCAAATTCCGGCAGGGACCCATAGCGCAGGGCCAGTCCGCTCGCGATGACGGGGTGGTCGTCGAGGAACAGCAAACGGATGGGCGGCGGCATCACGTCGCTCCCCGGGGGATGGTGACCGTGAGGCGCAGCCCCTCCTCGTAGTTGCCGAGGTCGAGGGCACCGCCCACGTCGGCGACGCGCTCCCGGATCCCCGTGAGGCCGTTGCCTTCGCGGACGACGTCGACGGTGCCGCCGCCGTTGTCGAGGACGCTCAGGGTGAGCATCCCGTGGTCGAGGTGGAGGCTGATGGTGGCCTCGCTGGCTTTGCCGTGGCGCAGGGCGTTGGTCAGGGCCTCGCGGGCGCTGCCGACGAGGGCCTCGGTGTGGGCGTCGTCGACGCTGACGCCGTGGGCGTTGTCCTCGATGAGCAGGTCGACGACCAGGCCAAGCTCGCCATAGCTCCCCTGGAGCTTCTCGAGTTCGTCCACCAGGGGACCATGGGTGGGGGGCGTCCGCAGCTCCTCGAGGATGTGGCGAGAACGGGTCGCCAGGGCATCGAGGAGCTCGGCCAGTCGGCGGGCGGCGTCGTCCTTGGCCTTGTGTTGGGCCCAGCCATCGAGGTGCAGCCTGGCCCCCGTGATGAGTTGGGCCACGTCGTCATGGAGCTGGCGGGCAATCTTCAGCCGCAGGCGGGCGGGCTCCTTGCGGCCGGCCAGGAGTTGGGCTTCCAGGACCGCCGCCGCTCCATTGAGGCGAACGACGTCGACGAAGGAGCCGACTTCCAGGCGATAGACGTGGTGCCCGAGGGACACGGAAATGCCGCTGATGGTCAGCAGGTAGACGAGGGGGACATGGCCCATGGGGTGGTCAAACAGGTCGGGGCGCCCGTGCCAGTAGACGAGGATGAAGGCCATGACGGTGGTGGCCGTCCAGCCGATGCGGGCCCGCAGGGAGAAGAGCATCGGGATCATGACCGGTGGTGCGGTGTAGCTGCCGTAGAACCACGGGCCATCGAGGCCGCCGAACTGGGTGAGGTGGGCGGCCCCCGCTGCCGAGACCGCGCTCATGCCGCCGGCGAAGACTGCGGCGGCGTGGCGTCGTCCAAAGGCCGTCCAGCGCACGACGACGACGACGGAGAGGCTCAAGAGCAACTGGCACAGCATGAACCCGTGGTTGCGCAGGGAGCCCATGCCCGCGAGGTCGCCCACGCCGGCCACGAGGAACGTGAACGCAAACGCGAGACCAAGGAACTGGGCCCGATCGGCGTCCGTCGACCGGATGCGTTGCCGAACCAGCTCGTCATCGACCAAGACAACCTCCGCGCCCAACATAGCGGGCACGCTCCCGCCCTGCGGGGCTGCACCAGTTCGACCCACAGCGACGATGACGTCGGTCACTGGTCAGACGGCGGAGTGTCACGACGACGTGGCGATGGGCTTTCCTGGACGAGCTGGCCGCAGGCACCACGGATGTCGCGACCGCGGTTGTTGCGCGTCGTCAGGACCCCGCTGAAGTCACGAGCCCCAAGCTCGTCGTAGAGCCGTCGCGAAAAGCGCGCGATCCAATCGTCGTCGGGGGCCTTGTGGGCGGTCTGGGCATGCTCGTTGAGCGGAATCAGGTTCAGGTTGGCCCGCAGGCCGGTGGCGAAGTCGGCGAGGCGGACGGCGTCGTCGTCGCTGTCGTTCTCGCCGCGCAGCAGCACGTAGGCGAGCAGCACCTTTTCCCCGCGGGCAAACGGAAAGCGCTGCAGGCAGGCCTTCAACATTGCCAGATTCCAGGCCCGGTTCACGGGCATGACGCGGGAGCGGGTCTCGTCGGTGGTGGCGTTGACGCTGACGCTCAACAAGGGGCGCACGGGCAGCCGGCCGAAGTCGTCGATGCGCGGCACCAGGCCCGACGTCGACACCGTGATGCGCTTGGGGCTCAGGCCGACGCCACCGGTGCTGCACAGGATCTCGACGGCGCGGGCGACGTTGTCGAGGTTGTGCAGGGGCTCCCCCATGCCCATGAACACGAGGTTCAGCTGCTGGCCAGTTTTGGGGCCAAAGGCCTGCATCAGGGCCAGCACCTCGCCGACGATCTCGCCGGCGCTCAGGTTGCGCACGATGCCCATGGTGCCCGTCGCGCAGAAGGTGCAGCCCATGGCACAGCCCACCTGTGACGAGATGCAAAACGTCGTGCGGGGGACCTTCAGATGGGGCCGCGGCATATGCACGGCCTCGATGCGATGGCCGTCGGTGGTCCGCAGCACCAGGCGGGTGGAACCATCGCCACTTTGAACGCTGTCCTCGACGGTGGGCAGGCTCATGTCGAGGGCGGCGATGGCGGCGCGACCGTCACGACCAAGATCGGGCCCCGCCTCGTTCCACGTCGATACCCGCTGCAGGCGCGTGAAGAGGTGGGCGGCGCCGGAGCGCGCATCGTCGGGGAGGAAGGCCTGCAGCTCCGCCGCCGTCAGCGACCACGCCGACGGCATCCCCTGCCGCTCGGGAGCGGGGCGCACGCGGCCAGCGTCATCGAGGACGGCGAGGGACATGCTCACGGTGTGACGTTCGCGACCATGTCTGACAACCGGCCTCAGCCGTAGACGCTGGCGTAGTCGGGGTGCTGCCAGAGCTGCCGGGTGGTGGCGTCGGCTTTGACGTCGACGACCTCCCGGAGGGCCTGGCGCACGCCGTTTTTCTGCTCGACGACGACATAGTCGCTGCCTTCAGCGTCTTTGGCCACACCGAGAAACGTGCCCCTCAGGGACCGACCGCCAGGCAGGGTGACGTCGACGGCGGTGCCGCGGGCGATGCCTGTGCCGACGTCCGCCAGCCGCTGGCCGTCCTTCTTGTAGGAGTACGCCGGCTGGCTGATGGCAATGCTGGCGATCTGCCAATCCGCCTTCAGCACCGAGCCGCCGGCGACGAGGAGGCCGTCGGCGTTGCCGCCCGTGATCTGCATGGGGCTGCCCGACACGTCGCCCCTCTTCGCTGCCGCCGCCAGGGTCTGGTGCTCGACGTCAAAGGTCTCGATGGTCAGGGTTTTGCCGGCGAAGGCCTGCAGCTGCCAGGGGTCTGTGACCCGGGTGGCGGCGTCAAAGACCGTCACCAGGGCTGTGTGCAGGTCGCCGTCGGTGTCCATCTGGTGACGCACGGCGCGCAGGGGCTCGTCCATCGCCAGCCGTTGCTGCCGGCCCAAGCCGCTGTCGATGACGGCGTGGCCGTTGGCGTCGACGCCCTTGAGAGCGCCCGTGATGACGGCCCCGGCCGCGGTGACCACCTCGACGTGGGGCGCGTACTGGGGCGGACACGCCACCCGCAGGGCCAACAGGGCCTCCATCGACGGGTTGTTGCTGGCCCCGGCCATGATCGCCGGGCCGACCTCGAGGGCCGGCGCCGACTTCTGGGCCAGCAAGAAGCCCAGCACCCCGCCCTTGACGGGCCCCCCCGTCGTCGTCGGGACCTTTGAGGTCTGGGCCGCCGTCGTCGTGCCGTCGCTGCTGAAGGTGTTGGACGGCAGCGGGGCGGCCGTGGTCGGCGCCGTCTTTGGTGTCGTCACCAGCGCTGCCGGCGTGTGCTCGACAACCGGCTTCTGTGGGGGCGCCACCGTGCCCTGGCGTCGAACGTCCATCCGCAGAGGCTATCAGCGGGCGCTGGCGGGGCGATGGGCAAAAAAGAACCGGACGCTTGCGCGTCCGGTTGGTGGAGCTGACAGGGATCGAACCTGCGACCTCTAGAGTGCGGATCTAGCGCTCTCCCAGCTGAGCTACAACCCCACGGCTGCACCCAAGAACTATGCTCCCGCCACTTGGCTGTCAACGGTGATGGCGCAGTTTCGTTGCCTGCTGGTGCGCCACAACCCGGGCATGGGGCGCATCGCCAAGTGTTTGAAGAATCAGGAGAATTCTGGGTTTCTCAGCGCTCCATGCCGCCCAGGTCCGGCCCGGCGCCCTGGGGCACGGCGCGCCCGTCCACATCGAAGGGGACCGCCACCTGGGGGTCGCCGCTGTCGACAAACGGGTTGGGGGTCGTCAGCGCCTCGTCGCTGGCCAGGGCGCCAGTGGGGCCGACGGCTTCTCCGGGACCAAAGACGCAGCGGGCGCAGCCTTGGGGGACCCCGTCGACGTCCCCCGCGAAGCCCACCACGGCCAGGACCATGGCGCCGCTCAGCCCGGGGGGGCTCTTCACGAGGCTGTTGGCCACGGTGAGGTCGCCGGTGCCCGTGCTGGCGACGGCGACGCCGGCGGCGATGACGGTGAGGTGGCGCAGCTCACCCGCCGCGACCTCCATGCCGTCGCCGTCGCTGACCAGCACCGAGGCGCTCATGTCGAGATGGGCTCCGCGGACGGCGAGGCTTTGGGGGCCCCGGGCCCCCACGCGCAGCCGGTCGAAGGCGCCGTCCTGGCAGTCGACGCCAACGGCGGTGTCGGTGGCCTCGACGTCGATGGTCCCGCCGATGACCCCGCCAAACGCGGCGCTGGCGCGCAGGCCGGTGGCGTTTTTGCCGCTGACGGTGATGGCGGTCCGCCCACCGAGGCTTCCCCCTTGAACGTCGACGCCGATGGCGCTGCCGGCGCTGACAGTGACGACGGCGCCGGCGACGAACTCGACGGTGCCGCCGGCCACGACGACGCCGACCCCGGCGCCGTCGTCGACGGCGTCGATGACGATGGCGCCCGCGAGGGAGGCCACCGCCTCGGGGCCCACCCGCAGGCCGACGGCGTCGCTGCGCAGGCGCGACGTCGAGGCAGCCAGCAAGACACCGCCAGCGATGGCGACCGCCGGGCCCTCCGCCGCGATCTCGCTGCGGCCAAGGAGGTCGACGGCGCTGTCGGTGGCGGACAGGCCGCCGCCAATGACGGCGTCCTGCAGCTCCAGGCTGGCATTGTCGACGACGACGCGCCCCAGGGAGCCCCCCACCACCCGGACGCGGGCGCCACCGTCGACCTCGGTGGCAAAGGCGCAGACGACGTCGTCGAGTTCGGCGCGACGCTGCAGCTTCAGGGTGGCGCCGGTGCCGTCGGCCAGCAGCTCGAGCTGGGCGAGCCGGGCGCCGGCCACAGCGAGGGACCCCGACACGCGCACGGCGGTGCGCAGCCCCGCCTGCTGGTGATACGCCCCGTCGACCTCGTCAAAGACCCAACCACCCACCAGACCAAGGCCATCGGGCAGGGGGCCGACCACCACGGGGGTCCCCGTCGACGCCAGCTGCAGGGCGGGGAAGCGGTGCCGTGACGCCGTCAACAACGCCTCATCGATGGACGCAAATGGCAACGCGGCGGTGCCGTTGCCGAGGGTCGTCCCCCGCTCGGTGTCGACGAGGGGTCCCGCTTCCTCGACGATGACCGTGACGGTGGCGAACACCTCCAGGCCGTCGTCGTCGACCACGGACACGGTGAAGTGGTAGCGCTCGCCGGCGGCTCCCGAGGTCAGGGTCACCACGGGCTCGTCGACGGCCGTGGGCAGCAGGATGATGGCGTCGTCGGGGGCCTGGGCCACCCGCCAGGCCACCACCAGGCCGGCATCGGGATCGCGGGCGGCCGAGGCATCGATGGCAAAGGGGCTGTCGGGCGTCACATAGAGTTCGGCAGGGAGTTGCAGGATCGGCGGCAGGTTGTCGGCGTTGGGGTCGACGACGACGCGGACGACGTCGGTGGCGCTGTCGGCGGTCCCGTCGCTGGCCCGCACATGAAACAACAGGGTTTGAACGTCGACGCTGTCGGGAGCGACCAGGGCGGAGACACCGCCCCCGGCCTGGCGCGCGGCCAGGCCAATCACCTGATCAACCGTCACGGTGGTGTCGTCGCCGTCGTCGTCGACCACCGTCGGCGCGATGCGGAAGCGGGCCCCGGGACGGACCCGCAAATCGGGGCCGGCGGCGACGACGGGGGCCGCGTTGCCAGCGCCAGCACCGACCTCGATGGGGACCGCGCGGGCCCCGCCGCGGGTGCCTGCCAGGCGGTTGTCCACCAGCAGGGTGAGCCGCCCCGGACGCCGGGGGGCCACAAACGTGGTGCCGGCATCGCCTCGTTCGACGGCGATGGTGCTGCCGTCGACGAAGAACACGATGGCGTCGTCGTCGACGTCGAGGGTCACGGTGGCGCCCGGTCCGACGACGGCGGGGGCTGCCACCCTGGTGGGGGTGGCGATGGGGGTGCCCGGTGGCCACAGCGTCACGGCGGAACGGCCCGCGGTGCGCACGCCAGCGACGCCGACGGCGCCATCCACGACGTCGTCGACCACGATGGGGCAGGGCAGGGCCCGGGCCGCCACCGTCAATTGCAGGACGCCGTCGGTGACGACGGTGGTCAACCCATCAACCTCGCAGCGCGCCGAGGCGACGGGGGATCCGGCCCCCGTCCACGGGGTTTGCAGGGTCACGCTCGCGCCAGGCGCTGTGGTCCGGTCCGCCGGCAACGTCACCACCAGGGGCGCCGCCGGCACGTCGCCGGCGTCGGTGACGACGTCGACCACGACCTCGTCGACATCGCGAATGGCGTCCGCCCGGGCTTCGAGGACAAAGACCAGGCGGGCCGGGCCCAGGGGCGCGACAAAGATCGGCGACGGCGACGACGGATTCGACAGGACCACCAGGGGGCCTTCCCGCTGGGTCCAGGACAGCTCGGGCTCGCCGGCCAGCGCCCGGGAGGCGTTGCCCGCCAACACCACCCGACTGCCCTCCAGGATCACGAGGTCGGCGCCCGCCAGGGCCACCACCTCAGCGGGGGCCGTCGACGCACCGGGGTTTGCCGGCGGTGTCGCCAGGAACTCCACGCCGCAGCCACCGACCCCGGCCACCAGACCCAGCAGGGCGCCCACGACGACGACGGCGCCCACGGGTGGTGTGCGCGGCCGGGTGTGGGGCTGTGGGGGCAGTGGCGTCACGGGGCCAGCATAGCCGACGGCGCCCACGATGCATGCTCCCTGACGTCGCGGCAGCACCGGCCGGCAGGGCCGGTTCGCAGGGCTGGTCGGGAGGGCCGGTCGGCAGGGCGGGCAGGGCCGCGGCCCTTGCGGTCGGCAGGGGGGCACCGCTATGACGACGACGTGAACCCACCCGACCCCACCGCTGCCCGTCCGTCGCCGTTCTGGTTGGCCCTGGCGACCTGGTTTGGCACCGGCTTGTCGCCCAAAGCGCCCGGCACCGTGGGGACCCTGGGGTCCCTGGTGTTGTGGGCGCCCCTGGTGTTGATGGACACGGCCTGGTGGGTGCGCTTGCTGGCGGCCGTCGTCGTCTTCGTCGTTGGCGTTGTCGCCAGCAACCACGTGGTGCGCTTCCGGGGCGAAGACCCCCAGTTCATCGTCATCGACGAGGTCGCCGGCATGGGGCTGACCATCCTGTGGGCGGCGCCGACGTGGCCAAGCCTGGTGGTGGGCTTCGCTTGTTTTCGCCTCTTCGATATCTGGAAGCCCTGGCCCGTGCGCTGGGCGGACCGCAAGGTCAAAGGGGGCCTCGGCGTCATGCTCGACGACGTCCTCGCCGGCGTCTACGCCTGCGCCCTCCTCACGCTCATTGAACGATTCGCGTTCCCGGCCCTTGGCCTCTGACACCACACACCAGGACAGCCGATGACGTCATTGCGAATTGCGGCCCTGTCGATTGGCGACGAGCTCCTCGATGGCCGCATCAAGGACGGCAACACCCACGACCTCGGCAACGCCCTGAGCGCCCTGGGGCTTGAGCTGTGCGAGGCCCGGGTCATCCCCGACGTCCGCCAGACCATCATCGACACCGTGCGCGCCCTGGTGCAGGTCGCCGACGTCATCGTCACCTCGGGGGGCCTCGGGCCCACCTCTGACGACGTCACCGCCGAATGCCTGGCCGAGGCTGGCGGCGTCGGCTTGCGCTTCGACGAGCCATCGTTTGTGCGCATGCAGGCCATGTTCGAGGGGCGTGGCATCGAGATGCCCGCCAACAACCGGCGTCAGGCCATGCTGCCAGCGTCGTCACGGACGTTGGTGAACCAGATGGGCACGGCCCCGGGCTTTGTGACCCCGTTTGTCGTCGGCGACCGCACCGTCGAGGTCTGGTCCTTCCCCGGGGTGCCCCGCGAGTACCAGCACCTGCGCGACGACGAGTTGCTGCCCTGGCTGCTGCAGCGGGTGGCGGGGGCCGGCCACACGCCCCCCACCCTCGTGCGCCGCACCCTGCGCTGCCTGGGGCTCGCCGAGAGCGCCATCGGCGAGCGCCTGACGCCCCTCGAAAAGGCCCACCCCGACGTGCGCGTCCAGTACCGGGCGGCGTTCCCGGAAATCATCGTCCGGCTGGTGCTCACCGTCGATGCCGGCGCCAGCGCCGCCAACAGCGCCGCCGTCAACGCCCGCGCCGACGCCCTCGCCGACGAAGCCCGCGCAGCCATCGGCAGCAGCGTGTGGGGCATGGGCGACGAGCCCCTCGAAGAGCGGGTCCTGACCGCCGCCCGCGCCCGCGGCTTCACGGTGGCCACCGCCGAAAGCTGCACCGGGGGCCTGGTGGCCAAGCGCCTCACCGACGTCGCCGGCAGCTCCGATGTGGTCCTTGGTGGGGTGGTGTCCTACGCCAACAGCGCCAAGGTTGCCCTGCTGGACGTGCCCCAGGCCCTCCTGGATGCCCACGGCGCCGTTTCCGGCCCTGTTGCCGAGGCGATGGCGGCAGGCGCCCGCGCACGGCTGGGAGCGTCCCTGGCGGTCTCTGTGACGGGCGTGGCGGGTCCTGGCGGTGGCAGCGCCGACAAACCCGTGGGCACGGTCTTCTTCGGGCTGGCGACGCCGGCGGGTGTGACGAGCGTCAAAAAGAAGTTCCCCGATTTCGGTCGGGAACGCATTCGCGACATGACGGCGGCGACGGCCTTGCGGCTGCTGTTGTCGGCGCTGTCGGACACCGACGGCAAGGGCGGCGAATCATGAAATTCCGCATCGACCACCGCTTCGACGGCTGCACCCTGGACCGGTTCGTCGCAACGTACTTTTCCGAGGACTTCAACAACGCCGTTGCCAAGGTGACGGGCCTGCGCACCCGCAGCCTCGTCGAGCAGACCATCCTGCCCGACGGCCGTCGGGAGCGCCGGGTCCGCATGCATCCCCAGGTGACGCTGCCGTCGGCCATCAAGAAGTGGGCGAGCGAAGACCAGATCCACTACGACGAGGTCAGCACCTACGACCCCGCCCGCCAGGAAGTCCGCTTCCGCATCGACAGCAAGGCCAACGACCGGGTCCGCTTCGAGGGCGTCATCCGCTTCCAGGCAGACGGCAGCGGCGTGCGTCGGCTCATCGAGAGCGAGGTCGACATCAAGGCCCCCTTCGGCGTCGGCACCTTGATCGAGAAGTTCATCGAGGTCGAAGTCCAAAAGGGCTACGCCAAGGTGCAACCGTTCTTGCAGCAATATCTGAACACCCATCCCAACGGCCCTCCCGATTCGTCGTCGTCCACACCGTCGACACCGGAGAAAACATGAGCACCCTCGATTACGGCGCCGTCGTCGAACGCCTGCACCAGGCCCGCGAAGCCCGGGTCCCCGCCACCTTGAGCACCATCCTGGCCGACGACGCCGCCCGCGGCTTTCCCTTCGGCAGCCACATCCCATTCGGCCTGTCGAGCGACGACCGCATCGTCATCGTCGTCTCCGACCTCGCCGTCCACACCACCAACCTCCGCCGGGATTCCCGGGCCTCCATCACCATCGCCGAGCCCGGCGCCGATCCCCAACGATGCTGGCGCCTCACCATCGTCGGCCGCTTCGCCGAAGACGACAGCCACAAGGGCGCCTACGCCAAGACCTGGCCCGTGCCCGCCCTGGCGGATTTCCACGCATTCGTCCTCGAGCCCCAGGTGGCCCGCCTGATCGTGGGCTTCGGCACCATGGGCTGGGTCCAGCCGACCTGAGCCCGGTTCCGGCCAGATTTCGGCGACGAGCGTTGACGTCGACGACGTCGTCAGCCCGGTGCCAATGCCGACTGAATACACGCCATGGCGATGGTGCACATTTCTTCACTCGCGCGAAACGATGTGGTCAGCGAGGTCTGCGACACGCTGCGTGCTGCGGAAATCGAATACTCGATGACTCCGCCGCCAAAAGACCCGCGACCGTGGTTGTCAGAGGGATTGCCTGAAGCCATCGCCGCCGGCAGCGCTTTCATCCACGTCGAGGACTTCGACGACTCGTTCTGGAGTACTGCGCTGTTGCAGGAGGCGGAGCTGGCCTTCTCTCGTCGCGCTGTAGACCCGGGGTACATCTTCTTGATCGTTCGTTCCGCCCGCGCTGATCCCTCGTTGAGTTGGCGGCGCTTTTTCGCTGCCGCCACCGTGATCTACGCGGACGAGAGCGGATGGAAGGAGGCGCTTGTCAACGCTGTGATTGAGCCAAGGCCACACAGCTGAGCCGCGCGACGCCTCTTGGCGTCGGCCGAGTTGTCCAGCCAGCCCACCACGACCATGAACAGAAAAACGCCCACCGGAAGGCTCCGCTGTCGACTTCTCGTCGTGGATTGCGTCTTTTTGTACAATCTGTACACTGAGACTGGAGGCTCCATGATCAAGCTCACAACTTCCGACGCCCGGGAACAGCTTGCCGAGCTCGTGAATCGTGCTGCGTTCCGGAACGAGCGGATCGTGCTCACTCGGCACGGCAAGGATGTCGCGGTGCTCGTCTCTGTCGACGATCTGGCACGCCTGCAGGCCCTCGATGAGGTGAGCCCGCCATCACCATCGCCGGGACGCCGCAAGCCGTTGACCGTCGAGGAGCGCAAGGCTGCCTACGCCCGCATCCAGGCAACGATGCAAGTCATTCAACAGCAGGCACGTGAGCAGGGCACCAGCGAGCTGAGCGACGACGAGATCGAGGCTGAGATCGCGTCTGTCCGGGAACACTGAGAATGCGGCTGGTCATCGACACCAACGTGCTGGTTTCGGCGATGTTGTCGCCGGGTCGTGCCGCAGATCGTGTGCTTCGCCAGCATGTGCTCGCCGAAGATGGCGGCATCGACCTGCTCGTCGACGAACGAATCCTGGCCGAATATCGGGAGGTCCTCTCGCGTCCGCGGTTCCGGTTTGATGGCGCTCTTGTTGACGCCTTGCTGGCCGACCTCGCCTTGTTGGCGACTTTCATCGATGCGCCAGCCATCGCCGACAGCGCGACACCATTGCAGGACCTGCCGTTCCTCGAGGGCCGATGCGATCGTGACGGGGAACAAGCGTGACTATCCGTCCACGGGCCGGGCCGAGTTGCTCAGCCCAAGCGAGTTGCTTGCCCAGCTCGAAGACTGAGCGCGCGGCACCCCAACTTCGCTCGCGCAGACACGCGGATCGAGCCCCACGCCACGACCATGAACAGAAAAACGCCCACCGGAAGGTGGGCGTTTGTGCTCCGGTCGTCGTCGTCGGCTCAGGCCATGATCTCGGAGACCGGCGTCGACGACGCCGTCAGCCCGGTGCCGATGCTGGCCCGGGTGGAGCCCATGGCCTGCAGGATGGTCATGAGGACGTCCGCCGTGTTCTTGCGCACCAATGAGGGCCCGCGCAGGTGGATGCCCGGGAAGCGCATGGCGCCGCCCGCGCGACCAGCGAGGACGATCGGGTAGTCGTCGACGGAGTGGGTCAGGCCCTCGGACAAATCCGAGGTGGCCAGGAACAGCGAGCTGTCGAGGAGGTTGCCGGCGCCTTCGGTGGTGTTGCGCAGCTTCTGCATCATCGACGAGAAGCACTCCATCGTGAAGATGGTGGCCTGGTGGACCTTCTCCTGGGCCGCGGCGCTGCCGTCGTGGGTGAGGTCGTGGTGACCTTCGCCGAAGTCGAAAAAGCGCGTGAAGCCGACGGAGCCCGTGAACTGCACGGTGGCAATCTGGCGGGTGTCGCAGGCAAAGCTCATCACCATCAGGTCCGCATGCAGGTCGTTGATGGTGCGGAGGTCGCCGGTGGTGACAGTGATTGGCTCGGGGATTTCGCAGGCGCCGATGAGCTCGGGCGGCAACGACGCGATGCGGGCCCGCAGCTCGCTGACGCCTGTCAGGTGGGCGTCGAGGCGTTGGCGATCCGTCGCCGACAAGCGGGGCTTGAGGGCGTCGATGTCGCCCTTGACGAGGTCAAGGACGCTGGCCCGCAAGGTGTTGCGCGGGTCGTTGCTGTTGGGGGCCGAAAACGAACCGAAGAGCTGGTCGTAGACGGCGGCGGGGGAGCGCGTCGGTGTTTGGGGCTCGTCGGGGCCGCGGTGGGAGATGAACTGCAGGGTGGGGCCCTCGCCCGTCACGATCTCCGGGGCGACCTGCAGGTTCAGCACGGGCTTGCCGGCGCCGACGTTGAGGTCGTTGTGCAGGATCTGGTCGATGGAGGGGCCGCCGAACTTCGAGGAGTAGTTCGAGTTCGGGTGGGGCAGCTCGATGAACTCCCGACCCGACAACATGCCGCTGACGCCGTCGTGGTGGCCGCGGGGGCCCGCCGCCCGGACCTTGAAGTTGCTGACGACGTTGATGTAGTCGCGCACGGGGGCCAGGGGCGCGAGCTCCGCCGACAGGGCGTAGTTCTGGCCCGTGGCCGACGGCACCCAGCGGTCGAGGCGGACGCCGTTGCCCCAGAAGAACACGCCGAAGCGCTTGGGCAGGGGGGCACCTTGCGCGAAGGCGGTACCGCTGTTGTTGAGCATGCCCTCGAGGACGGGCAGGGCGAGCATGGCCCCACCGACTCCGCGAAGAAACGTTCGGCGCTTGAGGGTTGTGTGACGCATCTCAGTTCTCCCCTTCAGGCGACACCGGCGCCGCGGTCAACGACACAATGCCAAAGGCATCCGAAAGCACGATGCCCACCAGGGCTTCCTGCAGCTTCATCCCCGACGACAGGAAGGCGGTGTCGACGTCGTACAACGCGGCCTCCTGCCCCTGGACTTCGATGGTGCCCGTGCCGTGGCGATAGAGGGCGCGCACGATGCACGAGGCCATGTCGCTGCGGTTCTTCAAGATCCCCATGAAGCCGGCGGCGTCGGGGGCCGCGTCGCCGTCGAGCTCGGCGGAGCTGTCGATGGGCAGGCCGTTTTCGTGGGTGCGGTAGCGGCCAAACTGGTCGTAGTGCTCGAGGGCGAAGCCGAGGGGATCCATCGTCTCGTGGCAGGCGGCACAGCGGGGCTCGGTCATGTGGGCCGCCATGCGGTCCCGGGTGGTGCGGGGCAGGTTGTCGTCGATCTGCTCGGGCAGCGTCGTCGACACATCGTTGGGAGGCGCCGGCACGCTGGCACAGAGCAGGTTCTCGCGAATGAACTTGCCGCGCAGGGTGGGGGAACTGCGGTTGTTGTGGGCGAAGCGCGTCAAGAACGCGCCGCGGGTCAACAGGCCGGCGCGACCTTCAGCGGCCGGGGTCTGCACGCGTGAGAAGAACGCTCCCGAACCGGGCAACGCGAAACCGTAGTAGGCGGCGAGCTCGTCGTTGACGAAGGTCGTCGTCGTCGAAAACAGCTCGCGCAGGTCGACGTTGCGGTCCCACACCACGTCGTCGATGAGCTTCAGGCTCTCCTCGACCATCGCGGTGCGCACGGTGGACGTCAGGGCGGGATCGGTCCGGTCCAAAGTCTGGAAATTCTGCAACTGCAGGCGCTCACGGAAGGCGTTGCGCAGGGCGGTGCGGGCCTCGGGACGGGCGAGGAGTTCACGGACCGTGGCCTCCAGCGTCGCCGGCGACGACAGGGAACCCGCTTCGCCCGCGTCGAGGAGGGCGTCTGTTGGCGGGCTGTCGGTGATGAAGAACGACAGGCGGGTGGCGAGCTCAGCGCCCGTCAGGCTGCGGGCCTCGGGGTCCTGGTCCTCCTCACCGATCTCGACGATGTAGATGAAGTAGGGGCTCTGCAGCAGGGCCAGCAGGATGAACTCGAGGCCCTTGTCGAAGGGGCGTTCTACCAGGCCGGTGTAGGCGGTGGCGGCCGTGACGCCGATGGCAGCATGGGCCGACACTTCGCCCTCGGTGAGGGTGCGGCGCCAGGCCCGACGGCCGAGGGTCCGCACAATCCGCGTGTAGCAGGCGGCGTCGGCGGTCTGGCAGACCGAACGGGCCGGCGACGACGGATCGACGCTGGCGGCAGCGGACACGGCGATGGCGCTGGCTTCGTAGGTGTCGACGCCAATCCCCGACAGGGCGAGTTCGGCAGCACCCACCGCGAGGAAGCCGTTCAAGGGCACGTCGACGGGGGGCAGGGCGACGGTGGCGGCGGCGGTGCCGAGGAGTTGGCGCACGGCGTTTTGGTATTGGCCGTCGAGGAGGCGACGGACCCGGGCGGGCGGCGCGCCAAACGGATCACCGGGGCGAGGTCCCCGGTCCGTGAGGTCGTCGGGAGTTCCCGGCTCCGTCGGACGGATAGGAAAAACAGGGCCACGCCGAGCCGGTGTCACCGCGCCTCGAACCCATCGAGGATGGGGCCTGGTGGCGCTTCGTGTGTGCCTTTGGCACCGGCACCCTGGTGGGGGTCCAGCTGCGGCGTTGTCTCTCGACTGACGTCGACGTGGCCCATGGTGCGGCCGACATCGTGGGCGAAGCCGTCGCCCATCAGATGACCCTGTACGACGTCACGCCGACGGCAACGCTGGCGATGGGCGCGCTGCTTGATCATGTGGCTCCGCCCGTTGGGGAAACACTGGCGGCCTGGCTCGACGTCATTGCCGAGCAAAGCGCCGACAGCGTCGAAGGCAGCGACGGCGACCTGCGCAGCACGTTTCTCGCCGAGGGCATGCCCGAGTGGTTGGTCGACGACCTCGTCGCCCGCGCCGCCGTCAGCATCGCCGGCGCGAAGGGCTGTCGGGCTTCGTTCATGCTGCCGCTGTTTGATGGGCTCGAGGCCCGCGCTCGTCTTGGCCCGGCCACCGTTGCCCTGCGTCGCAGCCTGCGCGGCATCGGCGGGGGGCATTGATGGCCAAGCAGCGAGAGCCCGAGCAGGTCCAGACCACGTTCACCTTCACCAACGAGACAGCACTCAACGTGCTGATCGCCGACTATCGCAGCGAGCATGAACGCGCCCACGGCACCAGGCTGGCGATGCACGGTCGTCGCGACCTCGGGGCGGGCAGGGTCATGATCACGTTTCGCATCGTCGAGAAAGCGCGCTGAATCGCTCGCCACGGTGACGTGGGGTCAGGCGGGTTGGTTGCGCCGACGGCGTGCCCGGCCGGGAGGTCGTTGCTGCCGTTCGGGTTGGCGGCTGGCCGCGCGCGCCAACACCTTCGACTTCACGCGACCGCCCAGCTTTCCCCACAGCCAGTCACGCAAGAACACGTCGTAGGCCCAGCTCCAGCCGAGATAGACCCAGATGAGGGGCACCTCGAGTTCGACGAAGAAATACATGATGAGCGCGCCCGTCCAGCCTTTGGCAAAGACATGCAGGCAGAGCTCCGACAGGTGGTCTTCGGCGTCGGTGATCTTGTCGCTGACGCTGCTGTTGCTGTGGCGGGCGACGTAGCGGGCCACCTGGATGCCCCGCAGCACCAGCACGCTGACGCCGAGAACGCCGACGTCGATGGGGGACATGCCGACGAGGATCTGTCCGAGGAAGAACAACGAGGCGATGAGCAGCACCACCGCCAGGATGAGCAGCAAGATGCCCGCCGCATCGCCATCGATGCTGCCGATGTCCGATGCCCCCTCGAGGATGCCCCAGGTGATGGCGAGGATGGAGGCGTCTTTGACCGTCACCGCCTTGAACATGGCAATGAAGCCCCACACCCCGAGGGACAAGCCCACAAAGGTCTTGGCCATGACCTCTTTGGTGCCGCCCTGTGGCCGCAGGTGCAGATAGACGCCGAGCCACAACACGTAGGCCACCAGACTGTCGAGGAGGACGCCGACGACGCTGCCCCCGGCGTCCCAGCGGCCAACGACGACGCCGACCACCATGCCGACATGCATGACGGTCGTCGTCATCGCGGCGGTCAAGCGATCGCGCCAGACGGCGTCGTCGGCGACCTGGTCGGCGTGTGCGGGTTCGCTCATGACGTTTCGTCGGTGGAGTCGGGGTGGTCTTCATCGAGGCGTACGGCGACGCCAAACGCTTCATGAAAACGGTACCGATGAGCACAATTGGCGACCATGCCCGACACTATCCCTACAGCGTGCTCGCTTGCAACGGATAGGAAAAACAGGGCCACTTTTGGGACCGGGGCCAGCAGACCGGTCGGCCCGCGCGCGGCGAGCGGCAGGAGTTCGCGTACGGCCCGGACGACATGCTGCTCGAGCGCACGATGGGCGCCGCGGTCGAGCGGCGGGAGCACGACCCCGAGGGGCGCCTCACCCTCCAGCGCGTGCCGGGGGTGGTCGAGCGGCGGTACCACCACGACGGCGTCGGGCAGCTCGTGGCGGTCGACGATTCGCTGCGCGGGCGGCGCGATTACCAGTACGACCTCACCGGCCGGCTCGCGGCGTCGAGCAGCCCTGACAGGGCGGTGACTTACCGCTACGACCCTTGCGGCAACCTCCGGGCGATGAACCTCCGCGAGCTCGAGTACGACCGGGGCAACCGCCTCCGCTCCGACGGGCTCCGGTCGTGGGAGCGCGACGCCGACGGGCGCGTGGTCCGGGTGCGCGACGAGCGCGGCGAAGACCACTTCGAGTGGAACCCACTGGACCAGCTGGTCGGCATCGGGCACCCTGGGGGCTCGGTCACGCGCTACGCCTACGACGGCTTCGGGCGGCGGGTGTCCAAGCGCAGCGGCGACGTCGTCACGGAGTACTTCTGGTCCGGCGATGACCTGATGTGCGAGCGGTCGGGGGCCTCCGTCACCGACTACCTCATCACCGAGGGCGAGGCCCACGCGGTGTGGCAAGACGGCCGCTGCCTGCACGTCGTCTCCACGGGGCTCGACGCCCCGCGCCCGCAGGAGATCCTCTCCGACGACGGCGCCCTCGCGTGGCACGGCACCTTCGACGACTGGGGCCGCCTCCTGCGCGAGCACGGCACCTACGCGAGCCAGCGCCTCCGGCTCCCGGGGCAGCTCGCCGACGACGAGTCGGGCCTCTCCTACAACCGGCACCGCTACTACGACCCCGCGGTCGGGCAGTTCGTCTCGCCCGACCCGCTTCGCTATCTCGCGAGCTTCAACACCTACCGCTACGCCCCGAACCCCATCAGCTGGGAAGACCCGCTGGGCCTCGTCTGCGGGAAGGGGAAGGGCAAGTACAGCGTGTACGTGCTCGAGGACAACGGGAAGCCCCCACAGATCCTCTACGTCGGCATCACCGAGCAGCACCCCGGCGCCCGTGCCAGCCAGCACCGCAACGGGGCCCCGGGCACGCCGCCGAAGACCTTCGGTCGGATGCGGGTGGTGGCGAACGGCCTCTGCTACCGGCTGGCGCGCAACCTCGAAGGCTCAGCGCTCGTCCACGCGGCGAACAACCAGCTGGCCAACCAGACGCCGCTCTTGCTCAACAAGAGTCGGCCTGTGACGGGGGGTTACTACCACGCCTATCACAGCCCCCCCGGCGGCAACCGCACGATGATCAACGCTTCGACGGTCAACAGCCGCCTGGCCCGCAACTACGGCACGTACTGACCCGTCACGAACTTGCGCCCCGGTCGTCGGCCGGGGCACTCTCTCGATCCCCATGGCTCGATCTCTCACCGAACGCGCCGAAGCCCTCGCCACCCAGCGGCTCGCCGGAGACCTGACGACCCTCGCGTCGGGGCCGACCGACGCATCCCGACGCGAGGCCGGCGCGCGCCTCCAGAAAGAGCTCCTGGGCCCGATCAACGTCCTCACGGAGCGGTGGGCCACCGACGCCCGGGCCATCGACGCGCTCATCGCCGCGCTGGGCGACTCCGACGACGTCGTGCGGGTCCACGCGGCGACGTGCCTGGGGCGCGCCGCGAGCGCCTACCGGGCCGAGGCCCGCATCGGGGCGGCGCTGGAGCCCTTCCTCGACCACCCCTCGCGCGGTGCACGAATGTGGGCGATTGAAGGCGTCCTGGCGACCGGCGAAGAGTCCTCGCTCGACCTCGTGCTACCCCTCTCTTCCCACGCCGACGCCTCCACGCGCGAGGTGTTGATGAGCGCGCTCATCCGCTTCTCGATCGCGCACCCGCCCTCCGCGCCGCGCCGCGCGCAGCTCTGCGCGGCCTTCGTGGGCGCCGTCGGCGACGCGAAGCGCGACGTGCGCATCGCCGGCGCGAGCGGCCTCCGGCGGGTCGGCGACGCGAGCGCCCTCGGCCCGCTCAAGGCGACGCTGAAGAAGGCCGACAACCCCATCGAGCGCGAGGCCCTGCGCGACGCCATCAAGGCCCTCGCGCCGTAGGCCATGATCGGGCGGGCGCCTCGCGGATGCGGCGTTGGCGGCGGTGTGGTAGGGGCCGGGATCAACGCGATGGCTGACGCAGAGCACGAGATCGAAGACGCCGCCGGGCGCATCCGGGCCAACCCCCTGCTCCACGAGATCTACCGGGACGTGTACGCGCGCAACGGATAGCGGTGGTGGACTTCGCCGGCGCCGCTTCGGACGGGGCCGCCTTCGATGGTGCAGCAGCCTGGGGCGTCGCCCCCCGCCAGAGCTCCCACAAGACCACCGACGCCGCGCAGGCGACGTTGAGGCTCTCGAGGGCCCCCGAACCGGGGATGGCGATGACGTCGGTGGCGTGGCGCATCAAGCGCTCGGACAGGCCTTCGCCTTCGGAGCCGAACATGACGACGGCGCGGGCGGGCAGGGCCTCACGGCCGAGGGCCAGGGTGGCGTGGCTCGAGGTGGCGACGAGGGCAAAGCCCTTGGCCACCAACGCATCGAGGGTGGCCTCCAGGGCGTCGCCGCTGCCTTCGGGGCCGCTGCCGACCACGATGCTGTGCTCGGCACCACCCTCGGCGGTGCGCATGGCGGCGGGGGACAATGGCGGCGTCCCGCCGGCCCGCAACACCCAGGGCACGCCGAAGTGGGCGCAGACCCGCAAGATGGCGCCGACGTTGTGGGGGTTCTTGACGTTTTCCAGCAGCACGATGACCGAGCGCTGATCGGGGCGCAGGCGATCGGCCCAGGCGACGACGTCGTCGAGGGACGCTTCCCGCTGCTTCTTGGCCAGAAAGAGCACGCCGTCGTGGTGCACGGTCTCGGCGATCTGGTCGAGGTCGGCGTCGGTCTTGACGTGGTAGGCGATGCGCCGCTCGGCGCAGAACTTGAGGACGTCCTTGAAGCGGAACGGATAGGAAAAACAGGGCCACTTTTGGGACCGGGGCCAGCAGACCGGTCGGCCCATCCGCATGGCCGCCAACACGTCCCGAGGCTGAGCCTCGACGCGGCGCATGATGGCCATTTCCCCAGCACC
>Ga0247834_1001921_pt1 | contig 33199 bp, 23 predicted proteins | sample LaCruzMarch2015__8_FD_187118 | JGI IMG/M metagenome (GOLD analysis project Ga0247834, IMG submission 187118) | Freshwater microbial communities from meromictic Lake La Cruz, Castile-La Mancha, Spain - LaCruzMarch2015_12m | ecosystem: Environmental > Aquatic > Freshwater > Lake | place: Spain... | reverse complement strand
CTTCTTTGGTGGTGTCGCGCCCAGGTGCGGCACAACTTGCGGGTGCGCTAAAGCCATTGCTTCAATCTCCGCCGGACTTGCTGCCCTCGGCACCATGATCCGCGCGCGCACCTTGCCCTGAACCTGTACCGCCATCTCCACCTCGTTGTCCACCAGCATTGCTGGGTCGAACGTGGGCCATGGCATTCCCTGTAGACCGCCCGCTACGCCGAGGCGCTCTCCCATTTCGTCCGCAATGTGTGGGGCAAATGGCCACAAGACACAGGCGAATCGCACCAGCTGATCGCGCGTCATGCCGCCCTTCGTTGCGTCCGTCATGTCACTCGGGCGCGTTGCCGCATTGACCAATTCGATCATCGCCGCGATCGCTGTGTTGAAACTGAGACGCTCAATGTCCTCGCCAACCTTGGCAATGGTTCGATGCAATTGCTTCTCAATACCAACATCAGCCACCGCTGCGCACAAGACGTCGCCAGTGCGCTCATCAACTGCCAGCCGCCATGCGCGCTGTAGGAAGCGGAACACACCAACAATATCGCGCGTGTTCCACGGCTTTGATGCCTCAAGAGGCCCCATGTACATCTCATACAAACGGAACGTGTCCGCGCCGTACTCGGCGATCACGTCGTCTGGATTGACCACATTTCGCAGACTCTTGGACATCTTGGCAACGATCTGCGTGACCGGTTCGCCAGTGGCTTTTTCCACGCATTGGCCTTCGCCACGATCTTCCACCTCATCGATCGGCACCAACGTGCGGTCGGCACGCTGATACGCATGACTGGTGATCAATCCTTGGTGGAACAACTTGCCAATCGGCTCCGGCGTACTCACCTGACCAAGGTCAAAGAGCATCTTGTGCCAGAAACGCGCGTAGAGAAGATGCAGCACGGCGTGCTCGCTGCCGCCAACGTAGAGATCAACCCCGCCCGCGTGACACGTGGCCGCGTCATACGAAGTTGGCGCAGCAACCGCCGCGGCACTGGCGCCGGACTGTCCCGCACCCTGCGCGCTCTTCTTTCGCGACAACATCCAATACCGCTCCGCTGCCGGATCCACAAACGCCTGCGCATCTTTCGGCGAGCAGTAGCGCAGGTAGTACCAGCAACTTCCCGCCCAACCTGGCATGGTGTTGGTCTCGCGCACCACGGCGGTGTCCGCTGGCAACAGCGCCGGATCGACACCCGCTGCACCAGCCGTCGTGTGCGTCCAATCACGCGCCTTTGCAAGCGGCGGTTGCGGCGTACTACTTTCGACCGGTCGATAGTCAGCGAGTGGCGGCAATGCCACCGGCAACGCAGCCACTGAAACCGGATAGTGATTTCCTTCAGCGTCGTAGACCACTGGGAACGGTTCGCCCCAATAGCGCTGCCGACTGAACAACCAATCGCGCAGGCGATAGTTAATGCGCAAACCACCGATGCCCTTCGATTCAAGCCACGCAATCGCAGCGCGCTTGGCGTCGGCGGTCGTCATACCGTTCATCGAAAGTCCGCTCGCCGCGTTCGCGCTATTGATCGCCCGTCCTTCGCCGCTGGTGGCCATCTCGCCGGTCCAGGCAGCGCCCGCGATGTCGACCACCTGCAGCACTGGAAGCGCAAACTCCTTGGCAAATTCAAAGTCGCGCTCGTCGTGCGCAGGCACGGCCATGATCGCTCCGGTTCCGTAGCCCATGAGCACGTAGTCCGCGGTCCAGATGGGAATGCGCGTGCCGGTCGCTGGATTGATGGCAAACAAGCCAGTGGGGACACCGGTCTTCTTCTTTGATTCTTGGCGATCGACGTCTGATCGATTCTTTGCCCACGCCACATACTCCGCAAGTCGCGCGTCGCCGCCGCGTGCCACCACGCCCGCCACCAGCGGATGCTCCGGCGCAACCACCATGTAGGTGGCACCGAACAACGTGTCTGGCCGAGTGGTGAATACGGAAAGGAACTGACCATCATTAGCCGCGGAATCACTCGCCACATTGGCCGCACTAATCGTGTTCAAACCTGCACCCGCGCCATCCACTGCAAATCGAATCTCCGCACCCTCGCTGCGACCAATCCACTCCGTCTGCATAGTGCGCGTTGAATCCGGCCACTCCACTAATGCAAGGTCAGCAAGCAATCGATCGGCATAGGAAGTAATGCGGAACATCCACTGCTTGAGTGGCATGCGCACCACTGGATGGCCACCGCGTTCGCTGCGGCCATCGATGATTTCTTCATTGGCAAGCACGGTGCCCAACTTTGCGCACCAGTTCACGGTTTGCGTGCCCAGATACGCCAAGCGGAATCCATCGAGATAGACCTGCCGCTCGCGCTTTGTGCACGCACTCCAGCGCTTGGTAACGCTGGCACTGGCGCCATTCGCAGAAGCCGCCGCACCGCCCACGGCACGGTCCGCGCTTGCTATTGCGATTTCTCGATCTTCCTTGGCAATCGCTGCTTCAAGCTCAGCGATCGGTCGCGCAGCTTTCACCTTGGGGTCAAACCATGCGTTGTATGCCAAGAGCCAAATCCACTGCGTCCACTTGTAATACTCGGGATCGATCGTCGCAAACTCGCGCGACCAGTCGTACATGAATCCAAAGCGCTTCAACTGGCGCCGAAAGTTGTCGATGGCTTTCTTGGTGGTGACCTCGGGGTGCACGCCTGTCTGAATGGCGTATTGCTCCGCAGGCAGACCGAACGCGTCCCAGCCCATGGGATGCAGAACATTGAAGCCCTTCATTTTCTTGAAACGACAGATGATGTCGGTGGCGGTGTAGCCCTCGGGGTGCCCAACATGGAGCCCCGCGCCGGATGGGTACGGGAACATGTCCAAGCAATAGAACTTCGGGCGCGATGCATCGAATCCTGGCTCGCCCGGGTTCGGTTGTCGATACCCGCCCCCCGCCGCCTCGGCCTGCTCAAGCCGCGCCTGCCAGCGTTCTTCGGTGGCATTGGCGAACGCCGCCGTGTATCGGAAGGGCGTCTCGTTCGCGCCGCCCGGTAGCCCAGGGGTGCGTGCGTGGCCGTCGGTAGCGTTGTTCGCAGCGGACATAGGGGTCGAAGCGTACTTCAGTCGCCATGTGCCCTACGATGCGCCGCAATGAAGTCCCCGGACGATGAGCCCCTCGACCCGCAGCCCGATGGCGACAGCGCGCCTGACCCAGGCTCATCGGATGCTTCCCATCCAGGCGGGCACGGTGATGCGGACGGCGAAGGCGATGCTGACACCGAGGAAGGCGCCGACGGCGACGCGAACACCAGCGCCAACGACTCGAATGGCGAAAGTGCCTGGGAGCTCCCCGTGCCGATAGCCAGCGCGTGGGTCGGCTTCTGGCCGCACCCCGATGCGCCAACGCGTGATGAAGTGGGTCGCGCGGTGGCAAGTTGGGTGGGCCGCGAAGTGGAGATGGAGTCAAGCGAGCCCGATGAAGATGAAGGCATGCTGTGGGCGTTGATGGTGAACATCCCGGGCGTGAATTCGCCGGTGGTGCTGTGGGCTGAACGTGCGCTCAATGCCGAACCAGGGCAACTTGAAGACCCGGCCATGGCCGCCTGCAAGTGGGTGGTTGGCATGCAGACCGTGCTGGAGCCCGGCGAGGCGCACGCCGAATTTTTCCATTTGATGGCGATGCTGGCCGGATCGCTCCCGGAGCTCACTGGAATATTGGATGTCTCCAACGCGCGTCGTTGGCCGCGCCAAGAAATTGAAGAGCAGTTTCTTGCTGCCGATGCAGTTCCCAACGACGAGAGTCTGTGGACGATCACCGCGGTTGCCACATCCGACGAAGAGGATGTGCCGATGATGTTGTTCACCACCGGGCTTTCACGCTGCGGTCTTCCGGAATTGGAGATGCTTGAGGTGCCAGCACGTCACTCGCAGGCGGCTGCCATCTTGCTGAATCATGTGGCAAGTCTGCTGCTTGAAGCGCCGCCCCCAGAGCCGGAGGAGCCGATCGAAATCGGACCGGATATTTTGGTGACACTCATTCCTTGGCAAGAGTGCGCTCGATACATCGCCGAAGAAACGCCAGGTTCAACTGCCTTCCGTGAGACTGCGCGCGAGCAGGGCGACGGCTCGCTGATGGCAGTGCGCGCAGTGATCTGTTCTGCGAAAAAACGCGGCAGTTTCAAGCAACTTTGGGCGTGGCCGATCGAAATCATTGAGAGCATGGAAGCTGGTCGCGCGGTGCTATACGCCAGCGAACATTCTGCTGCAGCCACGGAACGTCGTGCACAGCGCACCTGGCCAAAGTTCGCCACGGCGTTCGCAAGCGTTCGTCGTGCAGAGGAGCCGGATGTGTTGGCGCTCGCCACCACGGCGTTCCAAGTGCAAGCGCCACTGGGATCGGTCGACGAGCACGACCGTCGCGAACAGGGTTGGTTCACGGTGCAGCGCTTCGATCATGATGTTGTGGACGCAGTTCTTTCCGAAGAGCCAGTCACTCGCCAAGATCTTCACGTTGGCGATGCGATCCGCATTCCGCGCGCCGAGGTCACTGATTGGCGCGTGTTCCTTCCGGAAGAAGTCTTTGGACCAGCGCGCAGCGACGCTTTGCTTGCAGCGGTTGATCGTCTGCGAGGGCTCGCGTGAACATTCAGCCGCATGATGATCATGATGCGAGCGGCACGCAACGACACGACGCGGTGCCGCAACACCGGATGGACGCAAGCAGCATGCCAATAGCATGCGAAGCACGCAATGAATTTGAAGCGCAATGCGTGCAGTCCGTCCTTGAGGACGCAGGGATTCAGAGCGTGGTTGATCCGTCCGGTGTGGCTATCTTTGGTTTCCCACTCCGTGCCGGTAGCACGGTTGTTCCAGTGCGAGTGTTGCCCGAAGACCTGAGCCGCGCCAAGCAGATGATTTCCGAAGCGCGCTGGGTTGGAAAGAGCGTCGATTGGGACGATGTGGATGTTGGCGAAATGCCGCCCGATGTCATTCGTATGCTCAGTCGCGCTCGGACCGATCGGGTGATCGGCCGCGTGATGATGGCAGTCGCGTGGATTGCCATTGCCACAGTTCTCGTGAGCATCGCCATTGGGCTGGTGCGGTCAATCGGGGGGCGTTGAGTTGGTGGAGTTGGTCACCCGAAACAGTGCAACAGATTGGAGAAGTCATGCGAAGAATCATCATGAACATGTTTGGACTCATGCGAGTGACTTGCGCGGCGCTGTCGCCGATGACTTGCCGCCTGAGTGCCTTGCCCGCCGTCGCCGCGCTCACGCTCCTTGCCGGTTGTGCCTACACGCTTGACGGCAAAGTGGTGGAGGGCTTCGGCAGCGTGGTCATGGGTCGTGACAAGGATCCCGATGCCCGCAAGGGTGGACTTGGCGGTGCCACCGTGGAACTCATTCGCGATGCCGGCACCATGAACCGCGCGGTTGCTGCGCGCGCCACCAGTGGTTCGGATGGCCGCTTCATTCTGGAAGTGCCCGCATTCGGCGCGGGTTGGATGGACGAATCGTGGCAGATCCGTGTGCGGCGTAATGGTTACGAGAATGTGGAGAGCGAAGTGCAGTTGCCGGGTTCCACTTCCGGGCGCCTGGTCATTGTTGGAATGCACGCTGGAAAGAGTGGGCAATTTCGCGAGCCGGATAGTTCGCGATCCATGATTGATGAGGCGAAAGCGTTCGAGCCATCGCTTGGAAATACCCGTCCCTGACGTAGTGAACGACCGCCGATGCGCAGGCGCTACCACATACATCCTCCTGGACTTCTCTACCTGGTAGTGGTGGTGTTGGTGGGTCTTGCCGCTGCAAATCGCCCCAGCAATCTCTTGGTGTGGGTCTTTGCAGCCATGCTCTCGGGCGTCTTGCTCTCCGGAGTTCTCTCGGGTCAGCCACTGATGAAACTGCGCGCGGTACGCACCATGCCCCGCACTGGGCGCGTTGGTGAGCCAGTGATCGTTCGATACACAGTCATCAATGAGTCGTCGTTGTGGCCATTGTTTGCGCTGTTTGTGCGCGAAATCACCACGGTGCCGGGCTCGCGCGCCTTTGTGCAACACGTTGGTCCGGGCGAGCAAGTGATTGCAGAGACCGCATACTGGCCCAGTCGGCGCGGGCCGATGCGCCTGGAGCGATTCCGCATCGAAACGGTATTCCCTTTCGGCCTGGTGATGAAGAGCGTTCGATTCGATGATGCCAGCGAATGCCTGGTACTGCCGCGCGTTGAACGATTGCGCGCCGGTGTATTAGTGTCGCTTGCTTCGGGCACTGTTGCTGGTCCGTCAACAAGTACGCGCTCTGGCCCAGGGAGTGATTTCTTAGGAATACGCGAATACCGCCCGGGCGATGGACTGCGACACATTGCCTGGCGACGCAGCGCATCGGCTGGCACACTGGCAGTGATCGAGCGATCGATTGATGCACCGCCGCGTATTCGTGTGGCCCTGGATTTGCGGCGTTCGACGGACGCACTGCGTGTCGACCCTGCGGGCCGCGCAGCGCGCGACTTGGAAGAAGACGCCATTGTCTTAGCTGCAAGCATTCTCTCGCACGCACAGCGCGATGGATACGAAACCCGGCTTTGTGTTCTTGGGCTTCCATCACCGGCGATGCCCATGCGGCGTGGGCACTGGCATTTGCAGAAGGAATTGGCCGTTCTTGCGGCATTGGATCTTGATGCGTCGCGTGATGCGTCCGCCGTGCTCCCCGCTGAACGCGAGCGCGCCACCACGCTCGTCATTCATGTTGATCGCGCCGATATGCGATTAGTTGCCGATGGCGCTGTACACATTGGCGCCACGCAACTGGGTGCTCTGATTGCGCCGATTTCCACGCTGGGCGCGGCAGTAGCTCCTGAGCCGAATCCTGCAACGATTGCTGCACCAAATTCCGCGCCCGGCGTTGCAGCCACTTCACCGCCCACCTCCGCAACATCAACGATCAATGGGCGCTCGCCTTCACCAACACCCGGAGCCGCATCGTGAATGTTGCCCTCCTGTTTCGGCGCGCGGTATTGCTCTTAGTGTTCCTTTCGATCGCCGCATTCGCTGCCAGCGAACGAAGCGGATGGGTGCTGGTCATCGGCGGCTTGCTTGCCGTTGCCGCCACGCGCATCACTGACGGTCCGCGCAAGCGTCACTTACCCGCATGGGCAATTCGCTTTGGCGTCTTTGTCGGTATTGGCTGGGGTGCAGTGCAATTCATGGCGCGCCCTTCGCCTGATGAAGCGCCGCGCATTGTGGCCTACGTGGTGCTGGGGGCTTTGCTTCTTAAGTTGTGGGACCGCAAGACGCCCAGTGATTGGCGGCAGGTCATGGCGTTGTCCATCGTCTTGGTTGTGGCATCTGCGCTCGCTTCCGGTGACTTTCTAGTGGGGGTGCTGGTGATCGGCTACGCGGTGGCCACTATCGCCACCACCATGCTTTATCACTTGCATGCCGGTGCAGCGCGTGCCGAGGATGATCGCCGTGCTGCCGCGTTGCGCCCGGGCGCACTTGCGCCGATGGAAGCTCCGCATGGCGCTGCGCCGCTGCGGCACTTGCGGCGTCTCGCCGGTGCCGGTGTCGTATTGGGCATTGTGCTCAGTGCCATGGTTTTTGTGATGTTTCCGCGTGAATCCGTGCTCGGGGGGCAATCTGGAAATCGGCAAAGTGGATTCCGCTCCGACATTTCCTTGTGGAGTGCTGGTCGCGTTTCGCTTTCCTCACGCGTGGCTATGACGGTGACGCTTCTGGATCCGCGCGGGGCGGCTGGACCGTTGACATTGCCACTGCGCCTGCGCGGCGCGGTCTTGGATGTGTATTCGGGGCCCGATGGCAAGTGGCGTGGAAACACTACGCACTCTGGCGATCGCTCATACCAGACCGGGCCTGCGCAGGGATTTCAGTGGTTCGCTGCTGAGGCGCGCATGGAGCGATCGAATGTGTGGACGCAAGTAGTGGAGATGCGCTCGCTGGCAAGCGAACATGTATTCACTGCGTGGCTGCCGCTCGCGATTGCCAGCGAGGAGCCACGAGCATTCGTTCTTGATCCACGAACTGCCGAAATCACCGAGGCAACCGCAGGTATTGTCGGCCGTCCGCGCAGTTACAGCATTCGCATGCAGGGCTACCCGTCCGGTGCGTTAGCGCGTGCGGTGGCGGGCGCCGCGCCGCCTGAGCTGGCGGAATTCCCCGTGCCCGAAGTGCGGGTGATCGCCGAACGCATTCTTGCCGATGCAGCATTAGTTGATCTGCCAGATGAAGACGCCATCAAAGCCGACCCGCAACTGAAGTGGGTGAGGCAGCGGCGTATTGCCGCCATGTTCCAGGAGTATCTATCTGGACCAAAATTTGCCTACACCACCGACCTTTCCGCGTTCCGGCGCGTGGAAAGCCAGGATCCCATCGTGTTGTTCATGGAGCGCTACCGATTCGGCCACTGCGAATACTTTGCGTCTGCGATGGTGGCATTGTGTCGTTCCATCGGCATTGAAGCGCGTGTGGTCACTGGGTACATGGCAACGGAGTACGACACCGTTTCTGACCGCTATGTGATTCGTGAGTCGGGCGCGCACGCGTGGGCTGAAGTGCGTACGGGCGAATGGCAGTGGGGCACCTTCGATCCATCGCCCATAGCAGAGTTGCTTGCCATTCAACAAGCGAATCGCACCTGGATGGATAGTTTCCGTTGGGTACTTGATCCCATTGAATTTGCGTGGAACAGCCAATTTGCATCGTTTGATAGCCGCGCGCAAGCAGAGTTGGTGGAGCGGGTTGGCACAGGCACCCGTGGCACCGGTGAATGGATCGCGGAGCAGTCCAAGAACTTGTTGGACGCGGCGAATCGTTGGTTTCTCATGGGTCCAGCCGGCGCACTGTGGCTTGGGCTGGTGGGAATCACCCTGGCGATCGCGGCAACGGCGGTGTGGGTGGTGGGTCGCCGCGCGCGGCGAGTGGCCCGCGAGCTGGGCGCCGGCAACGAGCGTTTCACACGGCGCATTGCGCTTGGTCGCGATGTGGCGTTCTACTTTGAGTCGCTTGATGCCTTGGCGCGCGCGGGATGTGAAAAGCCGCGCAGTTGCACCCCACGGATGCATGTCCAGGCAGTGCAGCGTGTGAACCCGGCTGCTGCTCTTGCATTTGCAGCCGTGGTGGATCGTTTTTACGAGATTCGCTACGGAGGAATGACGCCTTCGCGCGCCCAACGCGCGGCCGCCGACGCGTTGATTCCGCCCCTCCGTGCTGCATTGACGCGCGGCTAGACTTCCCGGCAGCGCGGGCGTTCCGTCCGTCGCACCACAGGAGCAAGTATGTCCGCAGCACGATCGCGCACCAACGAGTGGAGACGGAGTCTGGAAGAGCTTTGCCAAAAGGGCGGGGCGCTGGAAATCGCGATTGCGCGTGATGACGCGCGTGGTCATGACTTGGTGTGGCGCCTACGCATTTTGGAAGTGCGCGACAGCGGCATCGTTGTTGAGAATCCGGGCGCGTTTGGTCGTTCGCTTCCACTCCATATTGGCACGCGCCTGGTGGCGTTTATTGTCATTGGGCAGAATCGCTGGGAGTTCCGCACCGCGGTCACCGAAGAAATTCTGCCAGGCAAGTACCAAGATGCGCGCAACGGTGCAGCTCGATTGGCGCTGCCTGATCACGTGGAGCGCTGCCTGCGTCGGCACGCCCGCTTTGATGTTGGTCCGTTGACGCTGGCGCCGATTGATGTCTGGCCGCTCCTTGACCCAAAGACCGTGGTCGCTGCCGAGCGTGCCAATGAGTTGGCATTTGCCGCCAGCATCACTGGTGCTGTCACCGCAGAGAAGACGGATGAAGAGGCGATGCTGCCGCAGGTTGGGCCGCGCTTCACAGCGCATGTTGCCAACATTGGCGGCGGCGGTGCCGGCTTGATGGTGGATCCTGAGAACGCGGGCTTGCTTTCGCATCACCGGCTGTTTTGGCTGCGTCTTGAGCCAAGTGACGGCGCAAGTGTTCCGATCGTCACCACTGCCAAGTTGGTGCACACGCATATTGATAGTTCGCAGCGCACCTACGCAGGTATGAGCTTTGATTTCAGTTTCAACCCGGGCCACCAGAAAGTAGTGGCCGAGCAGGTGGAACGATCGATCAGGAATCTTGAGCGTCGACAGACGCAGTGAGTGCGTGCGCAGTGCGCAGTAGTACCGCGCATTTGTGCAGGCTCTCTTCGTATTCGTGACGCGGCTGGCTCTCCGCAACTATTCCACATCCAGCGCTGTAGCGCAGCGTTCCGCTGTCTGCATCAGTGTGATGCAGGGCGATCGTTCGGATAGCCACGTTGAGGGTCACCGCCGTTGGGGAAATCAAGCCAACCGTCCCGCAGTATGGGCCACGTGCAACGGGCTCCAGTTCATCAATCACTTGCATGGCACGCACCTTCGGCGCGCCAGTAATGGAGCCAGGCGGGAATGTGGCGCGCAGTATTTCAACCACGCTTATGTTGGGGCGAAGCATTGCTTCAATCTCCGCAACGCAGTGATGCACCGTCTCGTGACTCTCGACCTTGCGTGATGCAGTCACGCGCACGCCGCCCGGAAGAGCAATGCGGCCAAGGTCATTGCGCATCAAATCAACAATCATGTGCAATTCCGCGGCATCTTTGCTGCTGGCCATCAATTCCCGTGGATCCTCGTGAAACGCGCGGGTTCCCTTGATGGGGCGGGTGATTGCTCGACCGGCAATGCGATCAATTTCAACAAAGAGTTCCGGGCTCATGCTCACCAAGGCGTGAGTCTTGGTTTCTAAATATGCGCCGTAGCGAGGCCGGCCAGCGTGCATAGCGGCGCGCAGAATGGCACGCGGCGATCCCTTCCAGTGCGCAGAAAATCGCTGCGCAATGTTTGCCTGAAAGATGTCACCTGCGTGAATGAGTTCCACCGCGCGTGCAACCATTGATTCAAATTCCGCGCGGGTGATGTCTGGCTCAAGGCCACTGATTGCTGCGCTGCATGCATCGCGTTCGCCACGCTGTACGCGGTCATGAATCTCAGCAGCAAGTTCAGCGGCTTGTGCACTCATCTGCCACGTCTGTGATTCATGGTCGTACAACAAACGAGCTTCGCAACATGCAAGCGTGGCCATCGGCCATCCGTCTGCAGGCGCGCGGTGGCGCGGATACGCGCGCGGCTCAAAAGTGCCGCCGAGTTCATAAGACAGTGCAGCGATCCAGGTAGCGCTATCGGTTGATGCCGCGTCGATAGCACGCAGCGCATCTTCAGCCGTCATGGCAGTCACCACCCGCGACGGCTCGGCAAGCACTGTCCAGCGCCCCCAGCGCCCATCCGCGGTTCCGGTAGCCAGCGCTGCCAGGGCGCGTTGGCGTGGCCAGTGCGCGAGCACGGTTTCCGGCGTGAATTTCCAGTGAAGCGACTGCATAGTGGGTTGGGCAGGTATTCCGCCGCTGCCGGATCGTAGGGTGATGCGCTAGTATGGGCGACCCGCGTTTACACGCGGAAAACCCGCATTTCGTGGCTCACCCCGTCGCGTTGATGGCAAGCCTCGATCCGATCGCAGCAATACACCTATGGGCAAGAACGGCAAGAAGAACGGCACGAAGGCATCGCACTCCAAGGCAAAGGGAACGCCTGCTCCGAAGCAGATGGTCTATTCCTTCGGAAAGCGCACCGATGGCGACGGTACTCAGAAGGCACTCCTCGGCGGCAAGGGTGCCAACTTGGCCGCGATGGCGCTCATGGGTCTCCCGGTTCCGCCCGGATTCACCATCAGCACGGAAGTGTGCAACTGGTACTACGACAACGGCCGCCGCTTCCCGGAGAAGTTTGCCAAGCAGATGAAGGACGGCCTGCGCATTATTGAGAAGGAAGTCAAGAAGAAGTTTGGCGACCGTCGCGATCCGCTGCTGGTCTCCGTGCGCTCTGGCGCGCGCGATTCGATGCCGGGCATGATGGACACCATTCTGAATCTTGGCCTCAACGACATCACCGTCGAAGCGCTGAAGAAGGCCACCGGCAACGGTCGCTTTGCATGGGATTGCTACCGCCGCTTCGTACAGATGTACGGCGACGTGGTGATGGGCGTGCAGAAGAAGAGCGAGATGGACCATGATCCGTTTGAGGAAATCATGGACGGCATGAAGCGCGAGTGCGGCGTCATGGAAGACACGCTGCTCACTGAGGAGAACCTGAAGGACTTGGTGAAGCGCTACAAGGATCTGGTCAAGCGCTGGACAAACAAGAGCTTCCCCGATGATCCGATGACGCAGCTGGAAGGCGCCGTTGCCGCTGTGTTTGGCAGCTGGAACAACGATCGCGCCACTGTTTATCGCAACAAGTACAAGATTCCGCATGAGTGGGGCACCGCTGTCAATGTGCAGGCGATGGTCTACGGAAACATGGGCGACGATTGCGCCACCGGCGTTGCGTTTACGCGCGACCCAGCCAACGGCGAGAACGTCTTCTACGGCGAGTACCTGATCAATGCGCAGGGCGAAGATGTTGTTGCCGGTGTGCGCACGCCGCTGGCGGTTGCGCTGATGGCCAAGGACAAGATCCTCTCCAAGAGCTTTGCGCAGCTGGAGAAGGTTCGCAAGACGCTGGAGAAGCGCTTCGGCGATGTGCAGGACTTTGAGTTCACCATCGAGCGCAAGAAGCTGTGGATGTTGCAGACGCGTAACGGCAAGCGCACCGCGCTGGCGTACGTGCGGATTGTGCATGACATGGTGAAGGAAGGCCTGATGACACCGGAGCACGCTATGAAGAGCGCTGACCCGGAGGCAATGAACCAACTCTTGCAGCCGGTCTTTGAGCGCAAGGCGTATGAGGCGGCTCGAACAGCGGGGCGCATCATGACTAAGGGTCTGCCTGCTGGTCCGGGTGCTGCATGCGGTGAGATTGCCTTCAGCGCCAGCCGCGCTGAGGAATTGGCGCGACACGGCAAGCACGTCATTCTGGCGCGCATTGAAACCAGTCCTGAAGATCTGCGCGGCATGATTGCAGCCGACGGCATTCTCACCACGCGCGGCGGCGTATCAAGCCACGCGGCGTTGGTTGCCCGACAGATGGGCAAGGTCTGCGTTGCTGGTGCTGGCGAGATCGTGATCGATTATCACAAGGGCACCTTGAGTTGCGATGGAAAGGTCCTGAAAGAGGGCGATTTCCTCTCCATCAACGGCACCACTGGCGAAATCATCCAGGGCAAGATCGACACTGCTGACAGTGAGTTGAAGCAGGTGTTGGTGGCTGGCACCATGAAGCCATCCGAGAGCCGTGTGGCTCGCGACTTTGAGTTTGTCATGAACCTTGCGGATCGCTATCGCCGACTTGGTGTTCGCACCAACTCCGATACTCCGGAGCAGGTCCGCCAGGCCGTCGCGTTCGGCGCGGAAGGTATTGGTCTGTGCCGCACCGAGCACATGTTCTTTGAAGGTGACCGCATTGATGCCATGCGCGAGATGATTCTCTGCAAGGACACGCCTGGTCGTCAGCGTGCGCTTTCCAAGTTGCTGCCGTACCAGCGCGCTGACTTTGATGGCATCTTGCGCGCCCTTGAAGGCCGCCCGGCATGCATCCGTCTTCTCGATCCGCCGCTTCACGAGTTCTTGCCGCACACCAAGGCGCAGCAGCAGGATCTTGCGCACAAGATCGGCGTTCCTGTTGAGGACATCGAGCGTCGCGTCAACGAACTCCATGAGTTCAATCCGATGCTTGGATTCCGCGGTTGCCGACTGGGCATTGTGTTCCCAGAAATCACCGAGATGCAGGCGCGCGCCATCTTTGAGGCCGCCGCTGCGGTTGAGAAGTCTGGCATTCGCACCAAGGTTGAAGTGATGGTTCCGCTGATCGCATTCAAGCGCGAGCTTGATTTGCAGGCAGAAACCATTCATCGCGTTGCACGCGAAGTCATGGCCGCCACTGGTCAGAAGTTTGATTACCAAGTGGGCACCATGATTGAGCTGCCGCGCGCTGCCATTGCTGCGGATCAGATTGCAGAAACCGCGCAGTTCTTCAGTTTCGGTACCAATGACCTGACGCAGACGGCGCTCGGTATGAGCCGCGACGACTCCGGCAGCTTCTTGCCTGGCTACAGCGAGCGCGAGATCATCAAGGACAACCCATTTGCATCGATCGATGTTGGTGGCGTGGGCGTGCTTGTTGATATCGCCTGCAAGCGCGGTCGCATGACGCGCCCGGACATCAAGTTGGGCATCTGCGGCGAGCATGGTGGCGATCCGGCCAGCATTCGGTTCTTTGAGTCGGTGGGCCTGGCATACGTCAGCTGCTCGCCGTTCCGTGTTCCAGTGGCGCGCTTGGCTGCGGCCAAGGTTGCGGTGGAACTTGGAACCTCGCCCAAGCAGGGCAAGGGCGCAAAGACAAAGTCTGTGAAGGCAGCGTCATCGAAGTCTGCAGCCAAGTCAAAGCCGGCGAAGGCGGGCAAGTCGAAGTCAGCAAAGTCCAAGCCCGCTAAGAGCAAGTCAGTAAAGGCTGGAAAGCGCAAGTGAACCGGCCCCGCACCGCGCGCTTCGCACTCGCAGTCACCGCGTCTATCGCGCTGATCGCTGGCGCGTCGTGCGCGGTGTGGCAGCCGCCGGTAGTGGCCAAGCCGCTATCGGAGCCACGTTCGTACCAGGCTCCGTTTGCACCTGCGCTCGCGGGTGTTGCCGGCGCGACCGGTGCATCCAGCGACGGACGCGGCATGTCGCGCGTTGCGCTCGGCGGATCATTGGAAAGCGGCGCATGGGCAGCCGCCCCATGGACCGAGGACTTCACAGATATCGAGGGTTCCGTCAAGCCAGCGCCCGCGTACCGAACACGCGTGAAAATGCTGTGGGACGAGTCATTTCTCTACATCGGTGCGGAACTCATGGAGCCAGACATCTGGTCCACGCTTGCTGTGCATGATGAGATCGTCTTTCACGACAATGACTTCGAAGTGTTCATCGATCCAAACGGTGACGGTCGTGAGTACTACGAGATTGAAATCAACGCGCGTGGCACGGTGTTTGATTTATTCCTGCACCGACCGTACCGCGAAGGCGCGCCAGCGATTCATGAGTGGAATGTCACTGGCGCGTTCGCCAAGTCGGTGTCGTTCAAGGGAACGCCCGATGATCCGCGTGATGTCGATCACTCATGGACGGTGATGATGGCGATTCCGTGGAAGGCATTCGTGCCGCCAACGGACGCGCGTATTGATGGGTTGCCAACCGATCAGCAAGCCTTCGGCGAGCGTGCTCGCGCTGCGGCCGCGCCGAAGTCAGGCGAGACATGGCGCATCAATTTCTCGCGCGTGCAGTGGCGACACAATCACGAAACGCTTGATGCCACTGGCGTGCGCCTCGCCACGCCGAACGCCGCGGCTCGTTCTGCGCCAGGCGGCGCCGAGCCGTATGCCAAGCGTGCCGGCCTTCCGGAAGACAACTGGGTCTGGAGTCCGCAGTGGGCCATTGATATGCACCTTCCGCAGTTCTGGGGTCGCGTGACATTCGTTCGCTAAGTGTTTGCATGAATGCGTGCGCCGTGTGCGCTTCATGCCTCAACCATCAGAGAAATCGAGTTCTCCATGCCTGAGAAGCGCAATCAGAAACGCCGAGCCACGGACCGCACTCCTGCCACGGTGCAGAACCAGCGCGTGGTCTTTGAAGATCTCGGGATCGACCGTGATCCGTCCAACATCTTTCATCAGACGCTTGAGCAGTTGCTCGCCGCAGCTGAGATTGTTGGGCTGAAGCATCATCATCAGCTGATCCTTTCGCAGCCGCGCTCGGAAGTGCAAGTGAACTTTCCGGTGCTGATGGACGACGGCCAACACCGACTATTCCGTGGCTGGCGCGTGCAACACAATTCCGCACTTGGTCCCTTCAAGGGTGGCTTGCGCTTCCATCCGGGAGTTGATGCCGATTCCATGCGCGCGCTCGCCATTCTGATGACGCTGAAGTGCAGCCTGTTGCGCCTGCCCTTTGGTGGCGCGTACGGCGGTGTTGAGTGCAGTAACCGCGAGCTCACGCGTGACGAACTTGAACGCGTGACCCGACGCTTTGCGTGGGCGATCTCTGAGCAGATTGGCCCGGACCATGATGTTGTTGGTCCTGGCGTAGGCACTGATCCGCAGGTCATGGCGTGGTTTGCAGATACGTACGCGCAAACTGGCGCAACACATTCGCGTGCGGACGCGCACCGCGTTGCAACGGGTAAGCCAGTGGAGGCGGGCGGCATCATTGGCCGTGCGAGCGCTGGCGGGCTCGGCCTTGTGGAAGTGTTGCGCGAGATGCTTCCCGATATGGGGATTGACCCAAGTTCACTGACCTTTACGATCGCTGGATTCGGCAATGTTGGTCGTTCGACAGCGGTGGCGTTGTGTCGTTCGGGCGCCCGCCTGGTTGGCGTACTGGATCGCAGTGGTGCGGTGGTGAACCTTCGCGGCTTTGATCCGGACGACTTGATCGACCACCTTGACGTGCATGACTCGCTCGACGGCTTCCACGGTGGCGAGTGCGTTTCCGCGGCTGATTTCTGGAAGCTGCCATGTGACGTGCTCGTCCCTGCTGCGCTCGAACAGATGGTCACCAGTGAAGTTGCAGAGATTGTGGGCGCACGCGCAGTTGCCGAAATGGGCAGCGCGCCGGTGACGCCTGACGCGGACAGCATCTTCCTACAGCGCGGCATTGAAGTATTGCCGGGCATCCTTTGCAACGGCGGTGGTGTGGCGGTGAGTTACTTTGAGTGGCTACAGAATCGTTCGGCCATCTCCTGGACTGCAACGCAGGTGCGCGAGACGTTGGCGGAAACCATGATCGCCGCCTCGCGCCGCGTGAAATTGGCGCGTCATCGCTACGAATGCGACTTGCGCACGGCAGCCAGCTGCGCGGCGCTGGAGCAGATCGCCCGCGTTTACGACCTGCGCGGCATCTGGCCGTAAATAGGTGCCGTTCACCACTGTCCCCATTTATTCTGCCTCTGAGGCGATGTCAGTGGAAGTCAGCACTCGGGCAGGGCACCGCGTGATTTGACCTGATAGTGTTGTCGCATATGTCGACCGCCACTCCTTCTGAGGTGTGCCCTTGCTGCGGATTTGATCTGCGTGCGTTGAGCAGTTCGGCAGATCGGTGCCCCGAGTGCGGGGCTGACGCCGCCATGCGCGTGGTGCGACCTCGGTATCTACTGATGCTCGTTGGAGTTCCGCTCGTTGCGTTTTATGCCGAGTGGATGTTGGCGTGGACATGGGGCGCGCGGTTACTAGCGCTCAATCCGGGGAATCCAAGCCGCGGTATCTCGCCCATGGGCCCCGAGACCACAGAGCGATATGCATTGAGCAGCGGTTTCGTCTGGTCACTTGCCTTACCAGTAGTACTCGCTCTTGTAACGGCAATCGCGGTCATCCGTATCCGCGGTGCCGCGTCGGTCGCATGTCGCACGGCGCTTGTGGCTGCAAGCGTATTGGCGTGGATCACATTGCTAGCGCATACCGTTGCTGACGGCACTTCGGACTCGAACACCACGGCCATCATGTCGGTGGGGAATGTGCTCCTGCGCGCGCAGTTCGCATGGATGACGCTTGCGGTAGTAACGCCGCTCGGCATGCTGGCACCGCAGCGGCTGATGCGCGCGCTCGCATGGGTATGCGTCGCCATCGCTACCTTTGAGGCGCTGGTCGAGATTCGTTATGACGTGCATGTCCCGCTGCTCTCAAAGATGGACTACGACGCCTCGACGCAGTTGGAGTGGATCACTGCGTGGGCGTGCCGTATTTCCGCCGCGTTGTTAGTGGTGTGGGTGGTAGTGAGCGCGTGGCTGATACCGGACGATGGCAAAGGCAACCGATGGCGACCGGCAGCGCCGCTGCTCCGGTGGTGCACCGTGCTTGGCTGGGTACTTGTTGTCGTGATGCCAGTCATGTGGTGGAGCGTCCGCGCTCCGCTCGCCGGATTGGGCTATCCCGCTTCCACTTGGATTCTGCTGGTAAGCCGATGGACGCTGACCCTCTTGGTGGGGGTCATGTGGGTGGTGCCAGTCCTGGCACTTGATGACCGCCGACTACGCCGCGCATGGATCGCCGCGGCATGCGCAGCGATGGCATCAGTCATACTGCTCACTGGGCGTGACGCGCCCAAAGGAAGCACGTTCCCATGGACTCTCCCCGAGGCGCAGTATCCGGGCGATGAAGATGAGGTCGAGGCCGAGGGCGAAGGCGAGGTCGAAACCGAGAACCCGGTCGACGCCACGAAGTAGATCAATACGAAGAATCAGATCGATGCTAGGCAGTCAACAGGTGCCATTTGCCGTGGCCACTCATTGTTGTGCCGTGGGTCGGGTAGCTAGTGAATGACGCCCCAGTGGGCGAGCATGATGCCGAGGTCTGCGCCGGTGATGAATTGATCCCCGTCCAGGTCGCCGTAGGGTGGATTTGGGAATTCCCACAGTGCAAGCATGGCGCCGAGGTCTGCGCCATCGATGCGTTCGTCGAGGTTCAGGTCACCGTAGAGCAGTTCGCAGAAGTCCAGTTTGCCGTTCGCGTTGAAGTCTTCGGCACCGTCGGTGATGTCGCAGGAATCGGGATGACCGTTGCGGTTGCAATCGATGGCGATGCCGGCGGCGATGTCGCATGTGTCAATGGTGCCGGAGTTGTTGCAATCAAGCTCAGGGTGTGTGACAATCGCACACGTGTCGAGCGTCCCGTCCTGGTCACAATCAGTGCCACTTGGTCCGCCCTCGCAGATATCCAGCACGCCATTGTGATTGCAATCAAGCGTGATATTCACGGCGATGTCACATGAATCCGGAATAGCGTTTGTGTTGCAATCCTGCACGAAACCATTGGAGATTTCCCAGGCGTCAGGGAGGGTGTTGTTGTTGCAATCACTCTTACACTCGTCAGGAATTCCGTTGTCATCGATGTCATTGCTTTCGCCGTCAACACCGACATCACAGGAATCCGGTAGCGCGTTCGAGTTGCAGTCGGGGGCGAGGTTGTTTGCAATTTCATAGCTGTCAGGCAGCCCGTTGCCATTGCAATCCACTTCGCAGGAATCAAGTCGACCGTTCATATCAATATCTGCGGCACCGGCAGCAATTTCACAGCTATCGAGGAGCAGATTCTGGTTGCAGTCGCGATTGGCAGGGGCAACGCTGATGTCGCATTCATCATCAAGTCCGTTAGCGTCGCAATCGACAATGTCTCGCGTGTAGTTGAGTTGAACCATGAGCGTTGCTGTAGCGCACCCTTCGCTGGTGGCGTTGCTGGAAGGTTCAATACGAATCTCTAGTTGGCCATCCGTCGTCAGGTTCAGAAACAACGCTGGCGGGATAGTCACCGTGGTGACGCTGATCGCCCTGGCGCAACTGGTCGTACCGGACTCCGACCCGAATAGGTCGGTAGCGAGCGCCACTCCGTCAATCCGGACGGACAGGAATTCAGCTTTCGATCCAAGGACTCCGCGTGCCTTGATGGTGAGGGTTGCGCCAGTTGAGGTGGTTTCAATGTCGGTGGCAATCCATGAGCGGGGCGTTTCGAAAGCGAATGGCGCAAGTTCTGGACTCGCGGGTGCGCCAATGCGACCAACGCACTCGATAGCGATGGTGTGCCCATAGCCCGCCGCAATGCTTGAGCACGGCCCGAGGCCCACAGGCGTATTCCGCTGACCACTATTGTTCCGTCCCCAAGCTCGCACGGCGCCATCGTTTCGGAGTGCGATCGTGTGATTGCTTCCCGCTGTGACGCTTTGGCAATCTCCAAGCCCAGCGGGCGTGGTGCTCTGAAAGTAGGCGTTCGCTCCCCAGCCGCGCACCGTGCCATCACGTTGGAGGGCGATGGTGTGGTTGTATCCAGCAGCGATGGCCGAACATGCGCCGAGGTCAGCAGGCGTGTCGCACTGACCGTCGGTATTGCGCCCCCAGCCTTGCACCGCACCATTGCTTCGGAGTGCGACCGTGTGTGCGTACCCCGCCGCGATGTCTAAGCATCCCCCGAGGTCAGCGGGCGTATCGCACTGTTGATAGTTGTTGCGTCCCCAGCATCGCACGGAGCCATCTTGTTCGATGGCGATGGTGTGGTAGTCCCCGGCTGCGATACGCGTGCACTCAAAGAGGTCCTTCGGTGGATCACATTGTTGGTAGGTGTTCCCTCCCCAGCATGCCACGTAGCCGTCGCTTTCGAGTGCGACGGTGTGGTAAGCGCCGCCCGCGACACTGGAACACGTCCACAGGTAATCGGGGGTTTCGCACTGGCCCTGACTGTTGTCCCCCCAGCATCGCACGGTCCCATCGCTTTCAAGCGCAATGGTGTGGAAGTCCCCCGCCGCGACACTCACGCAATCCTTCAGGTCATTGGGCGGGTTGCACTGTCCATAGTCATTGCCTCCCCAGCATCGCACGATCCCTTCCGCGCTGGCATGGTGATCAGTGAGGAGAGCACCACTCGCTGCGATGACAGCGATGAGAACTCCCGCGCCGCAATGTGCAGCGCAAGACCCCGCCGGTCCAGTCTTCAGATAGTCCATAGCGGGTCATGGTAGCAAGCGCAACTCTATTTTTAAAACTTCGCGAGCTGCGGTCCACCCATGGCTCGATCGACTTCAACGCCTCGACCTCGCAGCTCCCATTCGCCTCCGCGCAGCACTTACTCGCTTACGTGCTGCTACAACGCCTGCCGCGCCCCCGCCGCAATCTCCCCCGCCAACTCCGCCGCATCCGCCGGCGCGCTGCCAGCGTTCCACTTCACTCCGAGCCCGCTTCCATCCGCATACTTTGGAATGATGTGAAAGTGCACATGCATCACCGCTTGATGCGCCGCGGCTCCGTTGTTCTGTAGCACGTTGTAATCAACGCACCCGGTTGCCTTCACCACCGCTGCCGCCACTATGCGCAGCGCGCGTCCGAGCGCAGCAGCACTCGCGTCACTCAACTGATCGAGCCGAACGCGCTCCTCTTTCGGAACCACCAGTACATGGCCACGCGACACCGGGCCAATGTCCAGAAACGCAATCACATGTTCGTCCTCATAGACGCGGTGGCAGGGAATTTCACCATTGATGATGCGCGTGAAGATGCTTGGCATAGAAGCAGTTCTATACCATGAGCGCTGTGACCGCCCCGCAACGTCCGCATGTCCCGATCGAATCGTGGCCCGATGCCCTTGAGGCAACCGTGGCAAGCGCATGCACGCTCCTCCGCACCGTGATCGTCCTGCGCGAAACCGCTAGCACTCAAGACCACGCTCGCGCCGCCGGCATTCCCGTTGGCACGCTCGTCGCCGCCTGGCGACAATCTGCCGGCCGCGGTCGACTCGGTCGCGCCTGGGAAGACACGCACGCCGCCGGTGTTGCCGTCACCTTCGCGCTCCCCGATGACGCGCCGGAATCGCTCGCCATGCGCAGCGCCGTTGCAACCGCACGTGCAGTCCGCAGCTTTCTGCCCGGCGACGCGTGCGGCATCAAGTGGCCCAACGACATCGTGGTGGACGGTCGCAAGATCGCTGGCATTCTGGTGGAACGCACCGCCGGCCTCGCGCTGGTTGGAATTGGCATCAATGTTGGCCAAGATTCCTTCCATGCAGATATTGACGCGCACGCCACTAGCCTCGCGCGGCTTGGCGTTCACGCCGATCGCCTCGCCATGCTTGATGCGTTGATCCGAAGCGTGGACATTGCGTTCCAAGAGCCCATCGAGGGCATCTATCGGACGTACTGCACGCTCGACCGCCTCACGGGCCATTCCTGCGCCTTCAACACCCCCGATGGAAGCGTTACAGGCATGGTTCGCTCGGTCGATCCGCGCCTTGGAATTCAGGTGGAAACCGCGTCCGGAGTGCTTTTTCTGCCTTCCGCCACCACTTCGGTCGTTCCGGCGCATGCCGGCAGCCGATATGGTGGTGCTGATGTCACGCGTTGATTCCATCCCCTGCGACCGCGCCACCGCGGTGACGCCGAACACAACGCTCACTCCGCGCGCTTCCACGGTCACTCCGCGCGCTTCCACACTCGCCTCCGCGTGTGGTCTGGTATTGCTTCTTGCTCCCGCCGCCACCGCGCAGGACGTTCGCCGCATCTCCGCATCCGACAATCCCACGTTGATCGACCAGAAGGTCGGCGATCGCAATTCACTTTCCACCTCTTCGCGCGTGATGCAGGTTGATCTTTCGCCACACGGATTCGAACGCCTCTACGCAGTGCCCGGTCGCGACGACTTGATGATGCGCACCAACGGCGCGCTCTACGCGGTGTTCAGTCAATCCGCTTACATCCGCGACCCGCAGAAGAAGGGTGCGCTGAAAGCAGTCGTGCCTGCCGCCACGATTTTCTATATCGGCCGCCCGGACTTCCGCGTGATCCCCAGTACCGGCGTTCGTGATATCAACTTCATTCATGACGATCACGGCGATTACTCCAAGCGACCGTCGACGGCCATGACCAGCATGAACGGCGTGCAGCGAATGGATGGAACGCCGATTGATGGGCGCGCTGCAGTTGCGCAATCGGCGCGTATTGATGGCCGAATCGACGCACCCGCGACGGCTAAGACTGTTCGCGCACCCGACGAAGATATTTCGTATCCAGCGCGCTCCCCTGAACCCATGGGCCCGCCATCGCCGGATGCTGTGGACCGATCAGCCGCTCCCGTGCTGCGTGCCTCGCAACCTGGCTTCAGCGACCGCATCGATGAACTCATGCGCCGCGCCAAGAAGGCGCAGTAGCCCCGCGTGCATTTCCGAACCGTTTGCATGACCATCGCACGTGCCGGGCATTGGCGCAACACCGCGCCCGTGCGCGCTGTCACGCCTTCACGGATCGGCACGCCTTCACGCACCATCGGGTCCTCGTGCTGCATCCGTCATCTTGCCAGTCGCCTTCGCTTCACGCTTCTCGCGTCATGCGCTGTTGCATTCCTCACACCCATCGCCGTGGCGCGTGATATTCGCCCGCGTTTCGATTCCGTCGTCTGCACACCAGGCGGCGTGGCGGCCATTGCTTTGGAACGTACCGCGCTTTCGGAGTGGCCCGCCCGCATTCCTGTCAAGATTGGCGCGCTGCAATCGCAAGCGACCTTGGTACTCATCGCGCCGCGCCCCGATGATGGACTGCGTTCTTGGACGCGCGCGCCCGCGCAGGTTGATGTTGCGCTGGTTTCGGAGCTTCCTGAATCACCCGAACCAGAGACGCTTGGTGGCATCTTTGCCATGGTGGAACTTCCTGCATCGGGCGAAGGCTCCATTGAAATTGGCGGCGTGACCATGACCGTGCATTGGTTGCCCGCGCCCAAACGCGTGCGCGCCGACGCCCCGGTGTTGTTTGTCCCAGCCACTATTTCTGATGATCGCCCGGACCCCAACACACCATTTGAATTCTGGCGTTGGGCATTGATTGCCGAACGCCAAGGTGCACGCATCGGCGAACCGCGCGGGCGTGCCGCTGAAAAACTGTGGGCACGTCATGTGCAAAGTCTTTGGCTCGGAGCGCTGGAACGCGTGCGTGCAACAAGCCGCGGTGTGCACGATGAACTCAGCGATCTTCTTGCTGGTGTCGTAGAAGACCCGGACTACGCGCGATCCGTGGCCGCGTGGGTAGTGCGCCCCGAAGATCTGCGAACGCTGCTCGCCTTACTTGTTGATCACCAGCGCAACAACGCCGAGATAGTTGAGGCTGCACTCACTTGGGCACGTGGTCGTTGGACGTGCACCATGTGGGTTGAAGAGGATTGCGGCGACCGCATCAGGCTGGCGGTTGCAAATCCCACTTCTGGCGAGCGAATTCTGCATCTTTCCTGGAGTGGATCTGCTGGCGAATCCAGCACGTCTGCGTTGGTGGTGCCGCCGCATCGCATCGCGCGTGCCTGGGTTGATCGGCCGCCACTTCAGCCAAGTGCCGATGCCTACAACAACGATCGCACGCGCACGGAATCGCTGGAAGCCACCGATGGCGAAGCGCACATGAAATTGATGGTGGGCGGGCGTGAATATCCGGTCAAGCCACCAGCGTTGGCGTTCGGTGCATTTATGCCACCGCTGTCACTGGCAGATATTCAATCTTCATCGATCGAACCGATCGCTCCCGCGTGGCAGACATCAGCATCGTTACGTTGTCGCGCGGGCCGCTGGGAGTTGTTTGTCGAAGCGTTCCGCCCGCAGGATGCACCTGCGCCAGAGCGAGACGAGGTCATCGTGCGCATTGGCGATGCAAGTGACCCATCGCGCGTCTTACGGATCACTGGTGATGGCGCGCTGGAGATGAAATTGGGCGATGACGACGGGGTTGCCGTCGGCTTCATGGCGTGGACCGATCGGTGGCGCGCGCGCGTAGAGATTCCTGAGAAGTGGCTCGGTACCCCAACCCCGGGCGCGCGACCGTTGTTGCTCTCTGTGGAGCGCGTACCTGGCCCAGCGCAGCCGCGCCAATGCGCCGGACTTTCGCGGCCCGCGTGGTTGCCAAGCGCCCCGCCAATCTTGGTTGATCTGGGACTCTGGGGCAACTTGGGCCGCTAAAGCAGCAAGTGGCAGGTGGCGATCTATACTCGCGCACCGATGCACGAAGAACCGCACGAACCGCAGCCAGTATTGCATCCATCGCTTGCACCGGAAGCGAGCGGCGTTGTTGATATCGCTGAGCCCGCGCGTAAGCCGCGCGTCATTGCACTTCTCAATCAGAAGGGCGGGGTGGGCAAGACCACCAGTACCGTGAATCTTGGCGCCGCATTTGCGCGCTACGGGCAGCGCGTTCTGCTGGTTGATCTTGATCCGCAATCCAATCTATCGCTGCACTTTGGCGTTGAAAGTGGACCGGAACAGCGCACGATTCGCGATCTGCTTCTTGACCCAACATGTCGCATCGAAGACGCAGTGCAAACGGCGCGTGCTGGACTGGATTTCATTCCAGCCGTTACGGAACTGGCGCTTGTGGAAGGTGAACTTGCGCAGCAAGAAGGCATGCAAACCGTACTGCGCTCCAAGCTTGAGCCTGTCTACGGAAGTTACGATGTGGTACTTCTTGACTGTCCGCCAAGCCTGGGTGTGCTGAGCGTCAATGCGCTCACCGTTGCGGACGAAGTGTTTGTACCGATGCAGGCGCACTATTTGCCACTGCGTGGCCTTGAGAAACTCCTGCAGACCGTGCATTTGATTTCTCAGGGACTCAATCCAGCCATTCGTGTCACCGGCATTCTGTTGTGCATGCATGACGGTTCATCAAGTCACGCACGCGCGGTCATCGGCGAGATCGAATCACAACTGGCGCAATTCCGCGGTATGGATGTGCCATGGTCGACCGCCACGGTGCTTGATCCGCCCGTGCGTCGCAACATCAAACTTGCCGAGGCACCGTCGTTTGGCCAGACCATCTTTGATTACGCCCCAAAATGCCCAGGCGCTGACGACTATCGACGCATTGCCGAGCAGTTGCTGATCGGCTGGGGCTTGCCGCACGGCTCGTTCGATGGTGCGGCAGCAGGCGGCAATGACTCGGGTGCTGCCGTGCCGAAGAAGCGCAAGGCAACCAAGGTGACGAAGCGCGGAGTGAGTGCAGCGCGCGGAGCGGCAGCGAAGTCAACGAAGTCGGCTGGGTCCTCGAAAACAGCGAGCAAATCCGCGAAGAAGTCGGCGAAGATCTCGGCGAAGTCCGCGAAAGCCGCATCCAAGATCACGAAGAAAGCAAACGCCACGAAGGCCAACGCCTCCAAAGCAGCGCGCGCGGCACGAGCGATCAAAGTGACCAAGGCTGGACGCACGATCACCATGGCAAAGTTCACGAAGAGTGCGCGCACGACCTCCAAGGCAATGCTCGCGAAGGTTGCGCGAGCATCCAAGCCAGCACGATCAGCCAAAGCATCAAAGCCTGCAAAAGCCGCAAAGTCCACAAAGTCTGCAAAGCCGACCAAGCGCCCCGCTCGCCGATCGTTGCGATCTGGCGGGCTGAGCCTCTGACGCGCCCATGACGGACCTTCGCGTATTGCCACTCGGCACGCCGGCCGCACTTGCCATCCGCAACATACGGATTGCATGGATCATTGCTCTGGTGTTTGTTCTTGTCACCACGCTGTGGCCGCGCTTGTCGATCGGTTCCGGCGAATCACCCATCGATAAGTTGATTCATGCGGCTGCGTTTGGTGTCCTTGCAGCATTGTTTGTTTACACGCGGTGGTTGCGTTCACTGTGGTGGTCATTGCTCTTCATGGTCGCCCTCGCCGCGCTCGACGAGGTATTGCAGATGATCCCGCAACTGGGCCGCTCGGCTGATCTGGATGACTGGGGCGCTGATGTGGTTGGCATCGCCATCGCTCTTGCTTTCTGCATGGCAGCGCGACCGGTTGGGGCGGATGCCGCGCGGCTCATTTCGCAACGGCGCAGCATTGCCGCTGATTTGCTGTTTGTACAACCGACCGCGTGGCTGCACCTTGCCACCGTGGCGGCGCTTGGATTTGCGGCGGGCGCGCCGCTTGGCGTCCTGCTTGATTCGTGGTTCATACGCAAGGGCCCGCAACCGTGGCAGTACGGCTTCATCGGCGGCATGCTGGGAATGGCCGTTGGCGTGCACGCCCTTTGGGAAGCAGGTGTCCGCGCGCGCGTGCGTCGCGCAACAAGTGAGCAGCCGTGCCTCGCATGTGGAGCTTCTTCGCAAATCATCGCCGCCGCCGCGGATGTCGGCGCTCCAATCGCCAGCACTCCAGCGCCTGAAACCAATCAATGCACGCGCTGCGGCACCGTACGACACGCGACCGATTGGGCACCGATCGCACCACTGCAAGCCAGTGCAGAACTGAGTGCATGCCTGCTACCGATCCTGCTGTCAACGGTGGCGCTGGTCTTGCTGAGCGTCACCTTCATCACCATCGTCACCACGCTCCGGCTGCGCAGTGAATTTGTACTTCGCATCGATAGCTGGTATCAGATGCTGCCAGCGGACGCGCGCATTCTTGGTGACATCGCCACGGTGGCGTTGATCGGCGCGTGTGGACTTGCTGCATGCAGGCGCCGCATTGCAGCGCGCGTCGATCAATGCGGCGCGTCATGTCTTGGATGCGGATTTGACTTGCGTGCCACAACGCCTGCAGCAATGACCGGAACATGCCACGAATGTGGTGGAGGATTTGTCCGCCTTTCAACCTCCACGCCGAGCGCACTGCCGGAACGTAGCGCGTCGCCCGGCTAATCATTTGCCCGGCTCGATCCACGGTCATTGCTCCCCCTGCACGCATCCACGCGTACTACGATTCCACTATGTCTCGCACAGCGATCATCGGAGCCGGACTTGCAGGTCTTTCCTGCGCGCACGCGTTGCAGAAGCGCGGCGTTGACTGGACCATCTTTGAAGCATCCGATGCCGTGGGCGGCCGCGTCCGTACCGACATGGTTGATGGATTCCGCCTCGACCGCGGCTTTCAGGTGTATCTCACGGCGTACCGCGCAGCCCGTGAATTGCTGGAATATGCGCCCCTCAACTTTCGAACCTTCCGTGCCGGTGCGGAAGTCTTCGACGGCCGTGGTTTCACGCAAATTTCGCATCCGCTCCGTCATCCGCTCTCGGCGATTCGTGGCCTCGCTGCTCGTCCAGGCATGGCGCTTGATTTCGCGCGCCTCGCACCGATGGCACTTGACGCCGTTCGCCATCCCATCTTGAAGCCAGGCGTCCCTGCTGGCAGCACGCTCGATGAACTGCGCCGCATGGACCTTGGCATGGCCACCGTGGATGGCTTCATGCGCAGTTTCTTCGGCGGCGTATTTCTTGACCGCACGCTTGGCACAGACTTCAGTCAGTTCCAGTACATCTTTTCGACATTCGCGCGCGGGCAAACCGTTGTGCCCGCACTGGGCATGGGCGAGATACCCAAGCAAATCGCGGCATCGCTGCCAGCGGAACGTATTCGATTGCGCGCGCCCGTCAGCAGTATTGCTCGTCGCGGCAAATCGTTTGCAGTGCGCAATGCCAACGGTGACGAATCGATGTTCGATGCCGTCGTGTTGGCCACGGATATGGCCGCGGCGCACGCACTTGATGCTCGTATTAACTCGCGCGCGTGGTGCTCCAACGTCACGTTCTACTGGGCGTGTGACGTTGGGCGATTGCCCGCGCCGCTGCACCAACCGACGCTCTTTCTTGACGGCACCGGCGATGGCCCAGTGAATCACGCGGCCTGCCTCTCCAGCGTTGCACCTGAATACGCGCCAGCCGGTCAGTCGCTCATTGCACTCACCATGGTGGACGTGGATTGGGCGGTCGAAAGCATGTCCAGCCTCACCGCACGCATGGTGGTGCAAATGGAGCGATGGTTTGGCACTGGTGCCATGCGCGGTTGGCGCCTACTGCGCATGGATCGCATTGTGCGCGCTTTGCCACGTCAGCACACCGCAGACATCCACGCCCGACCATCCACGGAGATTGACGACGGCATGTTTGTTGCCGGCGACCACGTCACGGATGGCTCCATCGATGGCGCCGTCCGAAGTGGCACGCTTGCATCCGAGGCCGTGTTGCGTTGGTTCAACCGCTGACCGGCACGGGGTCCGATGTCACCGTCAGCACGCCCGTCGACATCTTCGGTTGCACGCCGTTCTGAATGATTTCCACGCGGACAGTGCGGTCGTCCTTGCGATAGGTGAGGCTGGCAGTGGATGCGCTCAACGTCTGTGACGCTAGTTTCCAACCGGCCTGATCAAATCGAGCCATGGTCTCACCGACGCGAGCATTCAAATTACTGATTGGACCCTTGTACGAGAACTGACCGGCGGTAACGCGCCCTTCGGATTGGCGCAGGCCGGAACTGTCGCGCGGAACCATTCCAGGAATCTGTGGCAAGTCAGACTGCAGCACGCTGTCTGGCTCCGTGCTGCATCCCGTCGCCGAGAGTACGGCGGCGGAGACGGCAAGCAGGGCGATGGCTGTCGGTAGGCGTCGCATCTGTCCGATACAAGGTAACCGCGCCGACCGCCGCGCGCACAACCATGGGTCGAGGATTCGAACGCCACGCTCGCACCTTCACGGTGCTCACCTTCATCAGCCGAATCACGGGCTTCGCCCGGGACGCGCTGCTGGCCCGCGTCTTCGGCGCCGGCGCGGTAATGGACGCGTTCAATTTCGCTTTCCAAGTTCCCAACCTGTTCCGCCGCCTGTTCGGCGAGGGCGCGCTCACCGCCTCGTTCCTGCCCGTCTACACCAAGCTTGACCGCGACCACCCGGACTCCGCGCGCCAATTCGCGGGATTGATGCTGGCGCTGCTCGCGGTGCTGCTCTCCGGCGTGACCATCGTCGGCGAGATCGCCCTGTACTTCATCCACGACATGAGCGAATCGCCGATGCTGGGCATTCAGCTGTTGATGGTGATGCTGCCGTACATGCCGCTCGTATGTTTGGTTGCGCTGGTCGGCGCCATGTTGCAGACGCACGGCAAGTTTGGACCAAGCGCGGCCAGCCCGATCATTCTGAATGTCACCATTGTTGCCGCCGCGTTCTATGGCAGTTACTACGCGGTGAACGCGGGCATGACTGAGCACGTGGAGCCAGTGCCGCACATTCAGATGGTGGCGTGGAGCGTGATCGTGGCAGGATCGTTGCAGTTAGTCTGGAGTCTGTGGTCACTCCGGCACTACCGCATTCGACCGCACTTTGATATGAAGCCAAGTTGGCCGCACATGAAGGAAGTGCTTTACAAAGCGCTCCCCATGCTCTTGGGCCTTGGCATCTTCCAAGTGAATACCTTTGTTGATGGCTTGGTTGCTAGCTATCAAACCATGGTTGGACCCACCATCTTTGGCGTGGACTATCCGCTTCCGCCTGGCAGCATGACCGTCTTGAGCTACGGTCAGCGCCTCTACGAATTCCCACTCGGCGTATTCGGTGTAGCCATTGCCACGGCCATCTTCCCTGCACTTGCGCGCGAGTCAAACGATCCAGATCGATTCATGGCAACGCTGCGCCGCGGCATGCGGCTGAGTTTCTTCATTGGCTTTCCCGCCAGCGTTGGCCTAGTGCTGGTGCGCGAGCCGCTCGCTGCGGCGATCTTCCAAGGCGGCAAGTTCAGCCACGAAGACGTGCAGAAGGTGGGATTCGTGCTCGCGATGTACGCGCCCGCCATCTGGGCGTACTCCATGCAACAACTTTCCACGCGCGCGTTCTACGCATTGGGCGACAGCGTGACCCCGGTGAAAGTCAGTATCTGGATGGTGGCGCTCAACTTTGCGTTGAACATGGTTCTGATTTGGACCCCGCTTGGCGTTGGCGGGCTTGCACTCAGTACGGCGATTGCGGCGATCGTGCAGATCATCATCATGACCCGGATCATGCACAAGCGCATGGGCATCATCATGGATCGCGAGACGCGTGCCTCATTCGCGCGCACGATCGCAGCGAGTGCAGCCATGGCAGGCGTTGCTGGCCTGGCGTCCCTTGCATTCAGTGGTCATGACACCTGGCTCTGGAGTGTTGCTGCCACGCTGGTGCTCGCGGGTCTCGGAATCGTCACCTACATGGCAGCCGCCCGGCTCCTCAAGATGCCCGAACTCGGCTGGGCCATCCGCGGTAAATAGGTGCCGTTCACCCCTGTCCCTATTTACGCCCCCGCCGACTTCCACGCCCCCGTCTGCGCATCGCGCTCCACGCGTCGATACACCGTGTCGCGCTCCACCGCCATGAACCCCGCCTCGCGGATCGCGCGCGCCAAATCACCAACACTTGTCTCCTGGTGATTGCCTTCGCCGACCGCCTTGGTGATGTCGTACCACACCACCGTGCCGTCAATGTCGTCAGCGCCCGCCTGTAACTCCAACTGTGCCATCGGCAACGTCTGCATGATCCAGAACGCCTTCACGTGTGGGAAGTTGTCGAGCATCAAGCGCGCAATCGCTAGCGTGCGCAGGTTCTCCAACCCCGTCGGCCCTGGCAGATACTCAAGCTCGCTTGCATTCGGAAAGAACGGCAGCGGAATAATCGTCTGGAAATACCCAGTCTTCAGCCCGCGCGAACCCGGCATCGGCAGTCGCTCGTGCGGATAGTTCGCAGCAGGGCCAGTCAGCACTACCGCGCCGTTCGCGTCCTTCTTAATGCCTTGCGCATCAGCCCACGCACTCAGCGTGTGGTCTTGTTGCAGTCGCAAGAGTTCCATGTGATGCAGCCGCTCGCTGCGTTCTTCAATGTGCCCGTACAACATGGTGGCATTCGAGTTAATCCCTAATTCATGCGCCGCGCGATGCACATCAAGCCACTGGTCGCTACGAATCTTGCCCTTGAACGCCTCATCGTGCACGCGATCATCAAAGACTTCCGCGCCGCCGCCAGGCAAACTGCCAAGCCCCGCCGCGATCAGATCCCGCAACACTGCAAGCACGCCTTGGTACCCATCACCGCCGCGCTTGGAGATGCGCTGCAGATGCACAATCTCCACCGCAGTGAACGCCTTGATATGAATCTGCGGCGCTTCCTCGCCGATGGCACGCAACATGTCGGTGTAGTAACTAAACGGAAGCCACGGATGCAGCCCGCCCACGATGTGCATTTCCGTAGCACCGCTCTCGCGTGCCTTGCGCGCTTCTGCGCGGATGTCATCCAAGTTGTGTTCGTACGCGCCGTCCTGATCCTTCTTGCGATGGAACGCGCAGAACTTGCAACTGAGGGCACAGATGTTCGAGTAATTCAGATGCCGATTGATGTTGTAAAAAACCGCATCGCCGTGCAGACGCCGGCGCACCATGTCAGCGAGGCGGCAGACTTCATGAATGTCCGCGGTAGCAAAGAGCACCGCGCCATCGGCCGCGGTGAGCCGCTCGCCCGTCTCCACTTTGCGGGCGATCTCAGTGAGCGCCGGGTCGCGGCGGCGGGTGCGCAGGGCGGGGTGACCCACCACTGCAGGTGCAGCGTGAGCGCCAGAAATAGGTGCAGCAAGCGTCATAGGGAGGAAAGGATAGGCGGGATGGCAGGTCCAGCGAACCGCCGCGTCACCCCGGGCGTACCCTTATTCAGCATGAGTCTCCAGGCCAACGTGACCACCCTGACCGCTCGCACGGCGCGCAGCCTCCACCAGGGTGGTCACACAGGCCTCCTGTCCGCGCTCCTCCTCAGCCTCATGGCCATGCTGGCAGCCACGCCCGTGTGCCGTGCCGCCACCGATTCCAACATCTCTATCACCGTGGATCGCACGGTCAATTTCCACTCCAACTGGACGCTTTCGGTCAGGCTTCGCACGCCCTCCGATCCCACCGCGGCTTCGGCCGCTGCCGGACCGACGCTTGTAGCCGGTACCAATGGCAGTCATGGGTTCTTCTCTGTGAACACCATGCCGTTCATGTATGTCAACCCGTACTTTGATCCCTACCGCAATTCGTTTGGCGGTCTCAATGGTCTCGTGATTCGTTACAACTCCAACGGAAACAGTTTCGTCGCGTTTGGCAGCCAGCCCACGCTGGGCGCTGGCAACCCGACCACCATGTTCATCACTTACAACTCGCGGAAGGATCGCCTCACCGTGGTTCTTGGAAGAGTGCGCAAGGTCATTCCGAACGTTCACAGCGCATTAGCAGCGCTGGGCCTTGCGGATGATCCCACCGTCTACATTCGGGACATCGCCGCGCAAGTGACCGCTGGTCGCGTGTCCGCCATCAACGGTGTGCAGTTCAACGCAACAGCGCCACAATGAGCGCGCGAAGCGTTCACTGTGGCGCTGTTGCAATAGGACTCGGTTCAAGCCCGAGGATTGAGACCTCGGCACTCAAACCAAGCTCTTTATGACTTCGGAGCCGGCGCAGAGTCGCTCTGCGTGGGTGTGTCCATTGGCTTCATCGTCATCGGATCGCGCAGCGGCAAGTCAATACTCTTGCCACCGAAGAACTCAGACATCTTGGCGCGGCCGGTCTGATCGCCAGGGGCAATCTCGTCCCACTTGCCGACCACCATTACTGCCATGTCATCAAAGTTGAGGTACTTCTTGGCAACCCGCTGAATGTCAGCGGCGGTCACCTTCTGAATGGAATCGCGATAGCGCTGCCAGTATTCCGGGTCGCGACCAGTCCATTCGTCCGCAACAAAGATGCCCAGCGTTGCGTCCTTGCTTGAGAACTGACCAGGGAAAGCCTCGATAAAGCTCTTCTTGGCAATCTCCAGTTCTTCCGCACTGACTGGCTCGTCCTGCATGCGCTTGAATTCTTCGCGCATCAACTTGATGGCCAGCGCCACGGTTCCGTTCTTCGATTCAAACGCGCCGGCAAACTGTCCTGGGTAGTACACGCCTGCTTCGAATCGTGAACCGACGCTGTACGCCAAGCCTTCGTTGGAACGAATGTTGCTCATGAGACGGCTGGTGAAACCTCCACCACCAAGAATCTCATTCATCATCTCAGCGC
>Ga0247834_1001918_pt1 | contig 33242 bp, 25 predicted proteins | sample LaCruzMarch2015__8_FD_187118 | JGI IMG/M metagenome (GOLD analysis project Ga0247834, IMG submission 187118) | Freshwater microbial communities from meromictic Lake La Cruz, Castile-La Mancha, Spain - LaCruzMarch2015_12m | ecosystem: Environmental > Aquatic > Freshwater > Lake | place: Spain... | reverse complement strand
GCAACGTGATCCAACGCGCAGCGCGCCTGACCCGCCCACAAGGCAAATGGACGCTGACCCTGCCGGAAATCCCCTCACTCCGCGACGCCATCCTGCGATACACGGCCTGATTTTTGAAACGTTGGGGACTACACTGCCAAATGCCTTAAAACATCAAGTAGCTAACCTGAATCAGCGCAGCTTTCTTCTTTGGGGCCTCACTATTGCTTTGTTTATCGGACTCCTCATTCTGTGTTTCCGCAGAAGCTCACGTCGTTCGGAGAAATCTAAATGAAGGATTATATCAAAGGCTAACTAGTCAAATGATTCTGTAATTACATTTAACGAATTATTTTAAATATATCTAAAATATTATTTAAGTTATTTATATAAATAGTCAGATTCTTGATATTTTTTGTATATACCTGTGCTACATAAAATTCAGCGTCTTCTCCCAGGCCCACCACGGTAGGCAATGCAGCTTTCTCCAGCATCTGGTGCCGCACATTCAGTTTGAACAAACTCCACCAAGAATCCATGAATCCTCCTATCCTTCTCAAACTGGTCGCTCTGACTTTGGTGGCCTTTGTGTGTCTAGGTGCTGATGCTGTGAAGGCTCGTGGCATCGTGGGAGTGGTGATTCTGCTGGCCTGTCTGAATGCCGCTGAGCGCGGCGGGGCGGCGGGTAAGAAGACTGGGGCAGAGCAGGTGGTGGCTTTTGCGCGGGGGCTGGGATCGCTGGCGGTATGGCCGTTTTACTTGGCGTTGAGTGGGCTGGTGGTGCTCTCCCAAAGTTCCACCCCGCAAGGGCAATCTGCAAAGGCGGCGCAGTGCATGACCTGCGCGGGGGCAGCCAGTTCTGGTTGCGGGGGCAGTGGACGCAGCGGTGGATGTGGGAGCGGCTGTGGGGCAGCCCAGAGTGGTGGCTGCGGGGCGGGCTGCGGTGGCGGGAAGAAGACGGCTAGCAGCGCACCTGCCGCGCTGCGCACCACTGTGGCTCCTGGCACCGGCGCACCGAGGATGACCGCCGCCATGCCTGCCACAGCGGCGGGGACGCCGATGCCAAAAATGATGATAGGCCCGGCGCGGCAGCCCGGCCAGCCCGCCGCCACGATCCCTGCCGCGCCGACTAGACCGACATCTACGCCCACGGCACGCCCACAGCCTACCGGTTCTGCATGGGTGCCTTTACGGCCAGCGGCCGTTCCCGCCCCGACAATGCCTGCTGCAAGGTGAATGTGCAGTTCAGTATTCCCCGTTGAGATTCCCCAGATGGTTGAGAACAGCAGGTAGCAGCGTCTTTGGCAGGCAGAAGGCATCGTCGAGTTCCTGGCATCGCGCACCAGTGCTTGAGGTTGGCACTGGCTGCGCAAAAAGCGCTACATTGGGGAAGCTGGTGTCGTATGATGGGGAATGCCTGCCCGCGCTGTTTTCATCTCCCTGCTGCTTCTGCCCGCCGCTGCTGTCAGCGCGCTGGAGACAAAGACTGCAGAGACCGTCGTGGCCTTCAAGGAAGCGCCGCACAAGTACCTGGAGCATGTGCCGCAGGACCGTTGCACGCAGATGCTCAAGCAGCTCGACTCCGGCGAGGTGAAGCTGGATACCACGGATGACAAGGCATTCCTTGCCTCAATTTTGAAGGCGCTGGACATCCCAGTCAGCTCCCAGCTCCTCGTCATTTCCGCCACCAGCCTGCAGAGCGAGTTGATCAATCCGCGCAACCCGCGCGCGCTTTATTTCAACGAGGACACCTACCTCGGCTATGTGCCCGGCGGGTCCATCGAGATCATTTCCATGGACCCGGAGATGGGCGGCGTATTTTACCTCTTTCAGCGCCTGCGTGCCGGTGGCCCTGTGCCGCCCGTCACACGTTCGGAGCGCTGTTTTAACTGCCATGCGGGCAACGCCACCCGGCGCGTGCCGGGCCTCATCGCCGAATCCGTGCTGCCGATGCAGAACGGTGCAAGTATGGAGACCTACCGCCACGATGAGCAGGGGCACCAGATCCCGCTGGAGAAGCGTTTCGGCGGTTGGCACCTCACCGGCGGCCATCATCTCAAGGACCATCACGCCAACCTCATGGGCATCACCCTCACGCCGAGCGGGCCGGAGACCCGGCCGGTGGAGCCGGGGGAGATGTGGGACTTCGCCAGGCATCTGCGGCCCACTAGCGACATCCTGCCGCACCTAGTGCATGAGCATCAGCTCGGCTTTGAGAACCGCGTTTTCCACGCCGCCTATGTTATGCGCCAGTTGCTGGCCCAGGGGCACGGCAGCCTGCCGATGTCCGCCAAGACCGAGTTCGAGGCGCTGGCCGACGGGTTGGCGCGCTACATCCTCTTTGCCGAGGAGGCGAAGCTGCCGCGCGAGGGCATCCAAGGTGACGCCGACTTCATCCGCGAGTTCCAGCGCAACAAGAAGCCCGTGGCGGGTGGTGCCTCGCTCAAGGACTTTGACATGCAGACGCGCATCTTCAAATACCGCTGCAGCTACATGCTCTACACGCCGTCCTGGCAGAAGCTGCCCCAGGCGCTGCGGGATCGCGTTTATTACAAGATGGCCGAGGGGCTGCGCGACCAGAATCCCAGCCCGGTTTATGCCCATCTGCCGCCAAACGAAAGACTGGCCATCCGCGCCATTCTCAAGGAGACCCTGCCCGGCCTGCCCACCTGGTGGCGCTGACCGCCACGAAGACCGGAGTTGAGAGTGAATTGGTTAAGAGCTTGAGAATCAACCGAATGAGTGATCTGGGATCATGTGCCCCCAAAGCTGATGGCTTTTTCTCATTCCCCCAAAGGCGTCAGTTTCAGGCTCGATAATTTGCGGTCTGACACGGGCGGGTGTGGGATAGGGATCACCTCATGAAGACTGAAATATATCCCTCGACCAACGGCTTTGCGGCACGCAGCTTTTTATCTGTGGAGGATAGTTGCTTGTCGCCCATGAGGTATGCCGGAATATCCTCGGTGCTGGGGTTGAAGCGTAGGCCTACTTTCTGACTGAGCTTGCCGCCTGCAAAGTCTGCGTAGCCGCCGTAGTCCCACTCGAAGCCCATGACTTTGAAGGGCTTGCCATTGATTTTTTCGACTTCCTCGATTGTCATGCCCACCTTGAGGCCGTTTTCAAACTTCCACGCCGCGCCGATGATGCGCACGTCAAAGACGACCTTCTTCTTCTCGTTCTCCGGGTTCCAGGTGATTGCAAGTTCACGCTCCGTGCCCGCGAAAAGCCGCGCGCCCGGGATCGTCTCCCCCTCGGCACCGGGGATGTCTTCGTATTGCAGGTTCGCTTTGCCATAGGCACTCTCGATTTCTGTGGAGGTCATGCCGGGCTTGATGAGACCGACGCGTTTGCCGAGTACGATGGTGTTGTCGGCGGCATTTATCTCATCCGCATGGAGAATGGCGGCGGAGACGACGAGGGCGAGGAGGCAGAGCAGCGTGCGCATGGTGTGGGACTGGATCATGGGGGCAAGTGAATGACTTTTTGGCTCTCGCATTTACGTAGCGACTCACTGGGCAGTGGCGGGCTTTGCTGGCACCGGGACTGCGGCGGGCGCGGGGGTGTTAGTCGCCGGGGCTGGTGTGGGAGTGGGGCTACTGCTGGATGCGGAGTCAGAGTCCTTTTTCGCGGCGGCCTTGTAGGAATCGCTGCGGTAGTCAGTGATGTAAAAGCCGCTGCCTTTGAAAATGAGGCCGGCACCGAGGCCGATCTTCCGCTTGACTGGCCCCGCACAGTCGGCCTGGGGGCAGTTTGTGAGGTGGGGGTCTTTCATGGACTGGCGTGCCTCGAACTGATGTCCGCAGGTCTGGCATTCGTAGTCGTAGGTGGGCATGGGGTGAGAGAGGGGGGGATGTATGCGGGCTGCTCGTCTGGGGTGCAATGGGTTTTCAGGTATCAGGTACGTTGGTGGCTCAGTCTGGGGCTTTCTCAGCTGGCTGTATTTTGCCTTCAGCCGTGATTTTCATGCCGACAGCTTTAGCGGCCTCTGCGGCGGGGCCACCGAAACCGAGGAGGGTGGCTACTTCTTCTTGGAGCTGGGCGATTTCGTCGAGGTGGAGTTCGGGGTCGCGGATGAGGAATACTTCGCCGGTCTTTTTGTTTTCGTAAAAGAGCATCCGGCCGGTTTCGGTATCCTTGGTGGCCGTGGGGGTGAGGATGCGTTTGCGCTCAAGCATGAGGGCGAGGATGTAACGGGCGTTTTCGGTGTGGGGCTGGTCGTCCTCAATGAAGCGCTGGAGCAGGGTCATGGCGCTTTCTTTGCTGGTTACTTCGGGCCTCTCTTCGACGATGGTGGGGGAGTAAACGGCCCTCCAGTAGGCGATGGGCTGGCGCTCGCTGATTTCTTGCGCCCAGGCGTCCAGGGCGACATCGCGGCGCAGGTAGCCGCTGGTCTCAGGGTCAAAGTAGATGGCAGTGTGGAAGGTCTCGCCCTCAATGAAAGGGCGGGCGGAGAGGGCGCACTGAGGGGCGCGAGAGCGGATGGACCAGTTTTGGATCATGCAGTGAAAGAGGAGTGATGAGTGATGAGGTTCATCATCGTTTACGCTGTAGTTCGCGCAGTTCTGGAGCGGAGCACCTTGTCCTGTCTGCCGAAAAGTTTCGCCAACTTCAATTTCGGTAGGTCTTTGTTTTGTGAGCGGTAGTGCAGGAGCAGGAGGCCGATCGTGGTGAGGATGAGGTGCGGGAGCCAGGGGCTGAGCCAAGTGGGGAGGTGAGCGCCTTTGCCTAGGTTCAGGCAGAGATTGTCGAGGAACAGCAGACCGCAGAAGATGAAGATGGAGCCAGCAATGCCGCCTACAGCGCCGCGGCGTGAGAAGGAGATGCCGAGGGGCGCGGCTACGAGCGCGAGCGCAAAGGTCTGCCACGGGAGGGCAAAGCGGTGATGCAGGTGAGTGCGGAAGGGAGCTAGCTTTTCGGGCGGGTCTTGGGTGTGTGCCTTTAGGTAGGAGAGGATTTCTGGCACGCCCATATAGTCGGGCTTGAGGGCGTGGCTGACCATGCTCCAGGGGGTTTCTTGGTAGTTGCGGACATCGAGGGCACTGCGACCGCTTTCATCAGTGGGGAAGGGGCTGATCACAGTGGGGCTGCCTGCGGTGTTGTAGAGTATCTCTTTGCCCTCATAAAAGCGCCAGACGCCTCCGGGCCACCACATGGCGGAGTCGGCATGGATCGCGCGGGTGAGGTGTCCGTCTGCTCCTTCCTCCTGCACCTGGACGCCACGCAGGCGGCCATCGCGCAGAGAGAAGGGGAGTGAGGAGACGAACCAGACGCGCCGCGTCTGTGGGTCGCGGTAGAGGACGGAGGAGGCCATGATGGAGTCAGGCTGGCGGGCATCGAGACCGCGCACGACGGCCTTTTTGTTCCCCTCTGCGCGCGGTGCCCAGTAGTAGTTCGCGGCTAGACTGATGAGGGCGACGCTGGCGGTGACGACGAAGACGGGGCGTAGAATCTGGGCGATGCTGCGCCCGGTGCCGAGCATGGCGATGATCTCATTGGCACGGGACATGCGGGTGAGGGTGTACAGGACGGCCAGCAGGACGGAGGCGGGCATGACGGAAACATAGATGAAGGGCAAGACGCCGATGTAGAAACGCACGATGCGCCCAAAGGAGGTGTGCGCCTCCTGGAAGTCCTTCAAATTATCCAGCAGGTCCATGATGAGCCAGAGGGAGGTGAAGGCAGCAAAACAAAATAGCAGGGGCTTGAGGAAGGCACGCAGTGTGTAGCGGTCCAGCGTACTGCTGCGGTGGTAGTGATGCACCAACACGGGGAGGCAGAGCGTGGCGAGCACGAGCATGGCCAGTTTTCCCCAGTAGGCGGCGAGGGCGGGTGGCTCGCCCATTTCCGTCATCTGCATGGCACCGAGTTGGCGGGCGATGTCTGCGCACACGGCCCAAGCGGCGACGGAGGGTGCCGCGACCCAGGTAGGCAGGACGAGCTTGCGCACATTTCCCCACTGGCGCAGCAGGATAAAGACATAGACAGCACCGCCGACAAGCATCCAGCGGTCCAAGTAGGGCAGTAGGACGGAGACGGTCTTGATGACGGGACCAGCGGGTGCCACACCCTGCTCAGCCACTAGCCTGCCGCCGCGTAGCTCATAGCCGACTACGTCTGGCGGATGGTCGAGGTGGTGCCCCTGGGTAAAGGCCAGCAGCATGACAATCAGGGCCGCCGAAAATGCCGAGCGCCCTGCATACGGCCAGGATCGCACGCGCTGCACTAGGGCGCGGAGTGGGCGGAAGATGTGCTGGAGCCAGGTCATGCGTGCGTGCTGGCAGGTTTGGCGAGGGCGGGCGGGGAGTCAAAGGAGGGCGGGATTTATTCCCGCCCGCACCTGCGACGTGACGCACTCTGGGCCGGTGGCAGCGGGCAGGCTGCACACCACATGCAGGATGCCTGCTCTACTAAGGCGCGACCTTCGCAGCGGCGATGGCGGCCTCTGCTCGCTGGGCCTCAAGGTGTCTGTCCAGCACCTTGCGCTTGAGGCTCTGGCCGGTCTTCTGCGCATACCACAGCACCAGCGGGCTTGCGATGAAGATGGAGGAGTAGGTGCCGAGCACGACACCGATGGTGATCGGCATGGCAAACTCCAGCATGGCGGGGTTCCCCAGGAACAGAAGCACGATCATCGGCGCCAGGGCGGTCGGACCGGTGAGGAGAGTGCGGCTCAGGGTCTTGCAGATGGCCTCGTTCATCATGTCGCGAATGTCACCACCGGTGCCTTTCTGGATGGTCTCGCGGATACGGTCAAAGACGACGATGGTGTCATTGATGGAGTAGCCGGCGATGGTCAGCAGCGCGCCGACATGGATCAGACTCAGCTCCTGGCCGAACAGCACGCACAGGCCCGGCACCATGAGCACGTCATGAAAGAGCGCGACGATGGCACCGACGGCGAAGGCGAACTCAAAGCGGCACATCAGGTAGATGAAGATGGCCACTAGCGCGCCAGCCATCGCATAGAGCGAGACTATGGCAGACTCGTTGCCGATGAGGGAGCCTACCGTACTGAGCTGAGTGCCGAGGATGCTGTCTTTGAAGGCAGTCTTTACGGTGGATTCGATGGTTGGTCCCGCCTTCTCCTCACTGCGGATGGCGATAACTTCGCCACCGGTGGCGTTGCCCTTGCGCTGCGGGTAGTAGCTGCCGATGGGGCTGCCATCGGCCAGCTTCAGGCCTTTCAGCACTGCGTCGAGTTCGGCATCGGTGATGCTTTTGCCCTTAATCAGCTCAATGTGCGTCAGCGCGCCGCCGCGGAAGTCAATGCCGAGGCTTGCGGAACCCTTGATGCCCAACGTGGCGAAGGAGATAGCGGTGACGACGAGGGAGGCGATGATGAAGCCTCTGGCGCTCGACAGGATGTCGAACACGCGGTCGGGGATGATCTTCGTGGTCGTGATCTTCTGGAGGATGCCTTTGTCAATGACCCACATGAAGATGACGCGCGTGACGATGAGTGCGCCGACCATGGAGGAGAGAAGTCCGAGCATCAGCGTGATGGCGAAACCCTTCACCAGGCCGCCGGAGATGAGGAACAGGATGACCGCCGAGATCAGCGTGGTGATGTTCGAGTCGGCGATGGCGGAGAAGGCCTTCTCATACGCGGACTCCAGGGCACCAGAGAGCGTCTTGCCCGCCTCCATTTCCTCGCGCAGCCGCTCATAGATCAGCACGTTCGCATCCACAGCCATGCCAATGGTCAGGACGATGCCGGCGATGCCGGGCATGGTGAGCGTGAAGCCAAACAGCGACATGCCGCCGAAAAGGATGGCCAGGTTCACCACCAGGCCGACGATGGCGATAAGGCCCGCCAGACGGTAGATGAAAAGCATGAAGCAGGTCGTGATGAGCAGACCGGCGATACCGACCCACTTGCCTTGGTCAATGGATGACTGGCCGTAGGAGGAGGACACGGCGCTTTCGGAAAGGATCTTGATCGGGTTCTCCAGCGGGTTTTCCAGCAGGCTGGAGAGGGTGCGAACTTCCTGCTCCTTGAAATTGCCGCTGATGACGGCAGTGCCGCCAAAGTGGTCGGTCTGGAGCGTGGGTGCGGAGATGATCTCACCGTCCACAATGATGGCGAGCTGGCGGCCCTTGTTTACGGCGGCCACCTCGTCAAAGAGCTTCGCGCCGGCGCTGTCGAGGTTCAGATACACCTTCCAGCCTTCGGCATCGAAGTTCGGAAATGCCTCCTTCACATATTTGCCCTCAAGATCGGCACGGTTGCGCACTAATTCGGCACCACGGTCTGGCAGATCCTTGCCGTCTTTGTCCTTCTGCTTTTTGTAGGACATCTTCACCCAGCCTGGCTCATTGATGCCGCCGTTGGCTTCGATTTCCGCCAGCTTCGAGGAGCTGTTTTGGTGAACGATGCGGAACTCCAGCTTCGCCACCTGCTGAATCTTCTGGCGCACTTCGTCGAACTCCTCTGACTTCACGCCAGGCATCTGCACCAGGATGCGGTCGGTGCCCTGCGGCGCGAGGAGGAGATCCTTCTGCCCTTCGGGGTTGAGCCGCTTTTCCAGGATGCCGATGGCCTGCTGCACGGAGTCCGCAGTCACGGGCTTCTCCTTGTCATCAGCGGTCATGCCAGGGTCCAGGCGCACGATGAACTCGCTGCCGCCTTGAAGGTCAATGCCCAGCTTGATGCCCATGTTCCGCACCGTCAGCAGTGCGCAGAAAGTCATCAAAAGGATGAGAATGGAGCCGTACCAGCGCTTGCGGAGGTGGACGGTGGTGCCGATGTAAAACAGCATAAGGAGCAAGACGGCGGCACCGGAAAGGAAGGTGGCAATGGGGGGCATGGTAGCGTGGGTTGGTATTGAAAACAGGGCTGGGGGAGAATCACAAAATCCGATGTCGAAGCTAAAGCCACATTAACGGCGGCGAGATTCGGGCTTCGAGTTTCGGATTTCCTTCGTCATTTCGCTCACGCTGTGGTGGCCTCCACCACATCGGACTTCTTGGTGATCGTGGCAATGGTGCTGCGGTCGTACTCGATCTTTACATTGTCGGCCACCCGCACCATGACGGTCTTGTCCTTAACGCTGGTGATGATGCCGTGTTCGCCGCCGCTCATGGCGACATGATCGCCGACCTTCACATTGTTGATGAGCTTCTCGTGCTCCTTTTGGCGCAGGCGCTGCGGGCGGAAGACAAGGAAGTACATCATCACGACCATGAGCACCATCATCACCATGGGATTGCCAAACAGACCTTGCGAGCCTCCGGCGGGGGCTGCTTGCGAGAGGATTTCAGGGAGATAGGGGGGCATCATGATTCAGGGGTTTCGGGACGGGTCTGGTAACGGGCAACGACCTCTTCGCGGAACTCGGCGAAGCATCCTTGTTCGATGGCTTGGCGTGCCCTGGCGGCGAGGGACGTGTAGAAATGCAGATTGTGCAGGGAAATCAACCGCAAACCCAGCACCTCCTGGGTGTTGATCAAATGGCGGATGTACGCCCGTGAAAAGCCCTGGCAGAGCGGGTGCGTGTCCTCGGCGATGGGCAGGAAATCCTTGGCGAACTTGTTGTTGCGCAGGTTGATCGTGCCCTCGTGGGTGAAGGCGGTGCCGTTGCGCGCCAGTCGCGTGGGCAGCACACAGTCGAACATGTCAATGCCGCGCGCGATCAGCTCCACCATCTGCGGCGGCGTGCCCAGGCCCATGGCGTAGCGCGCCTGGTTTTCCGGCAGCAGCGGGCAGGTCCAGTCGGCGATGCGCATCATGTCCGCCTCAGGCTCGCCCACGCTCAGGCCGCCGATGGCGTAGCCGCTAAAGCCCATAGCCACCAGCTCCCGCGCGGACTTTTGGCGCAGGTCTTCGTAGGTGCTGCCCTGCACAATGCCGAAGTGGAGCTGCGTCCCGCCACCGGTCTGCGGCTGGTTTTGGTCAATCCAGTCCCGGCAGCGCCGCGCCCAGCGCAGGGTCAGCTCCAGGCTCTCACTGGCGGGTCCATGCTCACAGGGCCAGGGCGTGCATTCATCGAACAGCATCGCGACGTCGCTGCCCAGCACGGCCTGGATTTCCATCGCCGTCTCCGGGCCGAGGAACATGGGAGTGCCATCCACATGGTTATTAAAGTAGCAGCCCTCCTCCTTGATCTTGCGCAGCTTCGCCAGGGAGAAGACCTGATAGCCGCCGCTGTCGGTGAGGACGGGCCGGTCCCAGTTCATGAACCGGTGCAGCCCGCCCGCCTCGCGGATGATGTCCAGTCCGGGCCTGACAAAGAGGTGGTAGGTGTTTCCCAAAATGATCTGCGCGTCCAGCACCCGCAGCTCGTCCGGGTGGATGGCCTTCACCGTGCCCTGCGTGCCCACCGGCATGAAGATCGGCGTCTCCACCACCCCGTGTGGCGTCGTCAACCGCCCGCGACGTGCGGAGGAGCTGGGATCGGTGGCGAGTAGTTCAAACATGCGTTCCGGGGCAAAGGGCGCGCATACTGGCTGCTATGCCCCCCTGTGTCAAAGGCTGTGGCGTTGCCAGACTGCCAGCTTCTTTGAAACTCACCGTTTCATTGACGGGAGATTGGCGTCCATTGGCGGGCCTTCCCCCCCATGCTGCGCCCACATTTTAAAAAGCCCTGGCTTGTCTGCCTCCTCATCCTGCCGCTCGTCATCGTCGGCTGGCTGCGGCTGCGGTTGGAGACGGACATCCTCGCTACGCTGCCCGCTGATGTGCCGGAGGTGCACGCGCTGAAGTTGCTGCGCGATGGCTTTGCCGGAGGCAGTGATCTCGTCATCGCGCTGGAGGCGGAGGACGATCTGGCGGCCGAGGAGGCGATGACACAGCTCGCCGAACGTCTGCAAAAGCGCGCCGACCTGGTGAAGGAGGTGCGCTGGGCGCAGCCGATGGAGCAGCAGGCGCAGTCCGGCGCGGCACTGCTGGCCTGGGCGGTGCAGAATGCGAACCCGGAGAAGCTGCGGGCCGTGCGCGCAAAGCTGGAGGCCACGGGCGTGGAGGCACAGCTCCAGAAATCTCTGCAAACTGTGGCGACAGGGCTGGATGCGCTGCGTGTGCAGCGCGCCTCATATGATCCTCTGGGCCTGCTCGACTGCCTGGACACCTCGGCGGCGGGCGCGCTGGAGGGATCGTTGTTCGGGCTGGTCTCGGAGGATGGGACGTTCCGCCTGCTGCTGGTCACGCCTGCGACCGGGGTCGGCAACTATCGCGCGGCGGCGGCATGGCTTGCGCAAATCAAGGCCGAGGTCAATGCCTGGCGTGACGAACCCGCGATGACGATACGCTACACAGGCGAGCCTGCGTTTCAGGCGGAGATCGGCGCGGGGATCGAGAGTGACATGTCGAGCACCATCGGGCTGACGGAGGGGCTGATCGCGCTGCTGTTCTGGGTCATGTTTCGGCGACTGAAGCCGCTGCTGTGGATTCAGGGGCTGCTGATGCTGAGCATGGTGCTGACGCTGGGGCTGGGCGGGCTACTCGTGGGTCAGCTCTCCATCATGTCGTTGGGCTTCGCGGCCATTGTGCTGGGCATCATCGTGGACTATGCCGTGCTCATTCTTCAGGAGGCGCGGCAGCATCCCGGACTGGATGCGGGCGCGTTGAGAAAACTGGCCGCGCCGGGCATCATCGCGGGTGCCTGCACCACGGCGACGGTCTTCCTTTCCCTGCTGATGAGCGGGCTGCCGGGACTGGCGGAACTGGGCCTGCTCGTGGCTCTCGGCGTGCTGGTGGGACTCGGCGTCATGCTCGGCTTCGCGCCAAAGTTCAGCGCCGGGAAACAGACTGCCGACATGCCCGTGACGACGACGGGTAAGCCTGTGAATTCCATCTGGGCGCTCATCGTCACCATCATCCTTTTCAGCGGCATGGCGGCGGTCTTTGCCACTTGCGGCCTACCGAAGTTCCAGACGGACGCCGAGGCTCTGCGCCCCACCAAGAGCGAGGCGATGGACACCTTTCATTGGATGCAGGAGCGGCTCGGTCAGCAGAATGAAGCCAGCGTGCCCGTGCTCATCACCGGACCTACGCACGACCTGCGCGCACGCACAGAGGCGTTGGGCGTGAAGCTGGACGCCGCCGTGGAGTCCGGCGTCATCGTGCGTCATGCGCTGCCCACGATGCTCGTCGCTGATTTGCAGGCACAGACGGCTAACAAGGAGTTCATCCAATGGCTGCTGCGTGAGCAACCTCGATTGGAGAAGGCCGTGGATGCTGCAGGCTTCACGGAGGCAGCGCTCGGATTGCTGCGCGGGGTGTGTGGGGTTTGGCAGCCAGCTTTGGAGGAAGCCTGGCCGCAAGATGAAGCGGACTCGGTGGCAGCATCGGTGCTCGGCAGACTGCTAGCGACGGGAGTTCGCGCCAAGAGCGCGGGCATGAGCGAAGGCGAGGGTGTGGTGCTGGCCTCCGTGAACGTGCCGGGGAAGCCTGGCCTGCCCGACCGTGCAAAACTGGCCGAACTGCAAAGCCTACTCACCCCAGACACGGGCGCGTGCCTGGCCGGGTGGGAGACGCTGGGCGGTGCGTTGTCATCGTTGGTTCGGCGGGATTTAAACCGCCAACTCGTGCCCATCGCGGGCATCCTCCTCCTCACCCTGCTGGTGACGTTTCGGAATGCGCGGGATATGCTGCTCTCCGTGCTGCTGCTCGGCGGCGGACTGGGCGCGCTGGCGGCGACGATGAGCGCGCTGGGCCTGGGCTGGAATCTGGCCAGCCTCGCCGCCATCCCGCTGCTGCTGGGGACCGGCATTGATTACGGCATCCATCTCCTGCTGGCCTTGAAGCGCACGGGCAACGACATCCGCCATGTCCAGGCGACAACGGGGAAGGCGGTGTTCTTCTCCGGCATGACGACGGTCATCGGTTTCTCCAGCCTGTTCTTTGCCGGGAATCGCGGCATCTCCAGCCTGGGCCTGGCCTGCTGTGTGGGCACGCTGTGGATTCTGCTGATCGTGCTCTGGCTACTGCCGCACTGGCGGGCCTGGTTATGTGGTCGTTGACTTCGTTACCCGCTGCTTTGCGGCCTCAATACAACAGCAGATGTATCTCAGTATCCGTCAACTCGGAGGTGTCCTGCACGGCAAGGAGATTACCCATCTGTTCCAGGTTCTTCCATTCGGTCTCAAACTCCGGTTTCAGGGGGAAATCTGCCTCGGTCAGCACCGGCTCACTCAGCAGCGCTGGAAGTGAGGGATTAGCGGTGACCTGTGGGCTGCTTTGTGGCCCGTACACAGATGCTGTTATGGCGATCACCACTGCGGCGACTGCGGCCCAGGTGAGTCCGCCGGGCAGGTTTTCATGCCCCTGCCACCAGCCCTTTACCTGTGCCAGCAGCCCTTTTTCCTGTGGTGTCTGACGGGCGGCCCGGACGACATTCTGCACGAAATTGGGACGCGGCCCCACTGGCCTAGACTGGCCGAGAACTTTCCAAAGCGGATCGTTGGGGGTGAGCGGTTCCATGACGGGGATTTATAACCAGCGGAGGCGGGGAAAGTTTCGCCAGTGGGTGAAAAACCTCAAACTGATAGGAAATTGCTTTTGAGGGGGCCGGGTCGTCTTGGCCCTGGACGTGGAGCGGAGATGTGGTGTGAGGGGGCTGTCAGTTCCACCCCGTCCGCCGCCAGCTTGTCTAAGATTCGCGTCGGCACGTTGCACCTGTGAAACGCCACGTCTGCCCAGCCGAGATCATCGGCGAGAATGAACACGATTTGGGCTTCTTCCCGGTGTCAGCGGCATGGGCCAATTGCGAGGCAAAGGGGAGAGTGATGACGAGGATGTATTTCACGGCAGGCACATGGGCGTTTGTGGTTGGCTTCATACGTTCTCTCGGACGCTCCGTTCACAGACTCTGTGGCGGCACCTCGCTGCCACTTCTACCGCCGTCCTTCCAGCCATCGAATGGCGGCTTCCTCGCCATAGAGTTTCTGGCGGTCAAAGTAGGAGATCGCATCGGTGCTGCTTTGTCCCTCCAGAAGCCGCTGCAACTCTGGGCTGTCGGCGAGTTGGCGGATGTAGTCCGTGCGCTGCTTCAACTGTGCCCGCCGCGCGGAAGCACTCGCGGGATCAAGGAACTGTTTCTCGATGCTCATGCCCACGAGTTCATCAATGAAGTATTGCGCGCTGCCTTGCATCTGCTGGCCGAGAGCATGACCCATCTGCCGCACGGCCACGGCGGAGGCGGCATCCCCTGCTGCTGCATAGGCTTTTTGCAAGGCGCCGAGCTGCTTGGAAAGGTCACGCAGTGGCTCAATCTGGCGACGTTGCAGGCTGACCATCGCAGCCGCCTTGGCCTCGACGGGCGTGAAGCCTGCCGCCATGTAGCCCTCCTCCGCACTCTGCACGGCGGCGGTGGCATAATCATCGAAGCCGCGTTTGCCGGAGGCTTCCGCGAGGTCAGTGAATGCCTGCTCGCTGTCGCCACTGCGCAGGTGCTCCAGGGCGGAAAGGTAGTCGCCCAGGGCATTGTCAGGATCGCTCTGGCGCAGGCCATCGATAGCTCGGCGGCGCTCGCCCGCGTCACCACTGCGGAATGATAGCTCAAGCTGCACGCTGGCATCGCCAGGGAAGTTCTGCGCCGCCTCGCGTAGGAAGGCGATGTCATCCGTGAGACGCAGCGCAGCGAGTAGGCTCTCCGCATTGCGCTTGTTGGCCGCGAGATAGTTGGCGAGCTGCGCGGGGCTGAGCTTCATTGAGCGGCCCGGGTCTTTGAAAAGGCGAGCCAGGGGGCCTTCCACTTTCTCCACCACCTTAGGCAGCTCCGCCGAGGTCGGTGGCAATGGCGCAAGCGCGGGTGCTGGCGATCCCGGACGCCGGGCCTCAGCAGGTGCTCGTGTCGTCTTAGGCACCTCAGGGATGGCTTTCACTCGCCCCATGTGCCAGCCGATGAAACCGATCCCAAAGCACAGGATAGCGATGGCGGGAATGAATCGCGATTTCTTCATATCGAAACGAACGGCGGATGGCTGACTCCAGTTGTAAAAATGACATGCGCGATCTGCCTGCGCAACTAGCCCCTGATTCCGGGAGATAACCAAGCGGACCCAACTACGGGTGCGTTTTGTCTGCGGGTCAAGAGCCCGAACGTTGGTTCGGGCACGTCTGGCACTCCTTGCGGCTTTCCTCGCCCTCATCGAAGGCCCAACGCAGCCACTTGTTGCAGTGCTTCATGAGCTTGCCGTTGTAAGTCTTGCCGCCACTACTGCTCGTGCTCGGACAGAGGCCGATGTAACCGCAGAGCTTCTGGGCGCTGTTGAAGCGGCTGATGTCATCAATCTCGCTGACGACCACGGAGGCCAGGATCGGCCCCATGCCGGGGATGCTCAGCACATGTTTGTGCGCAGCGGTGGTGCTCATCATCTCTGCCAGGGCGACCTCGTCTTCCTTGATGCGTGTCTGCACGTTTTTGAGCATCTCGAGCTGCTGCTTGAGGAGCAAACCCGCAGGCGCGGGCAGCTCCAGCTTCTCCAGCAAACCCATACCCTTCTTGCCAAAGAGGTCACTGCACTGCGGCAGCTTCAGATCATGCTGCGCACCGAGCAGGCGGTGGATGCGGTTGCGCAACATCGTGCTCTGCCGAACGAAGAAGCAGCGCTCCGCTGGCACGGACTGATCCAACACCTCGAAGAGCCAGTGCCACCGCCCCTGCCGCGATGAGCGGCATCACAAAAGCGAAGCCAAACTGCGGAGCCTGAGGCACGAAGGATAATTCATGGACGCCTCGAAGACCACGCGGGCGTTAGGCCAGCGCTTCACCAGCGTGGCAAAATCGTGAGGCGAGTGATGCTCAATGCGGCCCTTGCCGAGATCGCGGCCTGCGGCATCAACGGCATGGTAAACGCTGTACTTTTTGTGGTAGTCGATGCCGATGAAGGTAGCGGCTTCGGTGACGATGGATGGTGGTATGTTGGCTGGAGTTCTAATGGCACCGCCATCATAGCAAACTCCGTTTTCCCCAGGGAATGCCGCTGGAACCCTTGATCTTCCGTGCTTCATGTCGCCTGACCCCATTATTTGCCTTCAATCTCAGGCCGACGATCTCGCCAAACGCACTGAGAACAAAGTCTTCCGCGATCGCGTGAAGGCCAACTGGCTGCCGGATGGCAAAACGTTTTGGTATCGCGTGCAAACGGGGCCGGAGAGCCATGAGTTCGTTTTGATCGGCGCCACGAATGGCAGCCGAAAAGCAGCACCGTCACTCAAGGCGCCGGGTTTGCCGGAAAAAGAGGCCGCTAAGACCTCAGCCCTGCCACCGACCTAGGCCTCTCCAGCCTCGAGTTCAGCGAATTGTCGAAGGATGGCTAAAAAAGGAGTGACAATCCGCGGGCAAGCCGGGTAAAAGTGCCTCGAAGGTATGCGTGACTCCAGACGCCAGTCCCCTTTGCCACCCGTCATCACACTCCGTGCGATTGCCAGCCGTGATGCGCGGGATGCTCATCGTCTCACGGCATGTTCAGCCTCCAGCGATAGGTCACACCGCCATCGAAATAGCCGCCTACCTCGCGTCGTCGTCACTCGACGCCCTCTGAGCACCGGTCGCCACTCATCGAATCGTCGGCGCATCGCCGCGAATGACCATCCCCGATGCGTTAACCTCGACCCCAGCCGAGGGAACAGCCATCCAAGAAGCCAGAACGCCCCTCGCAGCAGCCGGAACAGACGCACACGAAATCCGAACAAGCCTATCATTTCTGCGAATAAACGTCCAAGAAACACGAAAAGAGCCCCAAGAAGCTCGAACAAAGGTCCAAGAAGCCCGAATGAGCGTCCATTTGGCACAAATACCTATCCATGCGGGTAAAATCACCCCCAAAGGCCCCTTCCCCCTTCAAACCTCATCCTCAACCCACCCCACCACCATGCCAGACACCACCCCACCTCCACCCGCGCCCAGCCCTGAAAAGCCCAAGCGCGCCAAGCCCGGCCTCATCAGCAAAGCCATCCTCGACGCCATCCACGACGCCGAGGACTACCGCGACGAAGCCGCCAAGCCCGAGAATGCCGCCCCACTCGCCGAGCGTGAATGGGACGCCGCGCACCAGACCGACCTCACCACCCACATCGGCAGCGCCAACAGCTACGTCACCCAAATCACCGCCGCCCGCGCCGACAAAGGCAGCAGCACCCAGGATGAAGCCGCAGCCCGCACCAAGCTTGAGCAGGCCCTCACCCCCATCCAGATCGGTGCCAAGCGCACCTTCGCCGACGACCCCGCGCAGAAGAAAGCCTTCGGCATCGGCAACGGCCTCACCACCTCCTCGCTCGACGCCCTCATCGCCCTCGCCGTGTATGCCGACAGCCAGCTCAGCAGCAAAGACGGCCAGCCCGCCAAAGTGAAGCTCAAAGGCGTCTCCGCCGCCGAAATCAGCGCCATCGCCACCCTCGCCGCCGAATACGGCAGCGCCGACTCCCAGCAAAGCGATGCCCAGAAAAAAGCCGCCGAACTCCTGCTCAAGCTCACCGACCTCGTCACCAACAAACTCAACCCACTCCGCCGCGACCTCCAACAAGCCGCCGACATGGCCTGGCCGCATTATGTGGAGACGAACGCCGTGAAACGCGCCGCGTTCGGCTTGCAAGCGGATCGACCGCTGGCGTGATCATAGGTTGCTGCCATGCCGACGATCTCACGCTTCCGCAACATGAAGGTCCAGATGTATTTCGAGGACCATAATCCACCGCACTTTCACGTTCGCTACGCGAAGCTCGACTGCGCCTGTCTGCTCAACGGCGCGCTTTACCTCGGCACCTTGCCGACTGTGAAGCGCGCCGAGATTATCGAATGGGCACTCCTGCATCGCGAAGAGCTTGAAACCAACTGGCAGCTTTGCTCCGAACGCCAGCTCCCCAATCCCATTCCAGGTCTTGATTGAGGCTGGGAAAGCCGCCAACCTATCACCATGAGCACCACCGTCGCCCCCCAAATAAACCTCGCCCTCTGTGAAGTTACGACCGTGCGCGTCACGGACGATCATCGCCTCACCATCCGTTTCTGCGATGGCCTCGTCGCCGCGCTGGACTTCGCAGACCACGTCAACAGTCCCGGCCCCGTCCTCGAACCTCTACGCGATCCTACAAACTTCGCCCTCGTAACCATCGACGACGGCATCCTCACCTGGCCCAACGGCTACGACATCGACCCCGTCAGCCTCCGCACCTGGGCCGAGCGCGGCTACTTGGATTGAATTGAATTCAGCAGACCACCGACATGGCCTGGCCGCATCGCGTGGAAACCAACGCCGAGTTGCCCTCTTGGTTCCGGTGCATGGCGAACCTGCCACGGCAAGCTAGGACACGGCTCACCCAGTCGGCGAAAATGTTGCGCATAAGGTGTTGAAACGTTCCTGACTGGACTAACGGTGGAAGGTATGAGCCGTTCGGACATTCCTTCGATCATCAATGACGTTTTCGCCGGGGCCGTAATTGATGATGCCTGGTGGGAAGTATTGAAGCCGGAGGCCCAGCACGGTGCGCCGAGAGTCTGCCTTGCGGCAGCGTGCGTCACTGCCGCCACCGATACTGCCTCCCAGGAGGATTGGCGCTGGGCTTGGGAAGTGCTCCAGCGCGAATGGTCTGGTGAAGAGAGAGTGTTCGCCATTTATTCGCAGGGCCTCGCTCTCTACTGGGGAAGAGGTGTGCCGGAGAACCGAGAACAAGGTCTCCTCCGTGTCGAGGAGGCGGCAAAGTTAGGATTCGCGGCAGCCCAGGCATGGTTGGGCGAGATTTTTATTTCATGTATCAATCGTGTAGATGCCGACCACTTAAAGGCTGGATATTGGCTCGATAAGGCATTGATCAATCCTTGCATGCATTCTACCCGAAAGGTTGGTGTGTTGATCAATAAGGCAACTATTGCGCTCCAAATCGAAAACTGGAACGAAGCTGCGGATTGGTGCTCAAGAATCATTGATCCCTCTTCTGGTGCCACCGCACATGAAAGAGCTGCGGCTTTGAAAGCTAGAGGAGTCATACATGGAAAATTAGGACGCCTGAAGCAAGAATTAGCTGATTATGATTCTGCGATTGCAATGGACGGATGCCCTCTAGAGGAAAAAGCTGAGTGTCTATGCATTCGAGGGATTACCCATCGTGATCAGGGGAACCTTGAGGCCGCAGTGCAAGACTTTTCGCTGGTGATTGAAATGGCAGGTGCGTCGTCGGCACTGAGAGCAAAGGCATCCTATAATAAAGCGCTTATCCATATGGGCCGGGGTGATTTTGTGTCTGCCTTAGCTGATTTTTCATTTATCATTGCATTGCCGAATTCACCACCGGAGTTCTTTGCCAACGCCGCCTACAACCGGGGGCTAATTTATCAAAATCAAGATCAGAGTGATGCCGCGCTGCGCGATTATACCACCGTCATCGAGATGGAGAAGCCACAAGAAGACGAGCGTGCAATGGCTTTAGTGAATCGCGGTAATCTCTACCGCGACAATGGTTTTGGCAAAGAAGCCCAAGCGGACTTTACATCCGTCATCGAAATGGCCAATGCTCCCGCTGATCCGAAGGCTAGGGCACTGTTCAACCGAGGAAATGGTTACAGACTTGAAGAGCAGCTTGATGAGGCTGTCGGAGACTACACCGCCGTGCTTCAGATTGCTGATGCCCCCCCCGAACCGAAGGTGTGGTCTTTCTGGGGGCGTGGGGACGTTCGACGAAAGCTGGGGAGGATGAGCGAAGCGGTGCGTGACTTTAGTGCCGCTATCGAGATGAGGGACGCACCAGCCGGACTGATTGCTCGGTGTCTGGTCGAACGGGGAAACCACTTTGCCCGAATCAACAAACATAGGAAAGCACGTGCTGACTGGATTGCCTGTATGGGGCTGCCCTGTGCCGCCAAGGACAAGGCTGAAGCCATCTCCCACCTCAGACAATGCGGAATCATCCCGAAACAGACGACCACACTCGCTCCAGTGAACCGGGCTCTCGTCGAAGGACTCACTGGAAACCCCTTTGCAGCCATCCGACTGCTGGACGAGATCATTACCGGGAGTGATGAGTCTGCTCCTGACTCCCTCCAAGCTCGAGAACACCGAGGATATCTTTGGCACCTGCTGGGAAATGACGCTGCCGCCAATGAGGACGGGAAATATCTTTTAGCGTCACCGGCTGCCACCGCCGACCAGAAGGAAGCGGCGAAGGGTTGGCTATCCCACGACTCCTGCTACCGAGATCGACTAAAGCGAGTAGTCGAAGCCGTTGGTGCGGATATGGATGGCCTGCGTGAGGGCGTTCGAGCCATCGGGCCGATCTACAATCAATACACTGCGGGTGGTTTGGTCATTCCTGGCTCCCGTTCGCCAGCACGGGGACTGCCAAGTCCAGCATTTGCCTCCTGCGATGGCGTGTGGGTGGACCCGGACGGCACTCTAAAGATCGTCGGTGCTCCAGCAAGGTCGAGCCAGGATGCCTTCGTCTGGGATGAAGATGTGGAGGTCGCCCTCATTCTTGCCTTTCTGGAAGTTCCAGCCATGCAAAGACAGCCGAGTTTCAGTCTGGAAGCACCACCTGACCACCCTGAATTAAAGAAAACCGAGCTGATCAACTATTGCGAATTCACTCCGAAGTGGCTGGGGTCCACGGGCTTCGGGCAGACGCTGTTCTATTGTGATTACATCTTTAAACTGAACAGCGGCTTGCTTCCCCCCTCTCGTGACGATCCTACTTTGTTTGCACCCGAAGGTTGTCTTCATCCCCTGGCCCGGCTCCCAGATTGGGTGATGGAATTGCGCTGGGACCATAATGATCCAGGCATCGCCGAAAACTGGGGAAGGTGGTGCTGGAAACTTCGTGGTCTGAAACTCAAGCGGCGACCAGTGCGGAAAAGCTTTTGGAGCCGCAGCAATGGGGAGATGTTCCAAATCCAGGGCGCTGAAATGTATGTGGACACCTCCCTGATACGAGGAAATGGAACCGATCAAGAGGACCGGTCGATCTTGCCGAATGATCTGCGAACCTTTGTCGCCAAGCAGGGCAGAGTAATAACCGATCGGTATGATGACCTGTGCGAACTTTTTCCGGCCTTCAGCCGTCTGCGTGAACTGCTAAAACTCTACGCGGCATTGGACGAGATGCGACGAGCCGGAGTGCGCCTCTCGCCGAGCCAGGAAAAGCAGTTGCGCCAGTCACACGAACGTTATCTTCCAAGGCCCATGAAATCTCTGTTCGTTCCTCGTATTCCTCGTGCTTGCGGCTGCTGTTACGGCGGGATCTCCTGCGGATGTGACGATAGTCAAGTGAGCACGGGCGGCTCCTTTGCTGTGCCGGATGACAGGCACGTTTCCTCCGGCTCCAGCAATGGCTACGCGCAGATTCAACGTGAAGTCTCGGTTTCCGACGTTGGACGTGAAGTGGTCACTCATCAGATGGTCATCGAACCCAATGCTCCCTATGCCCGCGCAGAGGACAATACGGAGGGACAGCGGGCCGATGCGCGAGCCCGAGCGGAGTTTCGTGCGAGTCACGATCTCAGTGATCAGGAGAGCCGTTATTCAGCCTTTCATGTTTTCGCCTCTGCTTTCGGTGTGGACCCTGCGGACAAAGACAACCTCGTGGCAGGCGGTTCCGCTCTGAACACCGCCTTCTACAAGACCATGGAAAAGGATGTGAAGGATTATGTGGAGCGGACGGGCTGCGCTCTTCATGCCACCGCCGAGGTGACCATGGATGATCAGCGGGGCTTCTTTCGCAAAGTGGAACTCACCTTCACTGATGCGGAAGGGAACACTCCGCCAGAACTGGCGAAGTATGTTGCTGGCTCAAATTTGGTGATCGCCAATTTCCCCGATCACTCCACCAAGGAAAGTCGGGCGTTTTTGAAGTCCAATCGCGGTAAATGAGAGTTCGGGCAGAGAAATTGAGTCGGGTGTTTGAGGCAAAACGCAGGGAGTGGCATTTGATCGAATTCGCAGGGCTATTGGCGGAATTCGCTCATGACTTCGTTGCCACGACGTGCGTGCATCACTCCGCTGCCGGGTTTGCTTGCTGGCAGCACTGACCCTGACCGGATTCATGAAACTCCTCTCCCTTTTCCTCTGCTGTAGCATCGCTTCCGCTGCAGACTTCGATGCCGCACTCTCGCTGGCGCAACGCACCGAAAATAAAGTCTTCCGCGACCGAGTGAAGCCGAACTGGCTGCCGTATGGCAAAACGTTCTGGTATCGAGTGCAGACAGGGCCGGGCACGCATGAGTTCGTTTTGATCAACGCCACTAGTGGAGGCCGAAAAGCAGCACCTTCGCTCAAGGCACTCGGTTTGCCGGAGAAAGAGGCTGTGAAGACCTCCGCGATGAAAGTCGAGCTGCGCACAACCACTCGCACCGTCGAGTCCTCGGGCCTGAAGTTCATCAACCAGCTCAGTGAGGACGTGGAGCTTTACTGGATCAATCAGGAGGGCGAGCACCAGCGCTACGGCGGCGTCCGGGCGGGCTTGGAGCGCGAGCAACACACCTTCGAAGGTCACGTGTGGCTCATCACCAGCCGCACCGGCGAGCACCTCGCCGTCGGCGAACTCGACACGAACGTCGATCCCGCCAGCACGATGCAAGTCGTCGCCGCGTTGCAAAAGGTGGGCAAGACCTTCGACTTCATGCCCATCGCCAGCACCGGCCACGGCGCAGCGGAGACACCGTATGGCTCGAAGTTGATCACGGACTTCCTCGTGCGGTATTTGAAGCCGTGAAGACTACTTCACCAGAATCGGAAAGTTGCCCGTGGCGGCACGTTTGTGGTTGTCGGTAACGAGGAGATGCACGCGATAGGCTCCGGGCTTCTCAGGAGCGAGGAAGGTGGCGGACGAGCCATCCGCTTTGAGGAGACATTGCGGCAGCGGCTTGGTTTTGCGCTCGCGGCTTTTGTCGTCCCGACCTGAGGACTCCGGGGTGACGGACCATTGATAGGTCAACGGATCGCCATCGGCATCCGTGGCTTCGGCTTGAGCGGTGAACTCGCTTTTGGCGGCGATCTCTTTTCTGGCAGCGGTGCTGGTGAGGCTTTTCAAATCGGGGGCGTTATCCGTTGGGGGCTGGCCTTTCCAGAGTTCGTGAAGCAGGTCCATGACGGCGGTGGATTCACCGCTTTCGGTGAAGATGCCGAACCAGGTGGAGGTGGCTTCTTGCTTCTGGCCCCAAAGGAAGACGTAGCCGCCCCAGCAGTCGCCGGCGGGCATGATGGCGGCTTCGTAGCCTTTGCGGATGTCGCGCGCCTTATTGCCGCTGGTTGGCTCGATGGGTGCGTCCCACGCGGTGCGGGGGCTTTCCCAAAAGCCGCGTGCTCCGTATTCGGTGACGACCCAGGGCCGTGTCCAACCGGCCTTTGCGAGGTAGTCGCGCAGGCCATGGAGCGCGCCATAGGTATTGATACCGACGAAGTCGAGGCTCGGCGTGTGAGCTTGGATGCCGGCGACCTTTGCGGGCTGCAATCCGGCGACGGCGGTGAAGGTGGGATGCGCGGGGTCGAGTTCCTTCACGGCCTTCGCCAGCACTTCAAGCTGTTTCCAGTAGGCCGCGTTGTTGCCGTCGCCCTCGGCTTCATTGCCGATGCCCCAGAAGATCAGCGCGGGGTGATCACGAAACTCCGTTACCTCTTTCCTCACGCGTGCGGTCTGTCGGGCGCAGTGCTCGGCATTGGCATACGAGAACCAATTGCACTCCGGCTCCAACCAGATGCCCGCGCAAACCGTCAGCCCGCGCTGCTGGGCCGCGTCAAGGATCGGCCCCAGGCCATTCGTGGTCCAAGTGCGGATGCTGTTACCGCCTGTGGCCACGAGTTCATCGAGATGCTTGTCGCCCGCCGCGCCTTTGACAAAGTAAGGCTCGCCGCCTCGTGTGATGCCGACTCCTGGCACGATCTTCACCGGCACAGCTTCCGCAGCGGCGTGAGTGGTCGCGATGGAAAAAATGAGCAGCGAGGTGAGGATCGGGCGGATCATGAGCGACTCATCGTGTGTAGTTTTGACCGGCGCAAGACGACACGATCATGGTGCCAGCCGCCGATGCTCCGTCGGCGACATGCCCGTCACTGCCCGAAACGCCCGCGTGAAAGCGCTGTGATCCGAGAATCCGCAGTCGAGCGCGATTTGGGCAATGCTGGCATCGGTTTCACGCAGCAGTCGGCAGCCGACGGTGATACGCGTCTTGGTGATCAATTGCATGGGGCTGATACCGTGGATGCGTTTGATAACTCGCGCAAAGCGTGCCGCCGTCATGCCTGCCTTTCGTGCCAGCGATGATGGGCTCACCGGATCGACATAAGCCGATTCCAAATAGCGCAGCACCCGCGCGATTCCGGGCGAGACGTCCTCACGACTCACGGGTGCCGCCAGGTCTTTGGAGATGCCGATGAGGCCTGTCACCTGGCCGCGCACATCGCGGATGGGCAGCTTGCTCGTGAGGCCCCACACAGGCACAATCGGCCTGGAAACGTGGAAACGGGGTCATTGCGCCAAGATAAACACAGATAAGGAGGAAATCAGACAAACAGTAAATGAGAGTTAGAACATGGAAACCTTGTATCGCAACCCAGCGGGTAAGAACCCCGCGCGGTAGAGCTTGGAGCCAGGCAGCCGGAAGCGAGTCATGCGTCGTCAGTCGCGAGGCTGGCACGAGCCGAGCGTAGCAAGACAGCCAGCCACAGGCTGCCCGAAGGGCGAGCGCCGCGAGGCAACCGTTGACAGCGAGCACTAAAGCCGTGGGATTGAGCCTCGAAAATTTCACCTTGTGGACTGTCTTCGCCGTTGACCCAGCGGGGACCCGTGCGCGCATCGCGTCAATAGGCCAGCGATGGGCGAGCCACCGGGGTCCGAGACCAGGGCAGAGGTGCATGACAGGGGTTGACTGTGAACTTGGGAGAGCTCTCACGAGAGCCTCTGCTGCCAACAAAGCCGGAGGTGGACGACACCGGCGAAACAACGTCCTGGCATGAGCGAGGGAGAATCACCCACGAGCATGAGCGAAGCCAAAGGTGCAGCAGCAGTAAGCCGGAGCGAGCCTTCAAAGCAAGCCGAGGCGAGGGGCGGGAGCAGTCGCAGTGTGCGCGTAGTAGCGCTTGAAGAGTGGCGAACCGATACCAAAGGGAGCCAGTCAGTAGCCAGCCGAGTGAAGCGAGACAGCCAGCGAAGCTAAATCAAAAAATGCTGGCAACGAGCACACCTGGAAAAAGGAGGAACCGTTGATGGGAAACACAGTCGCGACACCAAGAGCGGCAGACGTGTCAACCAAGCAGCAACGGATAGCAAAACTTGCCGAGCAAATGAGCGGCAAGGCGCTCACATCGTTGAGCCACCACATCGACAAACGCCAAGATCGAGCATGACAAGTTCCATGTGTCCAAGCACCTCAACGAGGCCGTGGACAAGGTGCGCAAGGCGGAGCACCGCAAGCTCATGGCCGAAGGTGATGACACTCTCAAAGGCAGCAAATATGAGTGGATGCGCAACCATCCCGACATGCGCAAAGCCGAGTCAGCGAGCTTCCGAGCCGGGCCTGGCAGCTCAAGGAGACATTCAGTGGCTTCTGGGACTACAGCTATGTCGGAGCCGCCGAGAAGTTCTTCAAGGAGTGGTATGGCAAAGCCATCCGCAGCCAGTTAGAGCCGGTCAAAGCCGTGGCGCGGATGCTCAAAACCCATCTGCCTGAGCTTCTCAACTACCTGTCACACCGGATCACCAACGCGATGAGCGAAGGCTTCAACTCGCTGATCCAAAACATCAAAGCCAATGCAAGGGGGCTGCCCAACTTCGCTAACTTTCGCATCCGCATCCTGTTCCACTGCGCCAAGCTCGACATGACGCCAGCATGATCAAAAACCCAGCTTTTTCCCAAAGAGCCAAAAATACTTTGTAACCACAGGTCACCAATAGCGAAGAAACCTGTGCTTATGAAATCAATTTCACTCCCCATCAAACGTTGCAGCCTCTCGGCGGTGATCTTATTGATCAGTTCTGCAATACTGCCTGCGCAGGTGACGACCAGCGGATTTCTGAATCTGCCACGCACCGAAGCACCCGGCACGTTGCTTAGTCATCCGATCACGAATGAGTCAGAGCCGATTGGGCGGACGACTTCGATCAATTACCTCAATGGCTGGATCATCGTGGGTGCGGAGGAGCCCGGATCGCGGCCGGGGTCGGACTGGCAGATGCGGGTGTATGACATCAGCGATCCGACGAACCTGGTGCGGCGGTTTCCGTCGGACTTTGGGCTGAGCTATCAAGACAATCGCTGGATTCAGGGCAATTTCGGCTGGAATGCGCATGGTTCGGCGCAATACGGCAATCTGCTGCTGCCGGACCCGATCCGTGTGAATGGCTTTGGCGGGCTGGTGGAACGCGGGGGCACGAATGGCATCCCGGGGTTCGTGAATCTGCCGCTGATCTACAACCGCAGCAATCAGGCCGGGCCGTGGAATGCCACGCTGCTGTGGTATAACACGGATGACACGGACATCGTGGTGACGAAGCAGTCGTTGAACGCGAACAACATCGTCACGAGCCGCGTGCTGGCCACCTTCGATCATGTGGGGCCGTTTGGCGGCGGGGACTGGCATCCGATGTTCTTTGGCGATCTGCTGATCTTTGCCCGCAGCGGCGGCGCAGCCCGCGATGGCGTGGTGGTGTATCGGTTGAGCTATCACAACTTCGACGATGCCAATCCGGCGAATGACAGCGTGACGCCGCACTTTGTCGGATCGCTCAGCGGCGGCTTCGAGGGCTACTGGCCGAATCTTTTCAGCGATGGCACGGGCCTTTTCGTGATCGGCTCGACGACGAACATCCTCATCGGCGCGGACATCACGCAGGCGGCGCATCCATCAGGCACCGGCAACATTCAAACGGTGGCAAGCCTGACGGTGCCGGCCTTCACGAATGCGTCGTATCCCGTGTATCAGGACAACTTCGGCTTCATCCACAATCGCAAGTTCGACATGACGCGCTTCCTGGCGGGCGATGCGAATCCGATCGTGCTCACGCTGAACGAGCTGAATCCGCCGCGACCCGCCGGAGCGCCCGCTTTGCCACAAGGGGCCATCGCGGCGGTGAACACGTCGCAGATGTCGCTTCCGCTGGGCAATCTTTGGCTCACAGGGGGTTATCCGATCCCTGGGACGAATCAGGGCCTCGGCGTGTGGGTGCATCAGCAGGCACCGGACACGAATGCGCCGCGTGTGAGCTATCACATCCCGCAGGCGGGCCGCACAAACTACCCGCGCCATGCGCCGCTGAGCTTCCTGGTGCATGAGCATCCGCGCAACGGCGGACCGCGAAATGGGATCGACTTCACGGTGCGGGCGGTCGGTGCGGGCGAGACGCTGGGGGCTTTTGTGCCGGGTTTCCTCCTCCACGATTTCTCGGGCAACATGACCTTCACACCGGATGCGCCGCTGGCGGCGGACACGACTTACCAAGTCGATTTTTTGAGCAATCCGGCGCTGGAGATCGGCTTTCGCGATGCGGCGGGCAATTACATCGAGCCTTACAGCTTCCGCTTCTCGACCGGTGGTGGTTTAGATGCGACCACACCGCCAGTTTTCGCGAGTTTGACGGCCAGCAACTATCAACCGGCTCCGAATCAGCAGATCACCGTCACCGCTGCGGCGACGGGCACGGGCTCGCTGGACTTCCGCTTCAACTTCGATGGCAACTGGGGCGCGTGGAGCACGAACACGAGCGCCAATTTCACCTACACGACCGCAAGCCGTCCGCGTGTGCTCGTTCAGGTGCGGGATGCGGCGGGGAACATCGTGACGGACTCGCTGCGGCTGCTCGTGATCACGCCGCCTGCTGGGCCGCGTCCGACCCAAAGCATCACGCTGGCCATCGGCGATGACTCGGGCACGCGGCGTGTGTGGAGCGTGAATCCCGATGCGAACACCGTCACCGTGGTGAATGCCGTCACCGGCGCGAAAGAAGGCGAATACGCCGTGGGTGTGAATCCGCGCAGCATCGCGCGGGATGTGAATGGTCGCTACTGGGTCACCTGTCATGGCAGCGATGAAATCCGCGTGCTGAATGCCGATGGCAGCACGCACGCGACGATCTCGCTCGCGTATGGTTCCGCGCCGTTTGGCGTCGCGCCTTCGCCGGATGGCACGCTGCTGTATGTCACGCTTTACGGCTCGGGCAGGCTGCATCGTTACTCGGCGGCGGCACCGGGGAATGCGCCGCTTAGCGTGAGCGGATTGACCACGCCGCGAGCCATCGCGATCAGCTCAAATGGCGCACGCGTTTTGGTCACGCGCTTCATCTCGCCGGAGTTGCAGGCGGAGATTGGCGAGTTCACGGCCACGCTCGGCTTCACGCGGACGTTCACGCTGACATCATCGAACAACACAGATGGCGGTGATCGTGCCGCCGGAGTGCCGAACTACCTCGCGGGCATCGCCATCTCGCCGGATGGCACGCGAGCGGCCATCGTGAGCAAGCAGGACAACATCCAGCGCGGCACGTTCTTCGGCGTGGGCAATCTGACGCACGAGACGACGGTGCGCTCGGTCATCTCCTTCCTCGATCTGACGAACAACGCCGAGATCCCGCACTCACGCCGCGACTTTGACAACAGTGACAGCCCCAGTGCGGTAACCTACACGCCGCTGGGCGATACCCTCCTCGTCACGCATCAGGGCAACAACCGCGTCGTCGGCATTGATGCCTTCAATCTCGCGCCGCTGGCCCAGCAGATCGTCACCGGCTCCACGTTCACTTCGCCAGCGGTCATCACGCTCGAGGTCGGCACCGGATTGGCTCCGCAGGGCGTTTTGATCGATGGCGTGACGAACCGCCTCTTCACGCAGGACTTCATGGGCCGCAGCATCACGGTGCGCAATGCCACGCCGCTGCTGACGCAGAATCAAACGTCGCTGCCACTGATCGCCACGACGAATGCGGTGGCGACGGAACTGCTCACCGCGCCGGTTTTGCTCGGCAAACAAATCTTCTACAACGCCGCTGATCCACGCATGAGCGCGGACAGCTACATCAGTTGTGCGAGCTGCCACATCGACGGCGGGCACGATGGCCGCGTGTGGGACTTCACCGGACGTGGCGAAGGTCTGCGCCGCACCACCGATCTGCGTGGCCGCAGCGGCCTGGGGCACGGTGCGGTGCATTGGAGCGGGAACTTCGATGAAATCCAAGACTTCGAGCATGACATTCGTGGTCCCTTCGGCGGCACGGGCTTCTTGAATCTCTCGCCGCAGCAGTTCGCCACGCAGCATCCGAATCCGTCGAGTGGCAAAACGGGCCTCAGCAGCGAGCTGGATGCCCTCGCAGCCTATGTTTCATCGCTCACGCCGGTTCACACGCCGCGCAGTCCTTTGCGAAACACGGACGGCACTTTCACAGCGGCGGCGGTGCGTGGTCAGGCCGTGTTTGCGGCGCAAAACTGCGCCTCATGCCACAGCGGCACGAGCTTCACGAACAACGCGCTCGTCGATGTCGGCACGCAGTCGCTCATCAGCGGTTCGCGGCTCGGGGCCACGCTGCCGGGCATCGACACGCCGACGCTGCATGGCCTTCATGCCACGCGTGTGTATTTGCATCATGGTCAGGCGGAGACGCTGGGCGATGTCTTCACCTACGCGGGCGGCACGCTGAGGCTCGGCAGCAGCGGGGAATACATCGGCGCGGCGGGCACTTATGCGGACATTCCTGCGCAGGGCGGCGGTGGCGAGCTGCGAGGTGCCTTTGGCGGCACCACGGCCTACCTCAACACCACAGCAGCCGCAGCGGTGCGCTACAGCAATGTCGATGGCGGCAGCGGCGGCCTGGCACGCATCGCCATCCGCTATGCGCGTAACTACAACGGCGGCAGCGGGACGCTCATCATCAACGGTGTTTCGCAAAGTATCACGTTGCTGCAACAAACACCCGACAATGGTTTCATGACGAGCGGCTGGCGCTGGTTCGTCACACAGGCCACGCTGAATGCCGGTGCGGTGAACACCATCGAGATTCAGCGCACGGATGCCGTGCCGCATCAGATCAGCGCCCTGCTCGTGGCGAACAACACGCAGCTCGCCACCGCGCAGCCGCATCGTCTTGTGCAAAGTTTGCCGACGGGTGATCGCACGGATTTGATCGCCTATCTCACGCAGCTCGATGGCCGCGATGCCGCTGGTGTGCCGCTGCCGCCGCCGAGTGCGCCTTCACCGCAGCCGCCTGGCATCGTGAGAGAGCCTGCGGACACCACGCTGGCGATTGGCAACACGCTGCAGTTCATCGTCGCCGTCAGCGGCACGGGACCGTTCAGTTATGAATGGCGTCGCGGCGCCACGGTCGTCGGCACGAACAGCCCCGAGCTGCAAATCGTCGGCATCACGCTCGAGGATGCCGGTAGCTACACCTGCACCATCACGAATGCGCAGGGCAACGTCACCACCACGCCCGCGGTGCTCACGGTGAATGGTCCGCTCACCATCACGACAACGACTTTGCCCACAGGCGGCGTCGGCGCGGCCTACAGCACCGCGCTGGCCGCGACGGGCGGTGTTTCCTCACGCACCTGGAGCCTCGACAGCGGCCTGCTGCCACCTGGGCTCACGCTTTCCGCCGCAGGCGTGCTCAGCGGCACGACCACGGTGCCTGCGCGGGCGGCGATCATCGTGCGTGTCACGGATTCCTCCGGCAGCGCCACGCAGGCGCTCACGCTGAACATCGCGCCGCTCGGTGGCTTTGTGAATGATCCCGATCTCATCCTGCACTACACCTTTGATGAAGGCGCGGGCACTCGCGTGTGGGACATCGGCGGCGGTGGCAACAATCACGCCACCGACGTGAACGGTGCGCACTGGATCAGCGATGGCCGATTCGGCGGAGCGTATGGTCCTAGCTCGACAAACGCGGGCATGCAGAACTTCACGCCCGCCAATCAAGCCGACCTGAATCTCGATCCGCTCGCGCAAGCCTTCACGATCTCACTTTGGTGCCGCACGACCGCGAGTGGCTACAACACGCTCTTCAGCAAAGACGGCGGTGATCCTTACCGCATCCAACACCGCCTGTGGATCGCCCCCACGCAGCTTCAGGGCATCAATGGCAACCAATACGGCGGCCAGCTCGCCAGTGTGATCAATGACGGTCAGTGGCACCTCGTCACGATGGTGAATTTCAACGACGCCGGAACGTGGCGCACCCGCGTCTATTATGACAACGGCACGCAGAGCACTCTGTTCAACACCGGCGCTTGCGGCACCGTCGCCGAACTTTTCCGCATCGGCGGACTCAGCGCAGGCTGGAACGGTTGGTTCGGCCAGATCGACGACTTCCGCATCTACCGCCGCGCTTTAAGCCCCAGCGAGATCGCCCAGCTCTACGCGCCACCCACCGGGCCGAATGTCACGCTCGCGCTCGCCCCTGGACAGCAGGCCAGCAGCTCGCGGCCCTTTGCGGAAGTTGATGTCACCTTCTCCGAGGCCATCACCGGCCTCACCGTGGATGACTTCACCCACAACGGCACTCACGCCGCGCTCAGCACGCTGGCCGCAGGAACCCAGTATCGACTGCGCATCGCGGGCTATGCGGCGGGTTTGGTCTCCGTGCAGCTCCCCGCAGCGCGAGTAACCGCCGTGAGCGATGCCGAGCCGAACAACGCCTCCAACACCCTCGCCATCAGTTACAGCCCCAGCGCAGGCGATGACCTCGCGCCATTGTCTGATGAGTTCGGCGACAGCGCCACGCAGGCGAACTGGCAGCGCGTCTCGCAGACCGATGGCTGGGGGCCGAGCAAACTCGAAACCTGGAACATCCACACCTCTCGCAGCGGCCACATGCGGCTCATGCCTTACTCCAGCTCGTGGTATGGCAACTGGACTGGCGAGATGGTCTTCAAAAACGTCACTGGAGACTTCGTCGCCACCCTGCGCATGCAGGCGCAGCGTCGTGGCGGCCTGCCCGGACGGCCCACATCCATCTACAGCCTCGGCGGCATCATGGTGCGCACGCCCAAGGCCTACAACAACGCCTCCCCCGTGCCAGATCCCGGTGCTGGTGTCATTTTGCCCTATCCGCCGCCCGCCTTTGGCCAGCCCAACCACTACACCACGCCCTGGCAGCCCGGACAGGAGGACTACATCTTCCTCTCCTATGGTTACGCCGACGCCGCCACCTGGGGCAACGTGACAAACACCTGGTATTGCGAAGTCAAAACCACCGACAACAGCACCTCCACGCTCTACGCCGTGCAAAACGGCATCCCCGCGAACACCGATCTCGTCACGCTGCAAATGGTGCGCGTGGGCCAGACCTTCCTCGTCCTGCGCCGTCATGGCGATGCCGGACCATGGATCATCGAGAACCGCTACACGCGCAATGACATGCCCGCCACGCTCCAGCTCGGCGTCACCACTTACACCGACTGGGACACCGTGGACAACATGAACCAGTTCCACCACAACCGCACCGTCGTCACCACCGGCAATCCCGATCTCGTCGTCGATGCCGACTACCTCCGCCTGCGCCGCCCCGATCCCGCCGTCACCACGACCGCGCTGAACAACCTCACCATCACCGGCCAAGGCGGTGTCCTGAGCTACCTCGCCAGCACTCCGCTCGCCACCGCCCTCGGCGACAACTCCAACACCGCCTACGAACCACCCGGCGAGACCTTCAACGACTGGCTCGCCGCCCAGCTCACCCCCGTCCAGCTCATCCAGCCCGCCGTCACCGACCCGCAAGGCGATGCCAACGCTAACGGCCTGCCCAACCTCCTCGAATACGCCCTCGGCAGCGACGACATCTCCCCGCTGGACCTGCAAATCATCGGCGGCACCGCCCAGCTCACACTCACGCGCAACAGCGCCGCGAGAGGCATCACCTTCATCGTCGAACGCACCCACGACTTCATCACCTGGACCCCGCTCGCCACTTCAGCCAATGGCACGACTCCCACGGGATATGCCACCATCACCGAAAATATCGCCACTGTGCGCACCCTCACCATTGCCACACCAACACTATTTCAACCCACCTTTTACCGCGTGCGCATCATTCTAAATTAAACACAATATTCACGACTACCCGTTGGGTTTTGATGCGAACTTTCTCGGTGACCATTCCGCAAGCACGGTCTAGACCTGTTCTCGAAAAGGCTGTCATAAACTCGTCTTTGGGCGGCATTGAGATTGGATCAGGGAGGGTTGGGCGAAGAGGGACTGGAGTGCCTCAATGAGGCGATCCTGGAGTTGGGGCGAAGTCTTGGCGATCCAGCCGTTGAACCAGTCGGCCTTCAAGCGCAGCCAAAGGCGTTCGATGGGATTGAGGTCGGGTGATCTGGCTGGCAGATATATCGGCTCGAAGTGATGCCAGTTGA